>Ga0325410_1000116_pt1 | contig 77542 bp, 44 predicted proteins | sample PopdelMetagenome_16_FD_206182 | JGI IMG/M metagenome (GOLD analysis project Ga0325410, IMG submission 206182) | Populus deltoides microbial communities from Bellville, Georgia, United States - Xylem-PdIQD-R3 | ecosystem: Host-associated > Plants > Phyllosphere > Stem > Wood/Secondary xylem... | reverse complement strand
AATTGCCATTTCATCTTCTTCTTGACGTTCCACGGCATGGCTCGAGCTCTCCAATCTTGTTTTTTCCTTTTACATAGCAAAAGAAGGCTTAACTCGTTAAGTAATCTTAGCGTTGTACAATACGTAGAAGACACTAATTCCTTCTCTTTCAAGACTATTGGAAAGCGAACACACGCATTTCTTTGCCTGCCTCTCCCCCACTTGTTAAAAGAAGATAAAAAGAGGATTGGAAAGAAGATAGAGAGAGGGAGAGAGGGAGAGAGAGAGAGAGAGATCTTTCCCTTCTTCTTGCTTTCATGCATGCCAATCAAAACCTCCATGTGTGGACATGCTAGCTTTTCTTGACCAAAAGCATCGGCCTAGCAACATGTGTCCTGAATAACCACGAGGATGGGCAGGATAGGATTGCCATGAAAACAAGTATTCCTTGGCTAATATAAATTATATTTTGAAAATCCATCTTACTATTTAAAGTTATTGAATTAAATGGTTTTTCCATATATATTATTTTTCAAAGTGAACCTCTAGATACCATATTATATAAACGTTATTAAATTGAAATGGTTTTTTAATATATATTATTTTTCAAAGTGAAACTTTAGTTACCCCATCATACAAACAAAACCATGCATTCATTCATTCTCAGCAAAAAATCTAGATTAATCAGCCTTATAGATAATAAATTTTTTTTATTTATTTGATAAAAATAAAATATAAAAAATATATTAAAATATAATTTATATTATATTTTAAAATTTTTCCTAACAATTTAAATTATTAAATCCATTCAACCCGTCTCACAACCTTATTATTTACGCAACACGCACGGGCAGAGTCAGGTCATTTGCATATTGCTAAAGACAGAGCAAAAAATATATATTATCATGTAAAATCTTTCGTTGTAGCAAACCCTCCTCCATTTCCCATCTCTCTCTCTCTCCCCTTGTCGATCCACCTGCATCTATCTGTACTCTCGAGCAGCTCTCTGTGCAAACCACACATAATACAACCAAACAAAGACCACCATTATTTCGCAACGGATCAGAGTTTTCCCTCTCCATCCACAAAAACAATAAAAATATCTCCCTCTTTGCTTTCAAATCTTGCATTATTGCCCTCCTCAATGATCAATTGCTAAACCAACAAGAAAAAAGAAACAAAAAAACATGGACACATTTGTAGACAGACCCCATCGAAGCAACAGCAACAATAGCAGTAGCACTAGTAACAACAACAGCAACACCAGTGAGCTCTTTATTTGTTTCACCTCACGCCTCTCTTCTTCCTCCATGAAGCTCTCTTCAAAATCTATTCTCAGCCCTGGCCGTCACAGAGATTCCTCACAAATCTCTCTCTCTAACTCTCTCAGTAGAAGACTTAGAAGCAGTGGCAGCATGAAAGGTGGACAAGCTTCACCAATGTTCCCTACTAATGGCAAAAAACGTGGCTGTGCTTTTGAGAATCCAGAACCCTCTTCTCCAAAGGTTACTTGCATTGGTCAAGTGAGAGTTAAGACCAAGAAACAAGGGAAGAAACTGAGGACGAGATCAAAGAGAAGAGGGGAAATAAGTTTTAGGAGAGTAGACCAAAACAGCAATACTTTTGAAGGGAGCAACAATCATCATGATTTGATAAACAATCAGTTCTTGAATCAGCAGCAGCAGCAACAGGAGGGTTTGTCACACAGGAATCAAAGATGGGTACATTTTCCTGTGACAATATGTGAAGCTTTAAGGGCTTTTGGGGCTGAGTTTAATTGCTTTTTACCTTGCCGGTCTTCATGTATGGCAAGTGAGAAAGAGAAAGAAGAGAATACCGCTGCAGCAGGATCTAATAACAACGGTAGTAGCTCTTGTGGGGCGGTGTTTGCAAGGTGGTTAGTGGCAGTGGAGGAGGGAGAAGGGAAAGGGAAGGAGATAGAGTTGGTGGTTGGAGAAGAAGTAGTAGAAGAAGAAAGAGATGAGAGGAGGAGTTATAGGAGACATGTTTTTGAAGATATTGAATTTAAAGAAGAAGAAGGACATGTTTTTGAAGGAGGAAATGCGGGTTTGCAAGAAGAAGAGGCAAGGGTAAGTATTTGTATACCACCAAAGAATGCTTTGTTGTTGATGAGGTGTAGATCTGATCCTGTTAAAATGGCTGCTCTTGCTAATAAGTTCTGGGAATCTCCTGCTCCACAAGATGAAGAAGACGAGGAAGAAGATAATGAAGAGGGTGAAAAGGATAGAAATTTGGGAGCAGAAGTAGACAAGTTTATCAATATAGAAAATAAAAGTGAAGTTAAGGCAAGTCAAGAAGAGGAAATAAAAGTTGAGCAAGAAACTATAATTGAGCAGAAACAGGATTTGACTGTGTCTGATAAGTTGGCTTTTTGTGAAACTATTGAAGAGCATTATCAAATTATTCAAGAAACTGAAGAAAGTTTGCTTATTTTGGAAGCTGGAGAAGATAGCCAAGATGGTGTTCTACAAGAAGTTAATTTAGTGAAACAGGAAGAAGAGGAATCGGACACTCCAGGGGTCATGAACTTGCAGCCAACATCCTCAACAAAAGAAACTGTTAGTCTATGCAGTGACGAGTCTTCTTCACATGATCAAGAAATTGTAGATCCAGCGGCCTTGATGAATAACGAAAATGAATACAAGGTGGTTCAAGAAATTGAGGAGGATAATAAAGAAGACAGAGTATTCCAAGCAGAACAAGAGCAAGTTGTGCAAGGGCTGAGTGATGACATTGAGGAGAATTCAGTGTCTGTACGGTTCGAACAAGAAACTTTACAAGTTGCTGTCCAAGACTTACAGGACCGAGAACCAGAGTCCCTTTCTGTAGCTGAATTACAAGTACAGGAGACGGAGGAAGAGAAAGAGACCACCGAGAATGAGACCGCGCTAGCAGAGGAAGAACCCGAAGACCCGAAGACCCATGTAAATGGTCAAACGGGTGTCAAGTCAAGGGAAGGAGATAATAGTCAACCACTTTTACCAGATTGCTTGCTGTTAATGATGTGTGAGCCCAAGCTGTCAATGGAGGTATCCAAGGAAACCTGGGTTTGCAGTACAGACTTCATTAGATGGTTACCAGAGCATTCAAGGCCAGTCAGCAAAACCAACGGTAAAGATGAGCCCAAGAAAAGAGTTAGCATCGACATTAAGCCTGCGCAGGTGTATAATAATGGTAATAACAGCAATAGCTTGCAGCAGCCACGTAGGTCCTCTTGTTCATACCCGGCTAAGCCACCGGCTCGCTGTGCCGGGACAGAGTCCATGTCCACAATGATAGAGCAGAAGCTGGTAGGAGCCAAGGCATATGAGCCGTTTGTTCTGACGCGCTGCAAGTCTGAGCCAATGAGGTCAGCCTCTAAGCTTGCGCCAGAGGCTTGTTTCTGGAAGAATAGAAAACTTGAGCCGCATCGACCAGCGGCGACGCTTGGGGTCGGAGCGGCTGGGGTTGGGTTTTGAAGTCCATGTTGTATTGGTAACTGTAGTTTTTGTAGTTTTTTCATACTGGTAGAGTAGTACTCGTGGTGCTTTTTACTTTTTTACTGCTATGCATTCTTGTAAATCCTTTCATAATTTGATGCAATTTTTTTCAATCTCACACCCCCCCTGTAAGATAAAGAAAAAGAGTGTTCACCCTATAAATAATTTAACTAATTATATTTTAAATTTACTTTTCAATAATTTAAGTATCTTTAAACTCATTAGAGGTTTACATGATTTTTAATTTTACAATTCATAAAATTAGTTAAAATATATACAAATTGATCCGAACAAAGATAAATAAACATCGTTATGATAGCATTTAAATTTCAAAACTCGTAAAATTAATCAAAATATATATAAATTAATCCGAACAAAGATAAATAAACATGATCGTGATGGTAGCATTTGAAATATTGTTAAAGCAAGTGGTTATGCTGTCGGAGATGATTTGGTGAAGGGTTGCTATAAAGGGGGTGTGACTGCAAATAATGTTGGGTTTGGAAGGTTATCTTGCTGTAGCTCGGTGGTTACAATTAGACTATCTATACCATCACCACCATTTATTTGTCTATGAGGAATTTATTTATTGCAGCATTCACTTAGCTGAATAATCATGTGGGAATGATAGCCGTTAACTATCCAAGTTAAGTCTTCATTTATTTATTTGTGTGTGAAATGATTATCATAATTCACCAGCTCCATGGCTAGCAAATTTAACTCCAAAATCAGGGAAATGAAATTAGCGCTCCGTAACACTTTTGAATTGAGGGCTATTATGATAATGTGTTGTAAAATAATCACCATCCCAAAACCATAGTTTTTAAACCTGGCTTGGGGGTTGACCCGGCCAAAAAGTCGGGTCTCGGATTTATGGGTCAACCCTAGTTAGCCCGGAAATTCACTCCCTTTCCTTTTCTTTTGAAAGCTGTTGAAAATAGTTTCAACACCTAAGAAAATTAATATTCCCACAACTTTGTAATTTACCTTCTCTTTCCGGTGAAACATGTTTCCATATTTTCCAGTAAAATGGCTTCAAAAGCTACGGGGAATGCCCCACATTGCAATTTAATATATTTACTGGTCAACTAAAAATTTTGAAGGAAAGGCACATAAAACCTAAACTTTACCCTATCTCTACCAAATAAAACAACAAGTCGCTGCTCTCCCTGCCTTTAGATTTTCTCTCTCAAAACCAGCCAAAGCTTCCCTTTTTGCTTGGCCAAAGCAGCTGCCATGCGCGACTGACTGTCGAAAATTGGAAGATAAAAGACATTCTCTTCTCTTCTTTCTTCACTCTCGTTCTAGAAGGCATTCCGCCAAGCAACATGGGATGAAGACCCCGGCCACAACTTCCCTCATCCCTCTCTCAGTCATCCCCCTGGTTTTTTGGCCAAAACTAGAGAGCCCTTCCTTTTTCTTCCCCAGCCGCCTCCGTCTCTTGGCCAAACCAGAGACGCCACCCAGTGACACAGGAGACTAGCCCGACCAGCCTCCAACAGCAGCATCCCTCACTCTTCTTTCCTCTCTGCTGCTGCTAACAACTTGTTGTAGAGAAGATGATGAAATAAGAAAGGAGGCCGAAGGACACAAATCACATTTAAAAAGGAATAAAAAACCAGGTCTCACCTGGGTTTGCCCAGGTCATGGGTCGACCCGTCGGGTCAACCGGGTTTTGCCTGGTTGTTGCCCCAGCCGGTCTTTTAACAAACCCGAACCGGTCCAGGTCCCGAGTCTGTCGGGTTTTGGATCGACCAGTCAGACCGGTCCGAGTTTAATAACTATGCCCAAAACTACAAGGCTTGGCTGGCCGATGTTAGAGAAATTATTTAAAATAAAAGTAAATAAAGAATTAGGTTAGAAATATGTGAAAATATTATCTTCAATCTCATACAAAACAACATGATAGATGGATGTGATTCGAATATTACAGGAGTTGGTTGGCTTTTAATGTTACGGTAACAAATTTCTTTGATGATGGCTACATGCAGGCAACTGGCAACTATTAGGCTATAATCAAACAAACACAGACAGGACATGAAGTCATTGAATCTGATCAATTTGAATCATTGCATCTTATTGTCTTAATCCCATCGACATGGAAATTATTGTGTCTTGCTGTCGATTATGACAATTGGATTATGATATTAATCAGGCTTCGTGGATTAGCATCCCCACGTTTGGCGACCTGTAATCAAATGTAGTAAAAAACTTAAGAATACATTATAAATTTGCATGTTAACAGTAAGTGTTATTGTGGATAATTTAATAATTTTACAACAGTCCATTTATTATTATTATTATTATTAAATTTAAAGGGGCAATTATATCTTTTTGCTTTTATAATTCATGGTAAAAATGACCATTATATAAATGGACTTGATTGCTCTTGTAAGTGGAATCTTCTATATGTTTAGGGGTATTTTTATATATGCGTTGGGGATTCTTTATTATTATCGAGAGATGGTTAATGCATAATTTTATAATTTAATATATATACATATTATTAAAAGAAAGGTTGTTGATGTGTGTGTTGCACGCGTCAGTGCAAGGGCAACCTTCATGCCTTTCGAGTGAAGCATACGAGTTCGTTTGGTAACCAAAAGCCACCTTTCACTGTAGCATTTGAATTGTCTTGACGTCCCTACCGTACTGAGGTGGTGTATGTGGCTTACAACCATCCAATTTGGCGTTGACAAAACTTTTTCTCTCTCTCCTCATCAATTTTTGCCCATTTCCCTTTAAAATTTCAAAACAGCTTTTCAATTGGAATAATTTATTTGGAATGATTTGGTCCCTTTTTTTTATTAGTAATTATTTTATTTGGAATAATTTATAAAAATAGAATTCTTTTCAATTTCATCCATCTTCAATTTTTTTTATCTTTTAAATTTAGTCCTCATTCATTTGATTACTATTTGTTTTGTTTGAGATAATTTTTATTTTTTAAAATTTTATCCTCGAGCTTTTTTTTTTATCAAATTTGATTTCAATTATTTTGATTGTTATTTATTTCACTCCGGTATTTTCTTAAATTGATTTTTTTTTTTAATTTCATCATTCAACATTAAACTAGTTTAGAATTGAGCTTTTTTATTTGAGCCTGATTTTAAAATTTCATGAGTTACGAGTTTTAGAGATTAACCCAAGTTTAGGAGGTTTGCCAGAGTTATCTTGTTTTTTTTTTTTTAAGCTCATTTTTTTTTTCAGTTTCAGAATTTTGTATTTATTCAATTAAACTCCATTATTTTTATTTATTTTTTTCTATAGATTTTTTCACTAATTCTGAAAATGACTTGGATTATTTCAATTCTTTTTATTTACCACTCCTCGTTGAATTAACTTTGACAAGTTTTTTAAATTGATTTTTTTTCAATTTCATCCTTTAACATTAAATTGATTTTAATTTTTTTTTCAGTTTCTCAATTTAACATTGAGTTGTTTTATAGTTAAGATCCATAGTTTTATTCTATTCATTTTCATTATCGACTTTTTTTTGACCTTTTATTGGCACAAATAATCTTTTGATTAATAAAGAGTTTTTTTATAACAAATAAATTTATTAAACACAACTGAGTACATAACCCGTGTTGTGAGATCAAATATCTTAACCTTAGTTATCTTTTGATCAAATATCAATTTAATTAATTAGATGCATGTATAAGTATTTTGACTTATTATTGGGAATTGTTTCATGGTAAAAAAATGCATTAGAAAAGCCAATATATTTATTTTTTATTCAAAAAAATAATTATCTGACCTAAAACGAAACGTAGGTTAAATAACTAGTTAAATTAATTATGCGTGCCACACTAATTAGTAAACACTAGTCAATTGACCCGTGTTTTGTCACAAGTTAGATTAATTTTTTTTAACTCAAAAAGAAAATATGTTGGTGTTTTCAAGGTTTTTTTTTACATTAAGAAAAAAAATTAACCGTGAATCAAAAAAACTTATGCATATATTTAATAAAATAAATTGAGAATTATATGCCCCATAAATTTAATTGTTGCATGTGTTTTATTATATCATGATTTTTTTAATTGATAAATATAAAGATGTTTTCTCTTAATAAAATAAATTAAAAATTATACGAATTGATAAATTGAGGAAAAGTTGTTAATGCTAATAAAAACACAATTAAAACAGAAGTCAAATTCCTTGTAGCCATAGACATATTTTTCTATTCACCGCTACACTGTAATGGCACTTTTGCTCTTCTAAAAAAAAAAAAATCATAAGCATTGGTTTTAGGGGTATCTTGGTCTTGTTATACGGCTCACTAGTCATTTAATGACTATACAGGCGCGGGGATGGGGGTATCGCTTCCACAATTCTTAAATAGTTAAATGACTTAATGACACTCAATTTTAAAAAATAAAAATAAATAAAATGGTTGACAAAGGGTTTTTTGGTCCTTTTGTTTTCTAAGATATAGTAAAAAGTCAACTTTGCCCTTGCGATCAAGGAGAAATGAACCATGGACCGAGGGGCTTTTTGGTTTTTTCAAATAGGTTTTATGGTAAATCTCATAAACATAGAGGGTAATACCGCTCCTTAAATTCAACTCTGAAATCTTGCCATGTCAACACTTCTGCAGTCCTCCTGTCCCTAATAATCTTCAACTAAGAGTGACACTCTCTGATAACAAATGGTCACACAATCAACTCGTAACTCTTCTAGCACTGATATATGATCAATCACCCTTCCCACTTTTCTCTACCAATATCTCACAATCTTAGCTTCTTCATCCCCTAAATATTTCACACACACCATCTTCCTCATGCCCTTCATTCAATGTACCAGGGTGACAACTTTCTTAACTCTAGGTGTAGTACTGGAAGCCCTAGCTAGCCTTGTCATCACTGCTTTCACCAACTATCCTAAAAAAACAGGGTCTATATCTAATGTAGGAGCAATATGCGGCGCCATCGGTGATGGCCTATCTATATGTCCCTATCTATTTGATGTTGCAGGCAGTGCTACCTTTGCTCGTCGAGAAGCATAATCATCCTAGAGCCTTGCTGATTCACCCTTATCGGAGTGTACTAAAGTTGCATGTTCCTTGTCTAACTCGGACCTTCCTAAAACATATTCCAATATTAGATCAATACTCAATCCAAGTCTACTGAATCTGATACCAACTATAATAGTCCTAAATAAAAATTCTACTCTATAAATTAACTCATCCAAATCATTTAATTTAGTTAAATAGAACCTAATTTTATAGCATTGAACATATTTGATTAATGGTAACTTTGAGTAACTTAACAAGTTATCCATGAATAGAACTTTGATTTTATGCATATAAAGTCGGAAGGCAACAAATCATGTTCTCAACATGTACTTAACATATTACTGAGGGATTTATTATCAATTTTAAATAGGTTTCATTTCATGACATAATCGGTATATCATACGTAACAATAAATATTAGCATACATCTCTAGTATGACATTCTAATAGGATGATTACGGACATATCTAAACTAATTCCCTCGAGTCATCAACGGGAATTAGGTAGTCAAAACTTAGGTAGTTGCTGCAAATTTTTATAAGTCCTTTGCGAGCACTATAATTGTATCTTTCACCGTCATTTTTTTTCGTTTAGGATTACAAATAATTTTTTTTATCTAAATTTCTACATTTCTAAATTACATAACATTTACACAATTAATTAAGAAACTTCGAGTTACATTCGAAAGGAATTAGATGGGAAAAGAATTTTATAACCCCATAAAAAATAGAAAAAAGACAAGACACACAAACCCTATTTAATATTATAACTCTTCAACCATAAAAACACAATCACATTAATATGCATAAATAAATATATTCCTACTTCAATTCTAATTATTAGCTTTATATGTACTTTTTAAAATAAAGTTTCTAATACTTAGAAATATTAAATCAAATCCAATTTGATAATTTTACAAACTTGATAAATTTTGTTTAATATAAAACTTTTCATTGAAAAACCATTTATCAAAATTTAATAAGAAAATTAATTAACTAAAAATATTCTGTCTTAAAAACTCTCTTTATTTTAGAAAAAAAACTATTTTTCTAAACATTATTTAATTCAACATTTTAATTAAGTCCTAATCCTATTAGGATATAACCAAAACTTGAAAATTTTGAATTAAACATTTTACAATCAATTTAATTTATGGTTTTAATTTTAAAATATAAAATCAATATTTTATACATTGAGGGGGGAAATCATACTTCTACCAAAATAATACCCTAGAAGTAATTAGACAAAAGTTGTAGGGGTATTCATAATTCTACCCCTCAAAAACCCTAATTTAAGTAGTAGTTGGAGAACCGTATTTCTGCCATTGTCATCTTCTTCTTGTTGCAGCAGCCTTGCTATTGCATTTGTTGTTGCCGGCATGGTTTGCCCATGCCGATGGCAACCCTCAACAGCGGCATAATGCTGTCGTTTCACCTAGTGAACGTGTAAGGAAGAAGCTCTTATGTTGCCCTAGTCTAGCACTATTGTGACCTTCTATCAGCGACGATTGGCACTGGGGGCTGTTGCACACAAATTTAATGTGTAATAAACGTCAATGACAATAAAAACAAGTAATCAACAACGCTAATTGTTTAACGAAGACTCCGTTATTATTGTTGGGTTTTTCAAAACACATACACATAGTAGAAACAATAAATTTAAAATTTTTCACGAGTCTCAAGGATCCTATTAGACAGATCTAGAGTTGTTTAGGGTTTATGCGAAGATTACCTAAAAATCAAATGTTCTTTTCGGCTTTAAATATTTATTTCAAGGCTAAGTTGTCGCAAACCACAAGTTATCTAAATATCCAGCTTCTAACAGTAATTCACATTAATCATTAGTGCGAAATTTCCTAAACTTTTTTAGAAGAGAGAGATTGCTATACCTTAGAGTGCTAACTCTTCTCTTTTGTTTTTTAAGTGTTTATGTACTGTACTTTCCTCACCTTTCTTTTCTTTGAAAATAACAGGCATAACATTCTATTTATAGGAAAAACTAAAAACCCTATAAATAGCAAAATATCTATTTGCACCTTAAATAATATCACATATATTATTTTAGGCTAATTTTATAAATTTATTCAATCAATTCCTTACTTAATTGTTTCTAACTCTAGAATTATAATACTTTGTATTAATTATATTCTAGTCCTTGATTTCAAAAATTTACTTACAACCAAGTTACACTTGATTAATCATCCCATTTCAATTTATGATTAATGATTCTTACATGTGTGACCCATTAGGTTCCCTAATAAATTGGCCCATATATAAATCATAATTCCAAATAAAATAAGATTAAATAAACTAAACAATTTGATTTATTATCAATTCAATAATTGATTGATTTATATTTGAAGATCAAATATAATGTCTAGCAACTTGTTATGATTCTTGAAATATTAAAAAAAAATCATAAGTGACTTGACTTAACTTTTCAGTGACTAGTTTCTCAATGTATTTATTATCCCTTCATAAAAAATATTCCGATTTAAATATTATAGCATTAAACATATATGCTCCGTCAAATTATGTTAGTTCTTAATATTATAATCATTGATTTTTTAAATAAAATTTTAAAACTATTTTCAAAACTCATTCCACCCTAACTAAGAATTTCATAATCAATATTTATTTAAGCAATGAATCTTTATTATTCTAGTACGTTCACTGCTTACTGCTGGTTATGTGCTCGGAGAGGCTTGATTGCTGCTGGTGAGATCTGCTATAAGGATACTGTTTGGAAGCTGTTGCTGGTACAATTTAAAAGTTGCTGCTGGTACAGTTTGAAGCCGCTGCTAGTACTGTTTGAAATCTGCTGCTGTTTTTCTTCTGCGTTAGATACTGTTTTGGAGGGTATTACACGGACAATCTTCAACTCTTCGTTGCTGCTGCTCGATGAAAGAAGTAGTTTTCTTTGAAAATAGACTAGCATTGCTGCTGCAAAGGTTTGCATTTGCTATTTTGTGAAGAAACTTGCTGCTGTCTGAACAAGAAAAAAAAAAAAGGTTTGCCGCTGCTGCCACGTGTTGCTGATTTGTTCTTTTGTGGTGTGTTGTTTTTTACTATAGAAGGTAGAAAAGGTGAAAACTGTATTTCTAAAAAAATTAATTTTTTTAATTAAAATTTAATATTTTTTGATGTACTGATATTAAAAATAATTTTATAAAAATAAAAATACAGCATGCATTTCGGCATGAAAAATTATTTAAAAAACAACCGCAATCACACTGCCAAACAAACATATTGAAAATAAAATACATGAACAAATCTCTCAAGATTTATTAATTAATTTACTCTTTTATCAACACACTTAAATTCTGAATATATTAATCTTTATATTTTAGACATCTTTTAACTATCATAATCAAATAAATTTTAATTAACTAATTAAATAAAGATTCCAATAAACTAGTCTAACATAAATTCAAAATACCATTGCCAAGGATCACAAAAATAAGAAGAGTAGCTCGTAGGGTGAGATGCAATGTCAGGTTTTCTATTATATTCAGCAGGTTTTCCAGTCCAAAACATCAAATGGAGTTACTAGCTTTCTGTTTAAATTTTTGCATCACTTGCAAGCCGAAAAACATGGGCGACTTATCTACTGCTAAACTCAGATGTCTCTGCATGCTGTTCCTGGCTAGATTATCTTTCCTGATTTTTGAGACCTGAATCATTCTCCCGCCATACTTCTGCCCCTCTGTAAATCAGCTTCTCTCTCCCTTCCCAATCCCTCACCTCAAATGGAATTCTTAGTCGCACAACTTTCATTAGAGGCGCCAACAAACTAGTCTTCCACACCATCAGCAGTAGCCTTAATCCTTCTGACTCACGCCTTATGCAGCTTTCTAACAAAAGCTCATAACTAGTAAATTTAGCAAAATGGAAAACGAAAGTTTGAGAAGTTTCATTCATTAGCCTAAAAATTCTAACATCTCTTCATAAATTGTCAATAGAATAACAACAAATATGGCGCAAAGTCATCTGCGAAGCTGATATAAACTATGTCGTCCTCCGAGCTTATGGTAGCATTGAAAAGCAAGCGAAAAAGTTCATGAAGATGCTAAGTGAACTAAAAATTGATTGTACTTGCATGATTAAAATCGATTATGCTGATTGTGTTTTAATTACACAAAAGTTAAGAGAACAGAAACTTATTCTTGTAATTCTCTCTTTCATTGCTGTATATTGTCTGGATTTTGATCTCCCTGGCTGCTTGTCAACTCAGCACCATCTGTAGCACTGTCAGATGTTGAATTTGGTGAACCTGACTGCCCGCTAGTTTTACTTTCAGTTACTTCGTCAGTACCGGCTTCCATTAAAGAGTTGAAAGCAAGTTGGGCAGAATAAAGGAACAAACCAACAGAATTGATGCCAAAAACAAATGTTGCAAGGTAGCACAAACCATTCACAATAGTCCTGCAAATTGCAGAAAGATGTCACTGTCTTGCATAAGTTGAATCATAAAGCAAAAGGATAGTGGTAGCAGGACCTACCTAACAGTTACTGTTATTTGCCGCACCTGAAACACAGGAAGCGAAAAGAGTGAGAAATAGCGTGTATTATTGACACAGTAACAATTTTCAAACTATCTTGTTCACAGATAACGATAATCTACAATATGTGGTAACAATGTGTTTGATCTCACATATGGCAAACTGTGCACAAGAACATACTAGCTTGAAATTTTATGATTCCAGTTACACCTGGGATAAAAAGGCTAACTAAGAACAACAAGTACAAAACAATCCAACGAAGTAAGGCAAAAGAGAGATTGAGGGACCAACCGAGAAATTATCTGACACTGTCTGGCGGTTAAGAGATGCCTCGATAGTAGTGGTGAACTTGTAGAGAATAAGTGCGATCACACCTGCTGATATTGCACCTAAAAATGCCTGAACCGGGGAAGGAGGCTTCTTAACATCGATTGGAGCTGATCCAAAGGTCTTCAAACTATCTAATGCTTCCTCTTTCAAGGTTTTCTTTGCCCCTGATGACCTAAATTTCTAAAAATACAGGATGCACACCCTCAAAATTCCAATCTCATCACAAATAAGTGAAATGAATGCAAATAAAATCTAACAGCTTCTTTAGAGTTGAAATTGAATCATAATAGCATGTGAGTGAATACAAGATTTCACGGCTACCAACAAAGGAAAAAAAGCCTAGCTTTCAACTAATTTCCAAAATTAAGCAATAAAGTCCCCAAACATTATGAATTGAAGAGAATTGTACCAAACCAAAAACTAGTGTGGTTCAGAAGTTCACAGTGGAAGTTAAAACGAAAGCAAATCCATCAAATTTAAATCCAGCACTAAAACAGCACATATATGCAAATTCCCATAAGAATGTAACAGCAATAAAACCACTGATCAAAAGGGTATTTGTAAATTACTCAAAGAGTAGAAGACGAAAAAAAAATAAATCCAAACTGAAACATATTTACCTCAAAACAAAATTGAATTATGTGAGAGAACTACTTAATTATGCCAAAGAAACATAATCCCATCAACCGAACTCACTTCCTTTCTAATTCCAATTTCCGTATGAGCACATCAATAACAACCAAAAAGTTAAGGAAAATACCAGCTCTTTAGAACGCTTAGCACGACGTCGAAGAGAGCGGAAGAGGAAAACAGAGATGGCACCAGTTAGGAGAACACTAGTAGCAACCTGAATAGAAGAAGGATCATCTGAGGTTGCAAAAATGGAAGGAGAAGACCTCAGTATCTCTATGGGACCTTCTTCTTCCGGTTCTGGTGCTTGTTCTGGTAACTGGGCAAGCCATAGTGGGGGGTCTGGTCTGGAACGAGGGAGGGCTGAGAGAGTGAAAGGCGTGAAAATGGGGGGTCTGTATAGAAACTTCAGAGGATATAAATGATGATTAGTGTGGTGGTGAGAAAGAGGGAAGATTTGGGGAGATAGAGAGTGGAAGTTGTGGCATTGTAAATTCAGCATTTCAGAGGTCTTGTAGAGATGGGAGGGAAAATGTGTGTTTCTTGTATTTGGGATCTTTTCTTTTGCATTATCCTCAACTGGTTCTTTTCAGTTTGGACATCATCATATCTTCTGGGCACTTCACAGTTTTTAGATTTTACTTAAAAAAAAAAATAATGTAAAGGTTTTTAAACACATTTTCTTACATCATAAAACATTTTAATCCAGAATTGAAAAGTTAATGTTTGTATTTAATGAAATAAAATAAAAATTATATAAATTAATATATCAAAAAAAAATTAATATTGATCATAGATTAAAGCATGAAGTTAAAAGATAAAAACACGAAAAAATATTTGATGTTGTGATGTGGGGTGTTTTTTAAATTTTTTATTTAATTATATGAAAATAAAAATAATTTTTCATCACAAATATAATAATTTAAATTATATATATATATATATATATATATATATATATATATATAAAATGATTGGTGGTATAATTTCTCTCTCTTTTTTTAATGTATTTATTTTAGTCAAAAATATATTTTTCCTTAACTATGTTTATTAATCACATGAAAACTATAAATAATTAGAATAAATATCCAAAAAATTCAATCAATTTGTGAAAAAAAAAAAGAATCTCTTTCATCAAAACCTCTTTTCAAAATAATTTTTTTATTAAAAATGTAGTTTTTTGAACAAAAACTTAACATAATCTTTAAAAAAAGTTTCGAAGAAAATAATAGAATAATAAATTGATAATTCTAACTTGAATATATTAAAAGATATATAACTATAATAAACTTGAAATAAATTATATAAAAAATTTATACAAAAAATCTAGAAAATAGATGTTTTATCTACATTTAGAATATTATGCATATTAATTCAAATATAATTATTCAGAACACAATTATTAATATTACCATAAATGATATTATTTAAAAATAATGACATAATTGAATAATAATTTAAAGTTATTTAAATAAATTTATTTAAAATGAAGTAAAATATAAAATGCTAAAAGAGATAAAAAAAATAAATTAAAGGGCCAAACATGTATAGATTGGATATGCATATCTCACCCATATGTAATCCAGGTGTGCTTTGGCTTAGAAACCTAGACATACACATCTTTTTTTTTTTTCCTTAAAAGAAGGATAACATATCATCTCTCCTAATTTTTTTTTTAAAAAACTTTTCTTGTCAACTCATCGCCGGTATTGGTAGGCAATATATCATTTATATGTCATCATTTTCAATTACCAAAGGCAGCTCTAGTGATCGAGAAATTAGGATCCAAGTTTTTGGATCCTGAAAACCCATATTCAAACCATTTTGCACCCAAAAACATGAGAACAAATATCTCATGAACCTTTATAGGTCCATTTCTAATAACAAAAAACATTTTAATTAATCAAAAAACTCAAAATCAAATAAATTTTTTTTCAAGCTTTGATCTATTTCTTGTAGCATAAATGAAGGTGAAACAACCTCTATTGAACTCTCCTCTCAAAGATGAGTTCATAAACATTAAAATTGAAATATTTGGTGGTTGAAATCTAGCCTTTTGAGAGCTTTTTTCTCTCAATTTCCCCCCTAACTTTCTGATAAAATGAGGGCTAAAGAAGAAAAAAAGAACTTTCGAGTATTAAATTAAAAGAAATTGCAGTTCGAAGATAAAACAATAAAAAACCAAGTAACCAGGAAGAAAATTCACCAAGAATACAGTGCTTATGAATAGAAAATAGTGAGAAGACGATCATGATAGCTACAGTAAAATAGAGTCCTCTAAGGTTGGAAAATTAATTACTCCTATCTTATATGATTAATATTATGAATTAAGAAAAAAAGAATTCAGCAATATATATAAACTATTAAATCAGATTCCACACTGAGATCATTTAATTGGTAAAAAAATATATCTAAGCCGTAGCGAAGTGCAGGCACGAGGCTAGTCTTCCCCTAAGTTCCCTTTATCCCTTTTAATGACTATTATTTTTGGCACATGCATTGCATGTGTAGTAATATAAAAATATTAGTATTTTGTAAATGTTATTTATACAAAAATTTTTTATTGCATAAAAATAATTAACTAACTTTTATGAATAATTAAAAAAATATTATATATGTTTTAAAAAAACTCTTTACAATTAAATTTTTTATTTTATTATAAGAAAGAAAGTAACTAACTCTTATGAATAATTTTAAAAATATTGAAAATAATTCTATGCAATTAATTTCTTTTCAAATATAAAAGGATTTTTCATTTATGGTAAGATGATGATAAAATAATAATTATATTGATAATAAAATAGTGGCAAGAGGTGATGGGGTGTTAGTGGGTGGATGGATATTGTAGTCGTCGTGGTTGTAATGAGATGATGATAAAATAATAGTTAAATTAATTATAAAATGGTGGCTAGGTTGTGATGATTGAAAAATAATGATGATAATAGTGGTGGTGGCTAGGTGATAATAGTTGTGAATATCATGAGTTAATAGCGATAAGAAAAATACTTTTTTTTCATGAGGTTAAAATATTTTTCTCTAGATTGACATCTCCAGGGATTGACTGAAAAATATTTTATGTTAACTTATATTTTAGTGATTGTTTAACACTAAAAAATTTAGAAAAATACTTTTTTTAAAAAAGTTTAATCTATATTAAAATGAGTAATTAGTTTAGAAAAAGGTTTTTGACAAAAAAAAATTCATTTCTAATATATGTGAGATAAATATTAAAGATATAGAAATAAATAAAAATTTTAATTTACCTTTTATTAAGGAGTCTTTTTTGATATTGATACAATTTATAAGAGGTTTAAATTCTTTCTATAAAGAAGTAAAAATAACATATTAAAGTAACCAAATGTCCTCTAAAAAATATAACTAATATTCAATCTAATAATTTATGAATTTTATGTCATTTCATTTAATAAACTTGTTATTAAATTCAAAATGCAAAAAAAAAACATTTTTTCTTGAATCTTCGGTAGTTTAAAAATGCTAAATCATGCCATGTATTTTTTTTATGCAAATATGATTTTTATTTGAGAGACTTGACCATATGCAATTTAAAATATTTTAATATATTTTTTTTAAAAGAAAGATTTTATTTTATTTTTTTGGAAGGAAACAAATTTATTTAATACCAGAAAAATGCTTCGCATATAGATTACAATCACAAATATTAAATAATAAAGAGCAAAATATGAGAGACATGTATATTTTTTTTTCAAATAGGTCTTTTAAAGGCATAAAATTGAATTAATTAAAAAAAACAAGGGTTTTGTTTGGAAAAACATTGAAAAAAGGAAAGAAACAATGTTGGAAAAATTAGTAGGGTGTGTTTGCCAAACACACTTTTAGCTAAAAGTTATAGGCTTAAAAATTGCTTTAAGGTCGCGTTTGACAAATATATCTTAAAGAAAAAAACTGCATTTTTTCTTTTGAAATTTTTTGACATGCCAAACATGCTCTTAAAAATTGTCAGGCTTAGCCCTATCGTGTGAGCTTGGGCTTCCCAACCCAAAAACAAGACCCAAACTCAGAAATGAAAAAAAAAAAAAAGAGAAGGTCAAATGGGTCTTTTCACTTGAATTTCACTAAGAACACGAAAAACACATCAAAAAACCTAGAAATTAAAACTAAATTCTAAACCAGATCATGCCAAACAAAAGGTGTAGAGGGATAAACTATGGAATATGGAATCATAATGATGTATTTTGAAAGAACAATATGCCACTAATTGCAGTAAATTAACCTGGATGTTCCTAAACCCTAACAAATTACAGAAATAATCACACCATATCATATAACATAAATTTGACTAATTCTTTATCTAATTTGTATAAACTAACAATTTAAACAAATTCATCTTCATTAACGCAAATAATCCTTCATTAATTAAAGCCAATCATTTTGATATTTACACAACTAAAACCTGTTTAAGCACTTTTACCTTTTCACAATCATTCAACCACTAAAATTTATATGGAATAAGGTGTTTTGTAGCATGCAAGTCCAATTTATCCATATTAGTGCAACTCTCACTATCAACGATCATACTATATACCTTATTTTGAACATGACAGTTTGTATGGATGATGTTCTCTTGTTGCTTCTCCAAATTTCCCACCTTAACTTGCACATTTAATTCTCGTTTAACTACAAATGTCTCATTTTCAATCAGATACTCAATACAATAATCACTAACATCCTCAAGTAAGGCATTTCTTTTTGATCACTAACCTCCTTATCATTCAGAACCTTACTATTAGCTTTTATAACCATAGCTCGCTTGTTTGGAAACTGCAAAGCAACTTAACCAACTCCCAAACAATGAAAACATTTTATGTAATGATTATGAGATGTTGAAGTTTCAACTTTACCTATACTATCAACAAAGATGTCCATTTTCTCTTTTAAGGTCTCAGTTCTCTCCTTTATATTCAATTAAGCAGGTCACCCAAACATAAACTGTTTATAAAAAATAAGGTATTTTTTACAACAGGTAGGTCACCTGAACACAGATCATAGACAAGTCACCCGAATACCGATCATGTACAGGTCACTCGAATATAAACCACGAACAGGTCACCTGAACACATACCATGAGTAGGGAACCCGAACATATACTACGAGTAGGTCACTCGAACACAGTCCATTCATGAAAAATCATAGATATTTTTTACACAATGAGCAGGTCGCCCTAATAATAACACCATTTTTGAAATCAAAGAGAACTTATATTTTGTCAATTTTATTGTTGAGCGGAAAATTTTGATAAAATGTATAGGAATTTGAATTTATATAGATAATTGATAATGATTTAAGACTACTATTAAAATAGATTGAATAAGTTTGAATTGAACTAATGTTAGCCAATTTATTTAGTTTACATAATCAATTAATATATGTTGTCATCAATATTCTAAATAGGTTTGATAGAAGTAATGAATGATCATTTATGGATATATTGAGATTCACCCGAAAGGTTGCATATAATGCATTACTATAATAGGGTTGATGGTTTTATTAATTACACACTATCTAATCCGAGAAATATTAGTGGAGGAGGTAGTAGATGTCCATGTAAGAGTAAAAATAAAATTTTTCTCAATCTAGATGTTGTAACGATGCATCTTTTACAAAACAAATTCTTGGAGAAACACTTGTGTTGGTTTGTACATGAAGAACCATATGTTCCTTATGAGACCATAGTAGAAAGGATGGTTGGGTTAATTTCTAATTCTAGCAACGTGCATGGAGTTGTAGATGATAATTGTAACAGCCCGGCCCAACATGCTGTATATTGTCCACTTTGGGCCTTACCGCCCTCACGGTTTTGTTCCTGGTGACGCGAGCTCACTTTTGAGCCTGACGCCTCAAAACGCGTACAGCATGTTAGCCTTTGGGGCGTCAGGCTTAGAAGTGAGCCCGCGTCACCAGGAACAAAACCGTGAGGGCGGTAAGGCCCAAAGCGAACAATATACAGCATGTTGGGCCGGGCTGTTACATTTGGTATCAGAGCCGACCTCACCGGCTATCCGGTGGTGCCGACGGGGTCGTCGGGCTCCTTAAGGGGAGTGGATTGCAAGATCCCACATCGACGGGTGAAGGATGTGTTGCTGGCCTTATTAGTAGTGCTGGTGCTAACATGCTGTACGTGTTTTGGGGCGTCAGGCTCAGAAGTGAGCTCGCGTCACCAGGAACAAAACCGTGAGGGCAGTAAGGCCCAAAGCGGACAATATACAGCATGTTGGGCCGGGCTATTACATTTAGTATCAGAGCCGGTGAGTCGTCCCTGACTGGGTACGCCTGATAGGACGATTGACTGTCACCGATTGCTGCTGGCTCTGAACCTCAATCCTCTGGCCATGGGCTCCCTCGGTAGTTCTACGAGGACAATCCTTCTTCCGGTGACTCGTGTCCCCACAATAGTAACAACATCTTCCTACATGCGGGCACTCTTTCCATCAATGCCCCTCACTTATACAAATATAACATTTCCCCGGCATCGCAGAGCAATCTCCTGGGTGTCGCTGCTCACACCTCTGACAAAACAAATATACTGGTCCCTTTTGCTCTGTAGACCCTCCAGTAGTTTTGACTCCCTGTCTAGACTGTCCTCTCCAAGCTCCTCTTCCACTGACTTGTTTAGATCCTCCTGAGCTCCCTCCTGGGGTGAAACTACCACCCCTTCTCTAGAACTGTCCTGATGATGGCCCGCTCTTCCCCTTCTTTGGGAGAGGAGGTCTCCCAGTTATAAACTCAAAATCTCTCCTCTTAGCTCCTATTGCCTGACTCTGCTCGACCACTAGCTTCGAGGTATCCTTTATTACCCTCTCCATACCCTAAGCAGCACGTACTAATTCCCATACCAACTGAAACTGCATGGCTATCAATATCATCCTCAATTCCCGCCTTAGTCCATCACGGAACCTCTCCACCCTGTGGCGCTCTGTGGGAAGGTAAGTGGAGGCAAAAGCTGCTAAATCCTGAAATCTCCTCTCATACTCCAGCACTGTCAAATCTCCCTGCTTCAATTCCAAAAACTTCTGTTCTTTCTCCCTTTTATACTCCCAAGAATAGTACCTCTCCTCAAACTCTTCACGAAAATCCCTCCATCTCAATACCTCCCCTGATCTCTTTTCTCTAATGGTCTCCCACCAAGAGTGGGCACTTTCAACCAATAGCTGAGTCATACAATCCACCCGTAGCTCCTCTGGCACCTGCATCTGATTTATAACTCTTTCCACTTTCTCAGCCAATGCCCAGCAACCTCAGCATCCTCTTCGCCCCGGTAAGTCATACAACCCATCTCTCTCATACCCTTCACCAATTGCACTATGGTGACTATTCCCCCTGATCTAGGAGTTGTATTGGAGGCCCCTGCTACCATTCCTGCTGCCACAGCTCTCACTATATGTTCCATAAAAGCAGGATCCGAAAATAGGTTTGATTCAGCTACCGGTGCCACTGGTGGAGGTATATTATCTCCCCCCTGTCTGTCTGATCCCTGGGGCATGGATACATCTGCCTGACGGAACGATGAATCATCTTGAAGTCTCACTAACTCGCCCCCTTCTGAGTACACTGATGCTGCAGGTATATGAGAGGAGGTGTCTGCCAAGGGATCCTAGTCTGGATCACTTTCATTACGGATACTCTGGCCACTTCCCCGAACTGGGGATGGCTCAGTCCTAGCTCCTTGCCTTGTTCTCACCATCCTGAAACACATTCCAAAACCATATAATCATTCCTATCCTCGGAATAGCAACCTGCGCTCTGATACCAAATGTCACAGCCCGGCCTAACATGCTGTATATTGTCCGCTTTGGGCCTTACCGCCCTTACGGTTTTTTTCTGATGACGCGAGCTCACTTCTGAGCCTGACGCCCCAAAACACGTACATCATGTTAGCACCAACACTACTAATAAGGCCAGCAACACACCCCTCACCTGCCGATGTGGGATCTTACAATCTCCCCTCCTAATAAAAATTTTGTCTCGAAATTCAAGTTACATACCTATGTCAGAGAATAAGTGCGGAAACTTTTCCTTCATCTCGGATTCTCTTTCCTATGTGTCTTCTTCTATTCGAGAGCTTCTCCGCAATACTCTCACCAAGGGAACTCTTTTATTCCTCAACAATTTCTCATCTCGATCTAGGATCTTGACGGGTTTAATTTTCATGGTTAGATCCCCTTTTATCTTATAGGAACTTGTGGCAATACCCATGAGGGGTCTATCTTGGCCTTTCGCAGCAATGATACATGGAACACATTGTGAATCTTATCCAAATATACAGGCAATTCTAATCGATATGCAACTGGCCCGATTCTTTCTTTAATCTCAAAAGGGCCAATATATCTCGGGGCTAATTTCCCTTTTACTCCAAATCGAATGATGCCTTTCCAAGGAGCCACCTTAAAAAATACTTTATCCCCTACTTGGAATTCCAACGACCTTCTTCGGCGATCTGCGTAACTTTTTTTATCTATCCTGGGCTTCCATTGATCACCCTCACATTGTCAGTTGTTAGTTGTTAGTTGTACCATCTCAGGTCCCAAAAGCTTCCTTTCTCCTACTTCCTCCCAACAAATTGGGGTACGACATTTCCTCCCATACAATGCTTCATATGGAGCCATACCAATGGTAGTTTGATGGCTATTATTATAAGTAAACTCCACCAATGGCAGGAGATCCTCCCAATTCCCTCCAAACTCTAGCACACAGGACCTCAAAAGATCCTCAAGAGTTTGGATGGTCCTTTCAGATTGACCATCCGTCTGAGGATGAAATGTCGTGCTCAGATTCAACTTTGTCCCCATTGCCCGTTGTAAGCTAGGCCACAATCTTGATGTGAACCTTGGATCCCGATCCGATATAATCGAAACCAGCACTCTGTGAAGTCTGATTACTTCATTTACATACAATTTTGTCAGCTTATCCACCGAATCAGTCATCTTCATTGGCAAAAACAAAGCAGATTTTGTTAGTCGATCCACGACCACCCATATGGCATCATTTCCCTTCTTTCCCCTGGGTAATCCCGTCACAAAATCCATAGAAATATCCTCCCATTTCCATTCCGGAATTGATAATGACTGTAATTCCCCTGCAGGTTTCTGGTGTTCTATCTTTACTTGTTGACATATCCCACAATTCGACACAAATTCTGCTATTTCCCTCTTCATATTTGGCCACCAGTAGTTTTCCTTTAAATCCCTATACATCTTTGTACTCCCAGGATGAGTAGTAAATCGAGATTCATGAGCTTCTCTTAATACTCTGTCTTTCAAAATCTTATCCTCAAGCAAATAAATTCGCCTGCCCATAGCTATTAGCCTATCGGATAACATTTGAAATGATGTCTTTATACCCTTGTTTACCCTCTCCTTGATCTTTTTTACTTTCCCATTTACTTGTTGAGCCACCAAGACCCTATCTATATTGTCCGCTTTGGGCCTTACCGCCCTCATGGTTTTGTTCCTGGTGACGCGAGCTCACTTTTGAGCCTGACGCCCCAAAATACGTACAGCATGTTAGCACCAGCTCTGATACCAAATGTAACAGCCCGACCCAACATGTTGTATATTGTCCGCTTTGGGCCTTACCCCCCTCACGGTTTTGTTCCTGGTGACGTGAGCTCACTTCTGAGCCTGACGCCCCAAAACGCGTACAACATGTTAGCACCGGCACTACTAATAAGGCTAACAACACATCCCTCACCCGCCGATGTGGGATCTTAAAATAATAATAATCCTTATAGGAATATGGTTATGAATGTGATGAGAATGAATTAAAGTTATGCAGGTGAATGTCCAATCATAGATAAAGAACCAAATGCAGACGCAACCAGGTTTTTTTGATTTTTTGAAAGACTCCGATGAACTATTAGGGGATGAGTGCACAAATCATAATAAACTATCGGCTATTGCACAGGTGTTCACCATCAAGTTAGATCATAAGTTGAGTGGGGCTGGTTACGACAAAATTATCGAATGAGCAAAAAGCATTTTACCTAAAGGGAATAGACTAAAAGAGAACTTATATGCTGCTAAATCCATGGTGAAACCCCTCGGCTTAGGATACTAGAAAATTGACACGTATCTAAAATTTTGCATGTTGTACTACCTTGAAAATGTAGAGTTGACAGGGTACATAATATATGGGCATGCTTGTTATAAACCCAGAATTGGTAAGGGAAGGACTTTTGTTGCATATAAAAAACTTAGATACTTTCTAATTACTCATAAACTACAAATGTTATTTATGTCTCCAAAGACTACTAAACACATGACATGGTATCATTCACATGATACAGTGAATAGAGTTACGGTGCACCCATTCGTTGGTGAAGCCTTGAAATTTTTAATAGGGCGCATCCTAAGTTTTCAATGGAATCAAGGAACATATCAGCATATGTCTTGGATTATGTATAGATGAATTCAATCCATTAAGGTCATCTGTTGCTCCTTATTCTTATTGGCATGTGATACTCATAATTTATAACTTTCTATCGGGGATGTGTATAAGGCCAAAATTCATGTTTTTATCTACGATCATACGTGGTCCTAAAAAAGGTCTAGGTTGAAATATAGATGTTTATTTTTGACCGTTGATTGATGAATTAAAATAGTTGGAGTCATCTAGGACTTTGACTTATGATGTCTCGAGGAAACAAAATTTTCAAATGAAGGCATCTTTGATATGGACTATCAATGATTTTCCTGCATATAAAATGGTTTTTGGTTGAAGCACGCATGAAAAATTAGCATGTCCATGCTATATGGAAAATAACAAGGCCTTTATGTTAGAAAATGGTGGTAAAATGTCTTTTTTTATTGCCATTGGCGGTTTTTGTCAATAGATCACAAGTACAAAAAGAACAAAAAGACTTTTTTATTGGTAGAGATGAAAAGGATGTTGCACGCAATTACCATCGAGTGAAAAATTATATGACGTTGTGGTGCAGTATGATGACATTATGTTTAGTTTTCAATTCGGTAAGCATAAGTTCTCTGGTTTTGGTGTGACCTATAATTGGGTCAAACATAATGCTTTTCGAGAGCTTTCTTATTGAATACTAATATCCTTCGTAATAACCTTGATGTCATGTACATTGAAAATAACATGTTTGAAAATATTTTTAACACGATTATAGACGTGAAAGGAAAGATAAAGTACAACATGAAGGCTAGAATGCATATATCTTTGTTTTGTCACCATAAAAACATGAAGTTAGTTTATGATAGGTCACACGTCGCAAAGCCTAAAGCCAACTTTGCCTTAAATAAAAATGCACAATTACTTGTTTACTAATGGCTTAAGAGTCTATGTTTTCCTCAATAGAACATTTACTCATACATTTACTATTTAAGATAAAATTTAGAGGCTTAGTCCAGTATAGATGAATATATTCATTCGAGAGGTTAAGGATTACAAGTGCATCATAATTAAATTTTTATTTTCTTTTTTTTAAAACAATTCAAAACATTTATTTAATTTAATGTAGATACTTGTTCAACCTTAAGAGAAAAGTAAAAAACAAGGCGCATGTTGAGGCTTCGATATGCGAGGCTTATATTATTGAAGAGATCTCAACATTTATCTCCTACTATTTAGAGCCTTACTTAAGAATAAGAATGAACCACGTTCAAGGCATGACAATGGTAGGGAAATGCTTTCGAGTGGGAACTTGTCAATATTTTCCCATCTTGCATGACCTGTACCAAAAAATGTTATGAGTGGAAGATACTTAACATAAAATAAATTTAGATATGCACATAATTATGTACTATTTAACTACGATGAACTGAGATCTTTTATTCACTAAATGTAATAATTAACATGTTGTTACTTTTGAACAATTTATCTGTTATACTATCATAAACTGATATATTAAATAATTCCTCGTAGGCAACATCGTCAATTTTTATTATCCCAAACTCATAACTGATTGAATCTTAAATATTTCGATTATACGATGAACAATTTTCCACTATGTTGAGAACGTATGTACGGACTATTTAATTATTCTTATATCTTAAAATGTTTAATTTCATTACACATTTCTCGTTAGTTATTAATGGTTGTAATTCATATACCATGTTTATCAATTGGGAGAGAATGCTAGTATTACTTTGAATTTACTATGTCTGGGTCCTAAAAAAATTACTTTTGAAAAGCTTCTACCCTCACAATGTACTTCATATTGTTGATAATAAAAAGAACTTAATGTTTGGCTCATTATTAAGTAAAAATGGTTTTAAGATGTTGTTTAAGAGTGATATATACTCGTTATAAGTAGAATTTTTACAGGAAAAAGAGTATTTTATTGATAACCTTTTTAAAATGAATGTAATAATCATTGTAATCAATAATAATAATAATAATAATAATAATAATAATAATAGGAAGAAGAAGAAGAAGAAGAAGAAGAAGAAGAAGAAGAAGAAGAACGTTCTTCTTATTTGTTTGAGCTCTATATAAGATGTGTGACATGATAGGTTATGACATATGAAAAATAATTCTACACAAAGGTTAATTAAACTTGAATTATTACCAAATATAATTTTTTAGAAAAATTATAAGTGTGAGGTTTGTGTAAAATTAAAATTCTCCAAACTTTTATTTCAAACAATTGAAATAAATAATGAACCTCTAATTTTAATTTACTTAGACATTGGTAATTTAAAAATAGCGTAAATTAGAGTGGAATGAAATACTATATTACTTTTATAGATTATTGCATGTAAGATATTGTTATAATTATTTATTTAGGAGCAAAGATGAAGCTCTTGAAATATTTAAACATTACATGAATGAAGTTAAAAATTATTTTAATAATAAATTAAAGGTAATTAAATGTGATGGAGCTAAAGATTATAAAGTTTTATTTGGTGAATTTTGTTTCTAAAATGGTATTATCCATGAAACCACTACTCCTTATTCAACATAATAAAATGACAGTGCAGGATGTAAGAATCAAACACTTAAAAAATAATAAATGTTATGTTGATAAGTTTAAGAGCACCTCAAAACTTGTATAGGGAGGCAATTTTGACTCCCAATTATATATTTAACACAGAACCCATAAAAAAGTTAGAAAAAACACCTTATGAATTTTGATAAGGTAGAAAACCTTCTAAAAATACCTTAAAGTGCAGAGGTGTCTTGCAAAGATGACAGTACCTGATAATAAAAAGATCAAGATAAAAATTATAGATTGTGTTTTTATCGATAATGCTTATAATAGTACATAAAATTGATTTCTTGTACAAAAGTCAAGTATTTGGAATATTCATTTCAATACTATAATGGAATCAAGAAACACTACAATCTTTGAAAATATGTTTCATTGAAGGAAGCATAAAAAAATATTTCACTTAGGAGAACAACTAAAACTAGTTCAAGTGATCATCTTTAATCAAAAGATGGTAAAATTAAACCTAAAATAAGTAGAAGGGAAAAATAACCAAAATGTTTGGTATTTATTTTCTAACATACTTGTTAAAAAATGAATCTCAGACCTGTTCCAAGGCAATATCCTATTTAGATGCTTCGTTTTAGAAGACAATCAATATTAAAATTGAATCTATTATGAATATTCATAAATAAGAACTAGTGGATATTCCACTTGGAAGTAAATCATTAGGCCATAAATTGATCTTCAAAAGGAAGATGAAAGCTGATGGAACTATTGACAAATACAAAGCAAGACTTATTAAATGATTCAAATAACAAGAATGTGTGGACTATTTTAAAACATATTCGATTGTGTCAAGAATAACTTCTATATGAGTGTTAACAGTCATTACAACTATTAACAAGTTTGAAATACATCAAATGGATATAAAAACAACTTTCTTAAATGGTGACCCTTAAGAAGTGGAATATATAGAACAACGCGAGAGGTTTGTTATCAATTAACAAGAAAAGAAAGTTTGTAAATTTGTCATATTATTATATAATTTGAAACAAGAAATAAAAAAATAGCATGAAAAATTTGACGAGGCTATCTTGTCAAATGAGTTCAAAATCAACGAAGTAGATAAATGTGTTTATAAAAAAAACTATAGATAAAGGCTACGTTATTGTCTGTCTCTATATGAATGATATGCTTATCTTTGTTAGCAATGGTTTTATGATCAAGTATACTAAGAAAATATTAACTAGTAAGTATGACATGAAAGTTTCGGGTGTTGCAAATGTCATACTAGGAATAAAGTTTTGTAGGACATCTAATGGATTTGTATTGTCCCAATCTCATTATGGTGAGAAACATTCTTGATATATTTTTTTAAAGGTGACAATGATATTGTAAAAACACCAATGAAAGGTTGAATATATCAAAAAATAAAGGTAAGGAAATAAATTGATGAGAATATTCTTGAACAAGGCCTGATATTGTGTACTTAGTTAGCAAATTGAGTAGATTTACTAGTAATCCGAGTATGAAACATTGAAAAGCAATAAAAAAAAGTACTCAAATATTTGAGATATACCTAGGAATATAAACTATACTATACTGATTACGCAACGATACTAGAAGGGTAAGTGATGCCAATTGGATATCCGACACTAAGGATTCAAAATCCACTAGTGGATATGTCTTCATACTCAATAGAGAAGTAGTGTTATTGAAATAATGTAAGAAAATGTATATAGCAAGATCCACAATGGAATCATAATTTATTTCTTTTGAAAAAGTTGGAGAGGAAGTCGAGTTACTTTGAAATTTCTTAGAGGATATTCCATGTTGGCTAAAACTATTTTCAGAAATTTGAGTCCATTAAACAATTAGTTTATAATTGGAAATGAACAAATGAGTATGTATAATGACAAGTCTAGATACATCATAGATATAATATCATCAAACTCTTTCTCTCAAAAATAATTATTTTCATTGATTATGTAGAGTCAAAGGAAAATATTAAGAATCTGGTAACTAAAGGTTTGTTAAGAGGGTTTGTGTATAACTCAACAAAGAGAATGAGCTTAAAGCTTTTAAAGATCAAAGAGTGTAATGACGGTAGCCATACCTAAGATCTAGGTTCAAACGGAAAACTAAGTCATATAACATTCTCGATAGCACTTGAAATTTATTATTTCCTATTTATTCTTATGATGAAATAGGTGTTAGTTGTAACGTGATAAAAGGTGAGTGGTGGTCTTAATGATTTCTATATTTTGGTTTACCAAATGGAGTATAACATAATATTCTTAATGAAAAATCATCTATATAAGTGAAAAGTGGCTGTATTTTTTTTTGAATTTCAATAAAAACTGAATTTTCTAAAGCAATCATAAAACTAGGAGTTGTTTATAGCCAAAATGAACACAATAATGAAAACCAAAGGAAATATCTAGGTAGACAACTATGTGAATATTATGTCTTGGTTTGCATAAAAGCATTATATAGTTTAAGAAATTAGGTTAACTATTTAGCGGAGAAAATCCAATAATATTTTACTAAGGAAAGTTCAAAGCCAAAAGTTACTTATTCTGAAATAGCGATCCATCAAATCACTATCTCTCTACAATTGTTCGAGTCTTTTTTTTATACCAATTAAATAATTTTTATTCATGTGGGGGATTGTTAAAATTTATATCATTAAACCATGGTTAATCAGCATATTTGATGCCAAATTTAAATTGGGTTCCCATTTTTAAGTTTAAAACTTAGAAATTATTCTCCTATATAAGCTTCTTAACATTGAATATTAATATGATTAAAATAAATTATGGGTGAATGAGAAATTGATCTTAAAACACTTGGTTGACATATTCGTTGTGAAACCCAAAACCCTCTGTCCCATATAGAAAAAAAATACAACGATATCTTGTGGTTTATTTAGTGGGGAGTTGAATGGTCATAAATAAACCTAAGAAAAGTGGTATTGGTTTAACCCACTTGCATGTGCTAAGCTCGGCTTAAACACAATCACAAGCTCGAGTCACGGGCCCTAGGTTCTTGGTTTTAGATCCTGTGTTTGAGTTTGGGTTTGGATTTATTTATTGTTAACCTATTTTGATATCGGATTTGAGTTTATTATAAAATAATTATTTAGCTCGTAAAAAAATAATTATTTTTTGCCAATCATTATTTTATTCGGTCCAACCTATGAATCTGATTATTTTTCTTATAAAAGAGTTTTTTTAAACCTTAATAGTTTTTTCAGCTAAAAACATCATATTTAAAGCCAAAACGTTAAGGTTTAAGTTTTTTTTTTTTATCATGGATAATCAAAACTGGTAAATGGTTGGAATTAAATTATCAAAATTAATTCTTTATCAATTTTAGTTTCAAGATCCACTATAAAAAAGGGGATGAAGGAAGAGTTTTTTGCATTGTTTTTCTAGATTTTACACACTCTTCCCCACCTATATTTTTAGTTTACTCTCTTCCACAAGTAACCTACTTGGGTTTCGTTTAATCTAATACATTAGTATATATGTTAGGAATGAATTTCAATCTCTTGTGCTAATTTGAAAATATGGATAGTATGAACGCTTACACCTTTATATAATGTTCTAAGTTATTTGCAAGTTTTTCATAATATATAAAATTATATATTTATATACTAATCTTTTTATGATAAAATAAACATATGCTCCCTAGCCTAATTTCTAACAACATTTTTTTTATGAATTTATCTTCAAATTTGTGACATAGTTGGTAGGCCTAGTGTAAAACCCTGACCTATTATAACTATTATAACGAGGAAACCTAGTAATACTTTTTAAATTTAGGAACTCGAGTGTTTTTGGACAATTTTAAAGGCCATAACCCATCAATTAAAATTTTTAATTATCAAAATGGAGGTTTCATGTTTAAATTTCAAAACAGATGAGTGGATATGCATCAATCAAAAAGTTAGTTTTTATTTTGTAATGCAAAACTTATTTTACATCTTTCAATAAAATGATAAGACATTGCTAAACATTTTAATAATTTGTCATCTCAAAATTTTACTCCAAATATGATTAAAAGGTTTATCCTCCTTCACATTCCTATATGGAAAAAGATAAAGAGTTTTCATCAGTATTATTTATTAAGGATGATTTATAAGACTTTCTTATAAAAACAATTATCCAAAAAATCCATCAAAATAGTTTGACATTTATGTAACCTAAAACAAATCTTCATAAATCAAGAGCATTGCTAGAACCCTCCTGATAATGTTTCAAAATCCAAAATGTTTAGGAATAAGTTATTTAACGGTTGGATTATAGGTTACTCATATATTCTAGCAAGAATGTTTATTCTCCATGGTTTAAGAAACTTGTAGCTTGCTGTAAAAAACCTATAACCTGCAAAACAATCCTTTTTTGTGGGATTTAGGGACCCTCAAATGATAAAGTCAGTAACCTTAGCAAAATGGTTATATAAACTAAGAGAATGAACATTTATTTTTAATAACAAAAGTGTTTGTTCTTAGTTTGGATATGATAAATGCTCTGAAATTAAGAAGATACTTTTATAGAGAATAGAGATTGTGAACCCTTTTCTTAGGTGGTTCAGGGGTATTTACAGCCCCTGAACCTTGTTGTTTTTGCTAGAATAGAGGGGTTGGAGAGTCATTTCCTCGTAATAGCATTAATGAGGGATAAATATCTCTTACACAATATTAATGATATGGAAATATGGTAGACTGTTCAGAGATTTTTTATACACATACGGATGAAGGGAGACAAATATCTTTAACATTAATATTTTATGTTAAAAGTCATAAGAATAAATAAAAGGAGCCTTACGAGCTAATATGAGGTCTATAATGATTTCTAAACCTTTATCTCTTCGTGTTTGGCACACTATAAAGCCCACACTTAATTGGGCTTGGCACACAGCCAAGCCCAAGATCAATGGGCCGAGAGAGTCACTAAACCTATGCCCAAAGAGGCTTAGCGCATAGTCAAGTCCAAGAGCATTGGGTCTCTCAGCTTGTTAGACCTATATCTGCTTCGGCTTAACAATTAGATGAATACAAGAACGTTGAGTTTGACAGCTTGCCAGAACTATGCTCGCTCGGGCTTAGTAAATAGCTAAATCCAAGAATATTGGGTGTAGTAGCTCGCTAGACTCATGTCTGTTTGGGCTCAACATACAGCTAAACTCAATGAAGTTAGGTCTTGCAACTAGCCAGACCCATATTTATTTGTTTTGAGTACATAGCTGAACCTAAGGATGTTGGGTCTAGTAGCTTGCTAGACCTTTATCTGCTTGGGCTGAGCATATAGCTAACCCCAAAGATGTTGGGTCTGACAGCTCGCTAGATCCATGTTCGCTTTGAGCTCAACAAGTTATTGAACCCAAAGACACCGGGTTTAACAGCTTGCTAGACCCATGTCTAACTAGGATCAGCATGTAGCTGACCCTAAAGATGTTTGGTTTGGCAGCTCACTAGACCCGTGTCCGCTTGGGCTCATTACATAACTAACCTAGGGATGTTGGGTTTAGCAGCTCGCAAGACCTATGTGTATTTATGATAGGCTTGTAGCCATAACCAAGGGAATTGGACCTGAAAGTAAGTCAAACCTGTGTCATCTAGGCTTGACATTTCGCTAAGTCTAGGGATGTTGGGTATGGACATAAGTCTCACCCACCTATCAATAGCCCCCTAAGTATTTGTGTATTGAATACATAAAAATTTGAAAGGGTGTTAGCTTTGAATGAGAGACTTTTTACCTTCCCCATGTAATATACTATCCCAATCATAACTATTAGGATTCTTGTGGTCAGGTTACTTACCCTTATTAAAAAAAAAGTCTCTTGGGAAGAAAAATAATAACACACATTTAATATAGTAATTAATTAGGTTTTTGAAGATTTATAGTAACATCAAAGGTTATTCATCTGACGATAAGGATGCAAAATTATGTCTTTTATAACCTTAGTCACTATCACTTCCATTATTTTCTTTTATCTTCACCATTGTAACTTCCATTCTAAAAACAAATTGTTGAAAAAGCTTTGTGCGAGATTTATTCTTCGTGTCGAGAAGAAACTCTGTTATATTAGTTATTCCTTATCACCTTGAACTTCTTCCTTCTTCCTTCTTATTATTTAGTAAGAAAAAATAAACTTTAGAAGAGTTAGGTATGATTTTAGGAGTAGATTTATTGCTTCCTCTAAGTGGTAAATTTAGTTTCCAGCCAAAAACTTGGGAGAGTAGAGAACAAGGGTCTATTAGATTAAGCCTTAAAACTGGAAGGGGTGGAACTCTAACATCCACCTTTGAAAGGGGGGAAGGTAGTTCTCAACCTAAGAGAAGTCTTTCCTTTGTTGTATCTAGAGATCCCTAGAGGAAAGAGGTTTCCTTAAACCCCCAAGGACAATGAATGTAACACCTTTTCCATAGTACATGTGACCTATATAAATGGTTATCCAAGAGAATATATGGCTAAACTGACTTTAAAGATTGAAAGAATCAATCAACCGATATTGGCCACGTCTGGTGTCTCTATAAAGTCACTGCCCCCCTTATATATGTACGAGTTGGGGTATTTCTTCCTCTTCAAGGTTTCGTGAGGGAACCTTAAGCATCTTCTTATTGAAACTCTTCAAGTATAACCACATGGACTCACCTCCTAACTAGGTACTACCATATAGCTCCGTAGAGCTTTTTTTGGCAGGCATTCTAGTGTTGATTTGTGCCACTAGTTTGGCGTAGAGGTCATTGAAGCCTTTGATGGAATTTGGCTCCAAATTATTATACTAGGTGCATGCAGACCCTCTAAAGGTTCTGGGTAGGATTTTACACATCATACTACTATCTTGGATGACCAATTTTAAGTTACTTTGCATATTTTGCACATATTCTCTTAGGTTGGTTAGGCCATCATAGTTGTCCAAGCTTTTTTTTTTTTTTTATAGAAATATAATCTTTAGAGATTTGAGTATTCAATACTTGTTTGGAAATGAAGAATCCCTCATTTGACCAGGGTTGTTGACATCCTCATACATAAGCTCCTTTACAAGCTACTTCTCACTCCTTTGTCTATATGGTACTAGGGAGCTTAAGGTTTTTGGCATGGAATGTCAGGATTGATGGCTAGCCTCCATCTCATAGTGGCTAGATGAGCATCAAGAATACTCGTTATGTGTATGAGCATCATGACGACATGAATGCCCTTTGAAAGGTTTTGGTGATCGTCAAGGCTAAAAACCCTTTTGCATGTCATTCTGCCTAAACTCTTTTGGATAGTGTAATTGTTTGTAGGCGCCAGGTGTAGCCTGTGTTTGTGGAACTATAAAGAAAGGTGTTGCCACGAGTGTCAAGACTTGTTGAGGTGGAAAATCATGATTCGCTTACAGTTATGGAGCTATAAAAAAGGGTGTTGCAATGGATGCCAAAACATGTTGAGGTGGAAAAACTTGATTTTGCCGTTGAGCTACCAACACAAGCTAGTTGAGGAGGTGCAGTTGGTTGATGAGAAAGTGGAAGCTTGGTGGGGCAGAAGTGCCTATTATGATAGGGACGTCTGTCACACACCCCAGTTTAGGAGTGTCTTGATTATTTACCATCGATTGTGATTAGGGACATCAAAAACCAGTTTTGGAGGCATAATTGATGGCTTTTTCATCAATTCCTATAAACAACGTTAGTTGATGATGTTCCAAAATCTAAAGTGCTTAGGAATAGGTTCTTCAGCTATTAAATTATGAGTTAATCATAGGTTCTAACAAGATAATCTATTCTCCATAGTTTATGAAACTTGTAGCTTGTTGTGAAAAATATATAACCTACAAAACAATCCCTTTTGATGGGATTTAGGGACTCTCACATGATAAAGTTAGTAATCTTAGCAAAATGGTTATAACAACTGAGAGAATGAATATTTATTCTTAAAAAAAGTGTTTTTTTCTTAGTTTGGATATGATAAATGCTTTAAAATTAATTTTTTTTTTTATAGAGAATAGAGATTGTGAACTCTTTACCTAATTGATTCAGTGAATATTTATAACCTCTGAACCTTGTTGTTTTTATTGAAGTGAAAGGGATGTAGAGTCATTTCCTCCTAATAACATTAGTGATGGATAAATATCTATTACACATCATTAATTAGGGATAAATATCTCTTACACAATATTAATGAGATGAAAATATGATAGGTCATTGGAATATTTTTTATACACCTATAAGTGTAGGGAGACGAATATCCCTAACATTAACATCTTATGTTAAAAGTATTAAGAATAAACAAATGAAGCCTTATGACCTAATATAGGGCCCATAATGATCTCCAAACCATAAATCCTTCGCACTTGGTACACTTTTAAGCCCAATGGTCAATTGGGCTTAGCATATAGCCTAGCCCAAGGTCGATGGGTCGTGATGGTCGCCAGACCGATTCTCAAATGGGCTCGACGGGCAGTCAAGCCTAAAGGCATTGGGTCTGGTAGCTCGTCAAACCCATGTCTATATGAGAGGAACTTGATTTGTTGTTAACATAAGTTAACATCATGAATACCTGACAATATTTAAAAGTATTGGTATTACTTAAATAATATAATTAATATGATTATGTTAATACTTTATAATGAGTCATTAACGATAAATCATCCGATTGGAACCTCCTTTGTGTGTGGTTTCCAGTTGAGTAATAAAAAGAGTTTATATTTTACTTATTTCTAATATTATTAATGAATCCTCTAACTTTGACAACTGTTTTTATCATTGTTTAGTCTTCATATTAGTCTTTTCATCTCAAAGTCCTCTTTAAATCATCATCATCATCATCATCATCATCATCATCATCATCATGATTATTATTATTATTATTATTATTATTATTATTATTATTATTTATATAGTTCACCTCCCTGTGGTTCGACCCCGGTCTTGCCGGGTTATTTATTACTTCGACACTCCTGCACTTGGGATAAGACATCAAGTTTTTGAACATGTCACTAGTCATTTGTCCACTTGAGCTCAGCACGTAGCTTAACCCAATGATGTTGGATTTGATTGCTAGCCAAATCCATATATGTTTGGACTCAACATGTAGTTGAACTCAAATATGTTGGGCCTTGCAGCTCGCTAGGCCCCTGTTTACTTAGGCTCTACATGTAGCTATCTCCAAGGACATTGGATCTGATAGCTCGCTAGAGCCATTTCTGCTTTAGGCTCAACAAGTAGCTGACATTAGATCTGTCAACTAGCTTAACCTATGTTCACTTGGGATCAACACGTAGCTGACCCTATGGACGTTGGGTATGGCAGCTAGCTTAACCCATGTTCATTTGGGATCAACACGTAGCTGACCCTATGGATGCTGAGTTTGACAGCTTGCTAGATTCATGTCTGTTTGGGCTCAACATGTAGCTAAACCCAAATATGTTGGGTCTAGTAGATCGTTAGATCTACGTTCACTTAGGTTAGGATTGTAGTCGTGCCTAAGGACATTGGGTCTAGAAGCAAGCCAGACATATGTCATCTAGGCCTGACATTTCATCAAGTCTAGGGATGTTGGGTTTAGACATAAGTTCCACCCACCTATCATTGGATTATCACCTTGCCTTTGGACTTTCTAAACAAGGATTTTGGATTAAAATTATTTTTCAAAATATACTAATCCATCACCTCCATTGGAAACTTTTTTTTAAAAAAAAAACATTTGCTCCTTTACAATTTCCATACCATTTCTGATTAATACATTCAAATGTATATCTTGTAGGTATAGAAAATAACAAACACATTTAAAAAAGAAAAATTTTATAAGACCAAATTACCCAATAGGATTTAAGCATAAAACACCTTTCAATCAAACCAATGTCTACTAATTAGTTCCAACTTCTAAGTTTGGCCAAATCTATAACATAGTTTTCTTCGTATATTTAATGGGAAAATAGAGCTAAAATGATATTTATTTTCAGTGGAACATGAGGTTAAAAAATTTAAAATAGTTACCAAAACATTTGCTAACATCTATAAAAGTACAAGCCCTTTTTTTATTATTACATCAAAGGAAACTTCTAGGCAATGACTCAATTTCTATTAATGAAAATGAAAATTCTACTCTTGAACTTTTTTTTTTTAATGAACCATGTATACACGAAATAGATAGCTTGGAAAAAAAAACAATATAAGGAGAAAATTTAAGACTAGAATATGTAACATAAACATTGCAAGATTGCAATTTCTAATATGATTCTGAAAGCAGCATTGTAGTAACAGATAGAGGCCAATACAATATCGTTGTAAAATTCTGTTCTTCTTTTTAAATCTTTCCCTGAAAATAAATCCAATGACTTAGTATATCCTATGTGTAGTAATTACATAATAAAACAAAAAAAATTATATAAAGTGTAATGTATATGAAAAGCTAAGAGCTAATTCAAATAATTGTAAGTTTGTTAGATATCAAAATAATCAATTGGATATTATTTCTACCATCTCGTTGAGTAAAAGGTGTTTGTCTCAAAATATGCCATATTTTTAGAGAAAGATTTGTTTTTTTTGAAAGGATTAGTAGGAGGAAATTAGAACTTAAAGAAGTTTAAGAACCATAAACTGATATCTAAAAGGAGCTAGAGCTCGGGGTTATAACATTTGATGTTCAATATGAAACTCAAAAAACATAAGAACTCCGTAGATCTGGTAGGACATGTCATGCACCATTGAGATATCAACTTCTCATAAAAGCTAATGATGACAAGTTGCTCATACTTAAAGAACCTACCAACTACGTGGAAACAATATGTAACATTGATTCTGAGAAATGGTTTGAAGCTATGAAATCTGAAATAGATTCCATGTACACCAACCAAGTATGAATTTTGGTTGATCCACCTGAAAGGATAAAACTTATTGGATGTAAATAGATCTTTAAGAGAAAGATTGACATGGATGACAATGTACAAATATACAAAGCAGGACTAGTTTTGAAACGTTACAAACAAAGACAAGGGATTGACTTTAATGAAACTTTTTCACCAGTAACTATGTTAAAATCCATAAGGATTATGCTTACTATAATTGCATATCATGATTATGAGAGTTGACAAATGGATATCAAAATTGCATTCCTGAATGGGAATCTTTAAGAAGATGTGTATATAACACAACCTAAAGTTTTTGAATCTAAAAAATTTATCAACAAAGTATGCAAGCTATAAAAATCCATTTATTGACTTAAGCAAGCTTCAAGGAGTTGAAATATTTATTTTCATAAGATAATCAAACTGTTTGATTTCATCAAAAATATAGATTAACCTTGTGTTTATAAAAATATTAGTGGGAGTGGAGTTGTTTTCTTAATATTATATGTAGATGATATATTATGAAAAGGACACGACATTCATTTACTTCAATCAGTAAAGATTTTGTTGTCCAAGAATCTCTCAATGAAGGATATAAGAGAAGTTGTCTATTTGCTAGGAATAAAGATCTATAGAGATAGATCTAGAAGGTTACTTGGATTATCTTAGTTCATGTACATAGACAAGATATTAAAACAGTTTAGCATGGAAGAATCGAAGAGAGGATACTTACCAATTTAGCAAAGAATACCTCTCTTCAAAGATATATGTTCTAAGAGACAAATTGAGAAAGATAGGATGGAAAAGAGTCTCTATATTTTGGCTATAAGATCCATTATGTATGTGATGCTACGTACAAGATTGAATGTATCTTATGCTTTGAGTATAACGATCAGATACCAATCTAATCCAAGTGAAAGTCACCAGAAGATAGTTAAAAACATTCTTAAGTACTTAAGAAGAACTAAAAATATCTTTCTAGTTTATAAAAGGACATGGACTTGAAATTCCTGGTTATTCAGATGCTAGTTTTCAATTAGATATTAATGATAGCAAATCTTAGTCATGATATATTTTTACTCTAAATGGTGGTGTTATGAGTTAGAAGAGTTCTAAATAAGTGACCACAATAGATTCTACAACTGAAGCTAAATACATCTGTACATCTAAGGTGGTAAAAGAGGCAATTTGGATCAATAAGTTCATCACTGAACTAGATATGGTTCCTAGCATTGTTGATCCAGTAGTCCTATATTGTGATAACAATGGATAGTTAAAAACATTCTTAAGTACTTAAGAAGATTCTCTTCAATGGTAATCATTACATAAGCAAAGGAACCAATATCTCATCAAAGATCCAAACATGTACTTAGATGATTTCATTTGATTAGAGAAATCATATAGAGGAAAGATAGAATGATAGAATGATTACCATTGAAGAGAATCTTGCAGATCATTGTTACCACAATACTATCCTGATAGAAATATGAATACCATATGGAGGGATATGATATTAGATACATTAGTGATTGACTTTAGTAAAAGTGAGAGATTATTAGTGAATATACCTTGTAGCCGATCGGTTGGTTACACATAGTACTAATTTTATTTATATAAAACATATTTATTATTAATAAAATTATTGGAACAAAAATATTTTCCATATAAAATTACAATTAATAATAAATTTGGATTCAAATTATCGAATGTTAAAAAAAATATAGGTAGAATTTGTAAGGAAACTTTTTCGCTTGAACACGATTTTGAAACCTTCCGTATATTTTTATAACATTACTTCTCTGGTACTTAACATTTTCACATGCAAATCATTTCGAAGCCCCCACTTTGAACGTGCATGAGATTAGAATGACCAGAAAATACTGTTTCCGTTGCTAGCCATTTTTGGCATAGTTAGCTTGAATAACTGCATAAATATTCTACATCAGAAGTCTTTTCATATTTGAGAAAATAATATTAACCGCATTTTGCTGCCCGATTGTTCGGTCAAAACTTTATTTAATAGAGAAATTTTTGGGGTAACTGATATACACCTTTTCTCTCCCTGATCTCCACACTCTTTGGTTTCCAGCAAATAATCCGTTTCTACTCACCTAACCTCCGGAAGAGTAGAACCATATCATGAATTAGGGTATTCATGGCGTTCCTATATCTCAACTATTTCAAATTAAATGAACATGATTTAATAAATGACAAAAAACTAATATATAGGAGGCTTGAGTTCACTTCGTCCAAAAGAAAACAAGAAGCATTATCTACTGCAAAAATGAGCGATCTCATCACCAAGAGGTCAAATTTTCGCATTTTAATGTTCCCCTGGTTTGCTGTTGGTCACTTGACTCCATTCCTCCACCTATCAAACAAGCTTGCAGAGAAGGGGTGTACCATATCTTTCTTGCTACCCAATAAAGCCATTAAACTATTACAACATTTCAACTTATACCCTGATCACATCACTTTCCACCCTGTGAAGGTTCCTCATGTTGAAGGTCTCCCTCTTGGCACCGAGACTGCCTCCGATATTCCTATTTACTTGACTCATTTTCTTTGCGTTGCCATGGACCGCACAAGAGACCAAGTTGAGAAAATTATGCTGGACCAAAAACCTGATTTTGTCATGTATGATATGGCATATTGGATACCAGAAGTGGCCAGGCCCCTTGGGATCAAGACAATAAAATATTCTGTTGTTTCAGCTGCTGCAATAGCAATAGTTCTCGTCCCAGCACGTAATGTTGTCGAAGGTAAGGCCATAACTGCGGCTGAATTATCAGTGCCGCCTACCGGCTATCCATCAACTTCTGTGGTGCTCCGAGGCCACGAAGTGAGTTCATTGCTCTTTGTATCACAACCCTACGGCGAGGGGATAACGTTTTATGAGAGAGCCTGTACAGGAATGAAAGGATGTGATGCAATTGCTATAAGATCATGCTATGAGCTGGAAGAAAAGTTGTGTGATTATATAGGTAGGCAGTATGGGAAACCAGTTTTTTTAACAGGTCCAGTTTTGCCTGAATCAGCCAGGACTCCTTTAGAAGACCGGTGGGCTCAATGGCTAAACGGGTTTGAAGCTGGCTCAGTGGTATTTTGTTCATTTGGAAGCCAACTTATCCTTGAAAAGGAGCAGCTCCAAGAATTGCTTCTAGGGTTCGAGTCAACAGGTTTGCCGTTTTTAGTGGTTTTAAAGCCACCAGTGGGTTCATCAACAATCGAAGAAGCATTGCCGGAGGGGTTTGAAGAGAGGGTTAAAGGGAGAGGAGTGGTTTGGGGTGGATGGGTGCAACAATTGGAGATTTTAGATCATCCATCAATAGGGTGTTTTGTTAACATTTGTGGGTTTGGATCTATGTGGGAGTCTTTAATGAGTGATTGTCAAATAGTATTGGTGCCACATTTGGGTGACCAAATCTTGAACACAAGGTTAATGGCTGAAGAGTTGAAGGTGGCTGTAGAGGTGGAAAGAGATGAGAAAGGGTGGTTTACAAAGGAGAACCTTAGCAATGCTGTCAAATGTGTCATGGATAAAGATAGTGAAGTGGGTTCCATGATAAAGAAGAATCACACCGAGTGGAGGAAGCTTTTGAGAAGCGAAGGGTTCATGAGTAGTTATATTGACAAGTTTTTCCAAAACATGCAAGAACTTGTTGATCATAAGTGATCAAAATGCTGGACAGCTTTGCACCTGGTTCTTAAAGTTTGTTGTGTTTTTAGTTGAAGTCTGATTAATATATTAATCATGTTTCTTGAAATTTGATGATGCTTGGATGTCTTGCTAAGAAACTTAATTCGACATTTTCATTTCACGGGTTTAATTTGTTTTATTTTCTTCGATTTTGTTTCTAATATATGCGATTTCAACGTATTTAATTAGTTGTTGATTTTCCTTTGTATTCTACTATGCAGAGTTTAGTAACTATTGGGAAAACCGAAAAGATGAAAACCGTAGAGATATAAAAGACATGATATAAAACAAAATAGAGATAGAATGGTATTTGATAATGATGTATAAGATTTTTCTTTATCATGTTGGTTACAGTGAATAAGATATAACAAAATATATTTTATCCTTGATATATAGTTATTAAACTTATATATTTTAAAAAATAAATAGATTTTTTTTTACTTTATATATTGAGTTTTAAAATTAATAATATTATAATAACCTTAGTTATAAGACCAAGACTAACTTAACGGGTTGACCCGAAGCCTGGATTGATCTAAGTTTTAAAAAAAATAGAGGAATAATTGACTTGACTTGACCTGACCTAGTAAAAAACTCAAGTCAACCCGGGATAAAACATTAGTAAAAAACCCATTGAATTTTTTGGAAAAAAATAGTCAAAATAAGGTTGTTTTGATTATTTGTAAAAACAATTTGGGTCAATCGAGTTGACCCTCCCGACTCATAACCTGAATCTTGCATTGAGTCGACTCCCGAGTTGAGTTTTAAAACTATGATAATAATCATTTTTATTCAAATATCGACTTGGGTCAACCCATGTTAACCCTCCTTACCTATGACCTAGGCCTTGCTCCGGTCGACCCCCAAGTCGGGTTTTAGAACTATAATAATAACAATTTTTATCCTTACATTAACCTAGGTTAACCCTCTTGATCTGTGACTTGGGCTTTGCCCCAAGTTAACCCCCGAATCAAGTTTTAAAACTATAATAATAACCATTTTTATTTTATGTTGACCCAGGTCAGCCCGGGTTGATCCTCCTGACACGTGACCCGGGAATAACCCTATATTAACCCCCGAGTCAGGTTTTAAAATTATGATAATAAATATTTTTGTTCTTATATTGACCCGGGTCAATAGTCAACCCCACTTGTAATCCAAACCTTGCCCTGAGTCGATCTTCAAATCAGATTTTAAAATTATAATAAAAATTATTTTTATTCATATGCTGACTCAGGTCAACCAAACCCATGACTCGGGTCACGACCAATAACCTGAGTTTAGCCCTGGATCGACCATTGAGTTAGATTTTAAAACTATAATAATAATCATTTTTATCCTTACATATCTTAGTGTATAATTTTGGAATTGAGAGTTTTTGACAATGATATTTTAGGAATAAAAACTAAAAAATATTGTCTCTGAAGATATGTCCCTTTTGTACCTCCTGTTTTGGAAGTACAAAAATGCACTTTAAAATTATCCTAGAGACATTTATTTTTATATCTCTGTATTTGTCTCTTCAACCAAATATATTTTTGTGTCCATTGTCTTTGTCCTTTCTATCTCAGGATAGTAATCAAATTCTACCATTTGATCTATGTTTCTTTATTGAACACTTCACTTAATTTACTAATAAGCAATTCATGTTGGATGTTGGATACACAAACAAGAATTTCACTTTATAACTAAGTGGGCACTGATATGAGTCTCATTTCCACTCATCTAATCAATATGGTTTTCATAAATTAAAGCCCCAATATATCTTATGACAACATTTGCATATCATATCTTTCGATCTATTATGATAATTTGTAAAGAAGATTAATCAAATTTAAAGTTATGATTATAATTCCATGTCCAACATTTATAATAGAATTGACCATGTTATAAGAGTCATATTCAATAAAATTTAAGGAAGCTCGACCTAGTGATTAGAAGTTACAATTCACCAAGGGAAAGTGATTAAATGCACATGAAGAGCTAGTAGAAGTCCTCGATAGAATAATTAATTAGAAGTCATAATGTTAGCTTAGAATTCATGTGGTATTAATAGAGAAAGAGTTTAGTATGTATTAGGATTTAATAAAATCTCCTTACCTGATACCAACATCCATATAGGATTGGAATATAATGTTTAGATAGCTAGTAAACACTAATATATAAAGAATCATATAGTCACTATAAACAATTATCAGTACCATATATGCAATTTCAACTGTCTTTTTTACTAGTTTAGTATTGTTTATTTTCTTGCTTTATTTATAAGTTTTCTTATTTTCAGCACTTTAATTCTAGCAATTATCTTGCTCTTTTTAGTGAATTTTCTTTATAGGTAATCGATTAGTTATACGTAGCATTGATTTTATTCAAGTAAAACATTTTTCTTATTAATAAAGGCTTTCTTTATCTTTAATATTCAATTATATTTGATTAAGAAATCTAATGTTTGATTAATAAACCTAGAGTAAAGATCAAGTTTATGGAACAAAAGTGTTTTGCATAGAAAATCATAAAGTTGTTATAATTATGATATTCATATTGCATCAAAGCATTGTTCCTAAAGTTTCCTGGTCAATTTTTCTGAAACTAATATGTAGATACTTATCAGATGACATGTACATTGAACAGATCCACAAGACAATTCCATATGAAGATATTATTTATATCTATGAAAAGACTCACGTGATAGATGTGTAAGTGATCCTTAGACTTAAGATCATTAAGTTATCTTATATGAGGAGTGTTATGCTTTGATTATGACTACACATTGTTCTAATCAAGGGTAACAAACATGCAGATATTGGGTATAACATAAACTATATGAAGGTATTTAAGTAATCAATAGAGAATTCATCAGCCTAGGTGAATTAAGTAAAATGTTTCGTTTATTCTCAAATAGTATTGATTGTACAATTCTTAGCCAAGGTGTGATAAGTTTGATCATGTAGGTTGCTTAAGGAGCTCTGCTTTCTTTTCGTGGGTGAGTTGTAGTTCCTTCTCTTAATGCACTTGTTGGTTATGCCATTGAGTCCGACCATTTCCTTGCTTTAGGCAGGAATGTAGTAAGGTATGCCCTCTCCTGTAGCTATAAACTCGAGGGCGTGTCTCTTGAATTCCACTCAATAGGTTGCCAGAATCCCTATATGATTCTCGGTTGTTTGCATCTCATTCTTCGCTCTCTTTTGTTAGCAATGAGAGCATTATCGAGCGGAAACACTGAAAGACTGATTGATGATTCACTGATCATCAACTGTAGAGAACAAATCCAATTAGAAAAGAGAGACACGTGATTCGTCGATCAAAACTACCGATTCTAAGCCTTTTTCTATCGATTCATCCTTTCACCAAAAAGGACTAGACTAATAGAAGAGGGATCGGTCTTATCAATCAGAAAGCTAGTGGCATCCCTTAAACCATTCCCTTCTTTAGGATTGAGCGGAATGCGAGTTCAAGAAGCATGGCTCCTTTACCAACTAACAGCAAATAAGGGAATCCTAGCTTCAGAAGAAGAGAGCAACAACACTACAACTATGCTAGCGATGGTTGGGTAGCCTGGTTCGAAGCTTTCAGGTTCTCTTGGATCGACTTATCCCTTTGGCATACTAATTTACACTAGCCTCGATATGCTTAAAAGTGAGTGCCTTTGTACCTAACTTAGGCCTGTGTAGTGGGTGGGTAGACAAGGCAGTCAAAGTAGGACTCGCTTGTTTCATCCGTTCGGCTCGTACAGTTCTTGCTTTCAAGGCTCAGGTGGGCCTCTTAGGTTTTTAGAGGATAGGCAGGGCAGGAGTTGCACTTAAAAAAAAAGTAGGCTCGACTTCGCGCCCCTTGGTCCAAGACGGACGCAGAGCTCTCACCTAGGTAACAATCTCGCGTGGGTAAGAAGAAAGCATCAAAGCTAGGCGTTTCATTCAAAAAGGCATAGAACGGTGCAGGAGATGGAACAGTAGCTAGAGCTAGTTTCGGATCAAGCAACAGTGGTTTCAACCGGAGAAGGAGCAATGAAAAGAGTTTCAAAATCTTCTTCAAATAATCAATAACGATAATGTTGAGAACTAATATGATTTAACAAAGCAGACATACTTCATGCTATAATGTATAAATCAGAATATCTATGATAAAAAGATAATAATTACACTAAGAAAATAGTTACTGAAAGGTTAAGTCAAACCACTTATGACTTTCTTAATATTTAAGGGATCATGACAAGTTACTAGACATTGTACTTGATATTTAAATATAAATCAATCAATTTTTGAATTAATAATAAATTCAATTGTTTAATTTATTTAATATTATGATTTATATTTTGGATAACTTATTAGGGACTATAATGAGTCGCACACATAAGAACCATTGGTCAATAATTAAAATGTGATGATTAATCAGTATGACTTAATTGTAAATAAATTTTAAAAATTAAAAACTATGAATTCTTTTTTTTTTAAAAAAAAGAATTTTTGTTTTGGTCTTTCACGTGCAGGATTGGTTTAAAGAAAGTTGTCTCTTAATGTTAGTATTCAAGACCATAGGTATTAAAGTGAAAGATGAGAGATGTCCTGGTCTTGGTTATCCATGTGGCCTAGGGACTTGTTATCCATTTTGGCATGCTTTTGTTAAGATCTTGCTAAAATGAAATTTATGATCGTTTCCTTTTGAAGCTATGTACCCACGTGTTATGCTAAGTTTTATGCTATTTGACACATCAATGAATCTTGTTGCAAAATTATGGTTGATATAGGTCTAATATTTGGATGTTATTATTAATCGCAAAAATTGCCTTTTTTATTTCAAAAATTATGAATTGCTAACATTTTGTTTCTTGAAACAAATCTTGCATATGGCCAAGTTTTACCTAAAATATATAGTTTCGTATCTATTCGTGTTTTTGTTAGTATTTTCACACAAAAAATACTTTGCATGTTTTAGCATTTTAAGAAAATGTTTAATGATCATTCCTAAAAAAATGAAATGAAAAACACAAAAATATTTTACATGTATTTTTTTGGCTTTAAAACAAATTTATAGACCCGCTTGTTTTCTTAAAATAAAAATTTTTTGACATTTAATTCTAATGTTTTGGAACAATGGACTCATAGCTAGCCATTACTTAAAAATAAATAATAAAAATAAGAAAGAAACAATGAAAATAAGAATAGTTTTTTTTTTACATAAAAACTCTTCAATTCAAACCAAAAATTCAAAAAAAAAAGGAAATACATATTCACTAACTCCATAATCAAGAATATCGATTTGAGTGATATTCATCAATATTAAAATTAGGAATATCATTAGAAATATTCACTAACACCAGAGTTAGGAATATTAAAATTATCTATGCCAAAATTAGGAATATGTTTTTTTTAATCATTATTCATTAACACTAGAGCTAGGAATATTAGCACTAGGATTAACAATAACTTTGAACCTTAATATTCATTGGTGCTATAGTTAAGAATATTAGACTGCTTGCATGTTGTACTTGCCAATGCTATAGTTAGAAGTATTTCTTAGTTGAATATTCATTGACACTAGAATCTTGAATATTATGGGCAAACCACTGGTACCATAGCACAACAAGCTCTTAGCATTTTAAAACAAAACTAACAATGAAGCCTACTTTAAGTAAGATATTTTAAAAGAGATAATATATTTCTTTTAGCATAACCAGTCATGTATCATAGAATCTTTTTTAACCAATTAGGGTTCTTAGTGACTATAATACTAGATAACAACTCTTTAAACTAGACATTTCCCCTCAAAGAACAAGATGTTATATATCTTTTCTTTCCTCTCTCTTTTAAAGGTCGTTGCGATGTCAGATAGCAGTATTCTTTATCATTAAACCTTTGTTGATTCTCTATGATGTCTTCACCATCTACACTTGATTCTTGAATCAAATTATGGTTTAATTTTTCAAGCTTAGGAATTGAGATTATTTCTAGTAGGTCAATCTGAATTACAAACTATAATTCTCTAGTGATATCGGTATAAACAGACCAAAATGGTTCTTATGTTTGGTAAAGCCACTTTAGCCTAGCCTAACCCAGAATTTAGTACCTTATTAGTCATGCATAAGTGTATTAACACCATAAATATTACAATAAAGATTCTCTTAATTAGACCAGAGACCTTCATATTATCCAACATAAGACCCAATTAACAAATTTTATACTAATTGCTATAATAAATAAAAAGCCATCAAATTTTTAACTCAATTGAACAATGGGGATTAAATTCTCAAATGTAAGCAGTGAAAGAACAATGATATTGTCTTAAAATCTTGCTCAATATTTCTAAAGTTATTTTCGTCCTCGTAGTTTTATCATCTAAACTTCATAAATAAGATTGCTTGCTCTTTGGCCATTTCCTGTCACTTGTTTTCCTCTAAAAACCACATCCTCCTTTCTGACTTTACTTTGATAATATTTCATGAAATGAACCATTAAACTTATACTTAAACATTTTAAATTTTTAATAGCTTTTAATTTCTCATCAACCAATCTATCAAGTCATTAGTAAGTCATTTGGGATAACCTAACTAATCTAGCACAATCCCTTTTAACAAATACTCATTCCTTCATTGATCTCTAATTATCCCTGTAAGGATGATATAATCATTCACGCAACAAACTATGATATAATCGCAATAGCTAATTGTACCTTAATATCCAAAACTCTAAGACAATAAATCCTAATTTTGATTAACCAATTAATTAGACTATAACACTTTAAATTCCAAACTTCTCAGAACAATAAAAACACTCTTAATAAACTCTCCATCATGTTTGAACCATTATGTAATACATATTGTTCATAAACAATACCTTTCATATTTGTAATGCTATCGAATCATAACCATGTTTTGATACCAATTATAATGTCTTGTGTCTTTTAATGTGATTTCAACCTTTCCATTAATCATATATATGTAAAGAGGAGTGGAATTTTTTTTTATATTTATATTTTTTTTCAGAGTCTCCCTTATGATCAATCACAATATAAAAGTTTACATTGATGACATTATGGTAAAGTTAAAATCCAAATCTACCCACCTAGATGTGTTATATGTTATCTTTGAACAAGTAAGGATATACGGCCTAAAATGAATCTCTTTAAATATGCATTTAGTGTGTAAGCTACTAATTGTTTTTAGATTTTTAGGGTACCAACAAAGAATAGAGGTGGACAAGAATAAAACACGAGTAAGAATGAAAGCAAGACCTCTTTAAAATAAGAAAGAATCATAAAACTTTATTGGCAATATTAATTTTCTAAGGAGGTTCACTGTAAAATCTACAAGGAAGATTAGACCCTTTATTAAATAGTTAAAATAAAAGAACCCTGATGTGTTTTAATGGATTGGAAAGTATCATATTGATTTTGAAGGCATAAAGCCTATCTAGCATAACCTCTAGTGTTGGCCCCGCTAAGATTTGGAAAGCCTTTAAGGCTATACATTTTGGTAGTATAATGATCAATTAGTAGAACATTGGCATAAGAAAATGATTCTATGCATGAACATGTTATATATTACCTCAGTCGTGTACTCATATAAGTTGAAGAAAGATATATATCAATGGAAAAATTATATCTTTGTATTTTTACGCCCTTTTTTTTTTGTTAAGTTACACTAATATATATTACTGGTTGATGTTTTTGCAATTTGTAAAACAAATTTAATTAAATATATATTATCAGAATCTTTTTTAAGAGATTTTATTGGCAAATTGACATTAGCATTTTCTAAATTTAATCTATATTGTATGACACAAAAAGCAGTTAAAGACCAAGCTTTGACTAAAAGGAGAAATCATATGAAAAGAGGTTGGGATTATGTTTTATTTGTTTATCACTCAAATAATCCTTTAATCAAAATGTTAAGCATTTTATCTTTTAAGAAGGAAAAACTACGTAATAAGAACTTAATCATAAAAAAAATGGTATCAACCTTATAAAATTAAGCAGAGTATGAGGATATAAGATCTTGAACTCTAATAAAAGGCTATCTACTCCAAAGCCATACCACAAAAGGAGAAATGATAGTTTTTAGAGAAGGAGATAAAGATAATTTCAAGATTTAGATGATGGAAAATAGAGAAAATTGTAAATAAACTAAGAAAATAAATAGTACTAAAACTTGTGAAAATATGATTGAAATTACATATATGGGGCTAGCTATCATTTATAATGATTGTATGACCTTTTATATATTGGTATAGATTTTGAATCCTATCTAAACATGTGAACCCTAATCTTATATAGATATTGGTATAATCTAAAAAGTCCTTTAAATCCTAATATAAATTAAACTTTTTATCGGTTGGTACCAAATGAATCTTAAACTAACCTTATGACTTCTTATTAGTTATTCTATTAACGACTCCTGCTCTAAAAAGAACTAAGCTTTTTGGTTCATCATGTGTATTCAAAATCTTGTGGTCTATCATAACTCTTAGTCGCGTAGTCGATTACTTCCTGAAATCTTCTAGTCAATCAAGACTCTTTCAACATGGTTGCTTCCACTATACTCGATTGATTATAGCTTGATTCCCTTATTTGTTATGAATAATCATTATTCTTCTATGTTTTATATATAGATGTTTATTTATAGTGTAAACATATTATTATCATTATTATTATTAATATTATCAACTAAAAGAAAATTGAAAGTATTGGTCCCCTAGGAAGTTCCTATTGTCTTGAGTCTCTTGATATTGTTCCCAGGTGTTGAAATTTTCATATAGAATAAAATGCTACTCCAATATTTCCTAGAAAAATATATACATGTAGCGTCAAGTCTAATAAATTTACATGAAATGAGTCTGTGTTTATATCTTTTTATCTTGTAGTGAACATTGTGAAGTAAATAATAAATTAAATACATAATCAAGGTTGATTTAAAATCCCAATTAAATGATATTAAAAAAAATCAAATATTTTTAGATAGTATTTTATATTAATTTGTTTCCTTATCATTATACTGTATTCTCTATAACAATCCAACAAACTATGTATATAATTCTTTTATTTTAACTTTCTTCACTTAGGTAACTTACAATCCTTTTACTCGTAGCACGAAAATATTTCTTGCAAATCTAAATTATAGTTTGAAAAAGGACAAAAAAATAAGGAAAAGCACATTAACAAAATATTAAAATAAAATAAAGCATTATAAAAAATTCATCGATATTAAAATGAAACAATGTTTATTCTCCTCTAGTGAAAGATGTTTAATTTTGCTTATGCAAAATTAAAATTACTCATAAATCCAACAACATGATAACTATATGGCAGAATGAAAACGATGGAAACTAATATAGAAATTCTACCAAATTTTGTAGTCCTTTCCTATTTTTGATTGAGAAAGATCACTTTAAAGTGATTAACTAGAAGATCAAGTTCGATTCTGAATAAGAAGTCTTTCGCAGGTAACAACAAATTAGTTAGTAAATATGTGATTGATAGAAAACAGACGTGCTGATAGAAATACGAATTGTATTAGGATTTATATTGTGAGCTCCTAATATGCTATGAGTAACTTAAATAGGGCTAGGAATTAGAATCCATATAGGATTTCATCTCTATAACAATATAAAAAAGTTATTCAATTACTTAAAATAATAGACAGTCTCATATACATAATTTATTTTTGTAATTTATCCTTTATTTATCACACTTTATTGCTTTTTATTTTTTATTTTAAGTTTTTCCTTTATTTATCCCAATTTATTGTTTTTTATTTTTACTTTTTTTGTCTTCATTTTTTCCTTTATTTATTTGTTTCTTTCTTGAATTTTTACCTATATTAGTTTAATTTATCTTACTCTTTCTTTTTAATATATTAAAGTCAAGTTTAGAACCTTGTATTTTATTTGATTTGTGAGCTTGATACTTATCTCTGCTCAAGATTAAGTTCTTAGCTATTATTTCTCCTTGTTGAAAGGAAGAAACGATGAGCATATAACATATTGATTAGAAAATCAACAATCAATCAATATATTAGCATATGATTGATCATTAAGATTATTTGTTAGGTCAACAGCTTGGTAGGACAAATTAGTTAAGAAACAATAAATTAGTTATGATACAAATATTAGACAAGAAAAAAAAATGGTTAGAATGGATGGTGATCAATCAATCAATGCAATTGATAAAGGTCGTCCCTCTGACTACAAGGAATTTAAAAACAATTCACAGACTCAAAGGCTAATGGTGTAACCTTTATCATGTTGGACCTACCACATCAAACATGCCATAATATGGGTCTTCATCATCTAATTTTTTATATTAATAAAAAAAACATATACTAAACAGAATCACAATATCCATATGCGATCTATAATGCTTTTGTATTTTCCAATGTCATTGCTTATATCAACTTTCAGTTGATATTTTAGTGTTTATTGATATAAAATTTTGATAAAAGTATACTAATTGCTTTAAATAGTTTATTATAATTAAAATTATCATTCCTACAGGAACAATCTACCTTCTAGATATTAAAATTATTCTAGTTCTAAATTATTTCAAGGCACAAAAAAGACGCATATGTGTAAGAAAATTAACAGATTGGTAAATAAAAATTAAACAAAAACATGATATTAAAATAAATTCATTGATAGGCAAGATACTAAGGTTTCTGATTTACCTAACCAAGCCAAACTGATTCTTAAAATATATTACTAAGAAGCAAATATCATATACAATCTCTCGTGACTAACATGCATAAAAATTCATTTGAATGGTGGTCAATAATTCAAAGTATTAAACACAATGACACACTCAATAAGGATTGATAAATACTGTAATAAAATAACTAAGAAATTTGAGAATGTCATGGAGATGCAATATTAAAGTCTCAACAATAATATGCAATTCATAATAAGATTATTATAAACCATAATCTTTATGGAGAAATAATAAAAAGTATTAAAAAAAAGACTTTGTTTGAGTTGAATTTCTTAATCATTGACAAACTCTTATTTAATATGATTATTCCTCACCCAATGTTGAATTGTAAATTTCAATGATGAAAAGCCCTAACTTATCGGTTTTGGTTGTTTTCTCTTCTTTAGTTTCCAAACTTCTAGTCTAATTTTCTTTGTCGACTTATTTTGAGAAAATGATAAAATATCTAAATTGTAAGGCTCTCTTTTATATTTCTCCTAACATCAAAATTGAATTGATTGGATATTTGTAGCCAAAATTATGTGTAATTTAACGAGACATGTTTTTGAAATTTCTAGTGAGGAAATTTCCAATTCTTAGAATAGGCATTTTCCTCCTTTTATTCTTGCCCAAAACATATACATAAGTTAATCAACCTTTTAAAGATTAATTTTCTCATTTAATTGGCTTTCAAATGAGCTTTCTCAATATAATGAACCAAAAACCAATTTGGACCAATGTTTTAGCTAGAGTTTTGAGGATTAAATGTTGATTTCTCACTTCAAAGCCCACAACTTTATGAATTTGTTTTTTTTCTACATAAAAATAAATAAAGTATATAAAATAGAGAAATTTAAGATGAACTAGAATAAAATTGAAATTAATAATGTGGTAAAAATATATAAAAATCAAGGATATCACTTTAATGCCAACATCATAGCATCATACTTATCTTTTTTAAAGATCTTATGACATGATCAGATGACCATAATCAATTTGGCCAAACCCTAATCATTAACCAGTGACTTATCCTCTTGGAATGTTTTAAAATTGAAACTTAAAACTAGTTAGCATTCAATTAAAAGATATCTAGTTGGAGATGAAAGTGCAATTAACATGACCTATGATAATAATATTGTCATAACTCAATTTTAGATCTCCAAAATCATTTTATAAAAAAATACATTTTTTATTAAAAAAATCCAAAAAATCAAAACTTTAAAATCCAAAAATATTTTCGAAAGATAAGGAAATAAGTGATTGAGATATTTAAATGTTGATAGCCCCAAATCAATGAGTCTAAAAAGAGAAACCCAAAAAAAATCTCACAATTCAACCTAGAAGAGAAGGAAAAAAAAACATTCATCCTAGAGAATTAACCATGGAATTTAGAATTACAACTCTAATATATGTCAAAATGATGATTTGAATACCTTTCAATGGAGAATTTCTTCTCATTAAATAGAAAAGTATTATCATAATTACAACATATAATCACTATGTACCATATTACAATCACTCTAAATTAGGCAACTATGTACATGTATTTCCTATCAATAAAACTACTAAATCAAGCAATTAACTATACAATAACATTACATTAAGATATTACAACTAATAAAAACCTTCTAATCAGTCTAAAAACTCAAAATCAAACTGAATCTAAACAATTTTTATGTGTTCTAATATATTTTTCTTGACATGACTAAAAAATCAAACCACCATCATTGATTTTGTTTTTTGAAAACAAACCTATTTATACCCAGATTAACGTCCCTCCTTTGCTTTTTTAAATAATTTTCTCTCTTCTCTATAAGCTTTTAAGAATTAAAATAAAAGAAAAATAAAGTTTAGAACCAGATTGTAAAATACTAAAACTTCAAGGACCAAATTGAACTTTTCAAGTAAAAGCAATAGAACAATCCAAAGTTTTATAAGAGGCGCTACTTTTTTCCATGGTAAAATGTAGGGGTGTTTAAAAAAAACACGAACAACCAAGAAAACCAAAAAAACCAAAGAAAAATTAACTGAGAAAACCGAACTGAGATGAAAAACCGATTAAACCGATTTTTAAAACCATAAAATCTTGTTGGTTCAGTTCGGTTTCGGTTTTAAAACTGAAATCGATGAACCGAACCAAGCCAACCAAAAAAACAAAAGGGATATAAATACTGCAATTAACCTAACCCTAACAAATTACCCTGCCCTCCACTCTCCATCTCAAAACTGATAACACAAAAAGTCGTCGCCCTCCACTCTCTATCTCAAAACTCAAAAGCTAAGTCATCCACCCACATCTCCATCTCCTTGGCTTCTCTTTTTATTTCTGCGCAACATCTCCATCTCTTTTGTGCAAGCCGAACAAAAACCCACATCTCCATCTCCTTGGCTTCTCTTTTTATTTATGTGCATCATCTCCATCTCTTCTGTGCAACCCATATCTCCATCTCTTCTACGCAAGCCAAACAAAAATCAACATCTCCATCTCTTTGGCTTCTCTCTTTATTTCTACGCAAGTTGTCGGGAAGATCTAGTTCGTCTTCTTGTTCAATGAGTAAAGGAGAATAGAGACAATCAAAGTACTTCTGGTTTTTAGTGTTGTTTGCATTGGCCTGCTGAGCACGCCAAAAAACAACTTCCATAGCAAAAACTAATGATAATTTTAAATGTGCAACTTTAGATTGGTGGCCTAGTGAAAAGTGTGATTACAGCTACTGTCCATGGGAGAAGGCTAGCCTCTTCAATCCAGTTTGTCCTTTTCTTTTGTTTTGTAAATTTCTTTACCTGCAAATATTCTTATTAATCGAGATGCTAAAACTTTTAGAGCTTTGCCATATTTGCAGGATTTGAACAAGATTCTAGCTAAACCGAAAAAAACCCATATATGATAGGATTGGATTTCTCGGTTTTATGGCAAAAAAAACTGAATTTCACCGAACCGAACCGGTTCGGTTTGTACTGGTTTTCGGTCTAGTTCGGTTTAAATTTTTCAAAATTTAAGTTACTTGGCTCGGTTGGTTTTTGTAGTCTAAACCAAATCGTACCAAATCATGAACAGCCCTAATAAAAAAGCAATGTCGTTTGGCTTACAATGTCATAATAATAATTTGCAATCACAATCACACTCTTGAGCGCTGTTCTTGCAGCCAAAGGGAGGGGTGATGGAGTTACCTACTACATATTTTCGTATTATTAGTTTTCAAGTTATTATATTTTATTGTCAAACAGTTTTGGATGATAGATTAAATGTAATGTTCTCTAATTTTCTCTCCTCTAATCCTCTCTCTTCTCCTCCTCCATCTCCATCTCCACCTCCTCCTTTCCTCTTCCCTGTTTTCCTTCTAATCTCTGCACTACATCAGATAGTTTGCATGTGCTCGTCAGATTTCCTCTGTAACAATAAACAGATCAGGTTAACAAAAGGATATGAAAATGTCTTCAAAAACTAAATAACTTTGCCTCAAGCAGGAAGATAATTGGATTTGTGTGTGATCTTCTCGTCTTCTTCCATAAAATGTCGGTTCATACTACACTCCTCCATCGAAAGCATAGAGCATTTCTTGCCGGTGCATCACATTGTTTAAGGCTTTAAGCTAACAAAACATAAATACAATAAAGACTCACCCCATTAAGCTAACTGATCTAAGGCGAGCTGAAATAACATTTATTGACGAGGAGAACCACAAACTTCACCAATATCCGAACAAGTGAGCCCGGACCAAAGTTTAACATACAATTACATTTTACATTTAAATTGATTAACTCAAATTCAAGCCAGAATCAAGGCAGAAAGTCAAAAAGAAGACAAAATGTCAGCTGTATTAAGTTGCAAATTACTGAAACACCAAAAGCAGTTCTAGATTCAACCTAATCATTGCATCAGTCTTCAGTGCTTCAATGTTTTCATGAGACCACAAAATAAGGTTTCTGTTTCTAACATGATTCATAGAAATCACTCTGTTTCTTGCCAGACAGCCCCCACCTGCTCATAAAACAATCCCATAAGATGTAAATCAGGTAAATAGCACTGAGTACCTTGAGGATGAACATTGAAACTTTTATATATTATTAACACAGAAAAGAACAGGTATTAAGAAAGTAAAGGCTTGATATAACAGGTGTACCGTTCACAGCAAAAAGACTTCGGCAGGTTCTAACAAAGGAGAGCAAAGCATACCAAAATAGAAAGCCTAGAAGTCATCACATGATATCATAATTCATAACCAAACAACAGGTGCTGCTGCAGAAAGAAATTCATTGTTCCAACCTGTCCTTTTCTCCCTCACCTTTCAGTAACCTCTTCACACCCCCACCCAGGGCAGTAATCATAACATGGTTTCAGGTAATAATTCAATCATTTGATAACAATGACAGTTTGACCAGTCACAAATCATCAATTGCATGTGAAGCTTGCTGCTTAAGCTCCAGTGTGTTAACTATTTAAAGCTTAAAATCAAGTGTTTTAACCTAAATTAAAAGAACAAAATAGAACTCATGGGCTAACAGCTGGAGAGAATCATCATCCAATGATGCTGAGTTCTTTATTCTGTTTATTCAATTCTACTTTTCAAGTGAAGTGTCTCCAAAATCTATTATTTGAGCAAAAGTTTATTGCTCAGCTCAAATTAGTTAGTCCAAAAGTTGACATCCTCCAAGTGCAATCTGAAGATATCAAAATCTATACTCACTCTTCAGCTAATGATATGATCCCAATAAGGGTCAATCAGAGGGGAACTTCTCCCCACTATCCTCTCTATCAGGAAAATCAATTGCAAACCAGTCAAATCCATCTATCCTCTCTTTCAGCTCTTTTTTTGCCTCCACTTTCTCAATATACCCTTCAATCAGGAGTCAAAGCAGCCATAAACCTCTCAAATGGAAAAGACATTAAATCTGGTACATTTAAGTTCACTAGTAAAACTAAAAAACAGAACTCATATGTACAAATTATATATAGCTAAAGAAATCACTTAAATCATATTACCTAGTGATGAAGTTCACTCTCAAATATGGAAGCCAAAATCTACAGCCTAGCTCAGATTAGTTAACTCCAGCAGGTCATAAATGTTGCAGTCACAGTCCAAAGAATAAAAATTTATAATGGCTCTTAAGCTAATCAACAAATATTTTCCCTTCAGCAGCTATCCATTCCAACTCTACACCAAAAGGGGTTTTTTTTTTTCTACATTTAGCTCAACAATATAAGTCTTCTCAGAAAGAGTACCGCAAAGCTCGGAACAGAGCTAATTAAAACTAGTTATGCCATCATGAATAAAACTAAACCACATAACCCAAATGTACATATAAGTTAGGTTATACAACAAGGTGAATGAATTGAAAATTATTTCCAAGTTATGAAGTTCACTCTCAAATATATTATTTCAAGCAAAAAATTTACAACCCAGCTCAAATTAGTTAAATCCAAAAGGCTATATCCTTCGATTTCTGTCTGTATAACAAAAAAAAAAAAATATATATATATATATAGCTGCTGTGAAGGTAATCTGATGCAAAAAGTTTCCCTTCAGCTGATATCCTTATTCCTTACCACCTCAACACCGAAAGGGGGATTTTTTTTTTCTCTTAGCAATTTAAGACATTTCTCAGAAAGTGTATCATCAAGTTCTCAACAGAGTTATTCAAGACTAGTTATGCCATCATATGTGAAACTAAAGCACAGAAGTCAAATGTACAAATCATTACTGGTTAAATAACTAGGGATATCCCAGCTAAGGCCTAAATGTGGAGTTTGGACAGGTTAATGGATGCAGAAAAACCCTGAAGACCACCAGTATCAATATCAATCAGATTATGATGTTTTATTTTCCAAAAAGCTATCTCAGATTGAGTAAATGTCACAAACTTCTCGCACTATCCTGCTACTTTGTTACTTTACTGTTCAACTGCATTACTTTACGAGCAACGCAGTAAAGTCAAACAGTCACTATTCCAATAATGAATGCAGCATGATAGAAAACAAAAACTTTGGAAGAAATTTGGCTACAAGGGTGGTTTCTGCTAAGGTTTCGCAAATCCAAGTTTTTCCACCATTATGATCTTCAGCTCTTTGCTAGATCAGTCGACTCTTTATGAGAAATCAAGCTGCAGAAGGATGAGACACAATGCTTGGTAATCGCAAGTTTAATACTTGTAATAGCTTATACTAACCGAGAAAATCACCATGTGACACATGCCAGCTCAGAAGCAACCAAATTTGAAGTACCACAAAGCTTATTACCTTTCCCTCCCAAATTAAAAGTCCCCCTAAACAAACCCAGATATTAGTAACACAGGCCCGCCTATGCGGTACACGCTCTAGTAGTTGTTATAATAAGAAGGAAAAAAAAAGCCTTGCTTCTATGGAGGAAGAACACATCAATCAACTGGTATTCAAGACAGCAATTCAAAAATGGGTCTTTCTTAAAGGCTTTGTTCTAGTTTTGTAACCACACAAATGGTTTCATTCCAGTATAAGTGACCTCCACTGGGTCTATTAATGTTGGTACAAACAAAGAAATAAAAAGAAATTTATTAGCAAACAGAAGGGAGGATGACATCAATGAAGGAATCAACCATAATTCTAAAATTTCAAACAATAATGTAAATAAAGATCCAGAATCCAACAACCAATGCCAAATTCAAAACATGATTAAAAAAACACATACCTTAATGAACCACATCCATCTGTCTATCTAATCTTTTGCATCCCAGCACTCTTCTTCGCTGCCTCATTAATTTTCTCACTATACCCTTCAATGGGTGGAGTCAAAGTAGCCATGAAACTACTCGCAGGAAAAGGCGTTAGATCCGGTATCAAGGCGGCCTTCTTCAAATTCTCCGGCAATGCCTCAATAGCCTCGTTCTTACACTTCAAGCAATTAGTCAAAGCAGCCTGTCTGGCCCTATGCTTTCTCATCAACACCCTACTGTACTCCTTGGCCAGTTTCATCCCATCCTCCTCAGTCAACTCATATTTTGGTATCTTATCGACATCAACCAAACCTAAAGAAATCAAATCTAAACCAGGAGTCCCAATAATCAAGGGCTCATCAGGAACACCCATAGCCTGCCTTCCACCTTTCTTTAAAATCTCCTTTTCGCGAATCCTGTCTTTGCTTAGAAGTCCCAATTTTTCTCTTTCTGCTTCACGGGCACGGTCTTTGGGCTTTAAGTAACGAACTGGGGCTGGTGCGTTGATGCATTGGTCATAAAGACGGTTCCTCTCAGAGTCTTGACGCGAAAATGATCTAGAAGGATCTTGAGAGCCTGATTTTTTGTTCTTGTTCGTTGTTACTTTAGAGCGCTTCTTTGCTACCCCATCTTTGCCTTTTCCTTTCGACGTTCCACTTACAGAACAACGTTGGAGGAATTGGTGGGTTAGGGACTGGAGTGGTTGTTGAGTTCTTGTGATTCTAAGCATTTTTGTTTTTTTTAGTAGGTGTGTGCTTCTGCAATAGAATGAAAATGGGAGGAAACAAATGGAGTGGTAGGGTTTTAGGAGGAGGAGTGGGCTGGGTCTACCATGCGCCGATAAAACCTTAGCCCTGTTTATTAATCAAATCAATTAGCCTCAACACATTTATATTTTATGCCATTAAAGAGTGGGAGGGTTGTATTACAAAAATTAATTTTAAATTAAAAAAAATAAAATATTTCAAATTAAAAATCAAAGAGCAAATATCATATTTGACCACAAACAACAAAACATCCCTCATTTTGATTTTTGTGTAGAAAAGTTTAATTTGATCCTTAGACTTTTAACTTGTTTGTTATTTGGTCCTTAAATTTTAGAAATTAACTTTTTAATATCAAATTTTATTTTCTTTACTTTTTACTTCCATGTCAAGAGAGGTTAGAGAGAATGGCTAGAAAATTTTGAGGAAAGAGAAAGGGTCATGATGTTTGTTTCCCTTTAACCCACCAATTTTATTTTTAATATATATATAATAATATTAAAATGATATAAAAATTAAAAAAAAAAGTTAATTTAAAATAATAATAATAATAATAAAAATTAAAGACATTTTTAATAACAAACGGGCTCGTCTTAACTATCGAGGTCGTCGACTTCACCATATTTTCGCTTCTTCTTCTCACTTTTTTTACTTCATAAAAACATTTTAAAAAATCTCACATTCATTTCTAGGGTTTTGAAGAAAGGAAAAACAAATGTTGGGTGGTGGATTATATGGAGATCTGCCTCCGCCATCCGCCGCGGCGGAGGAAGATAAACCAACTACCACCACCTCCACTGTATGGTCTACTAGTACCTTAATGGCTCCACCTACTCTTCGTAAACCTATGCCCCCACCACCACCACAAACTATTTTAAAATCCCAAAACAAACCTAAACCTTCCAAAACTTTACTTTCTCCGGCACCGCCTGTCACTGTCCTACCCGATGAGGTGGCTGCGCAGCCGGCATTGGTAGGGGTGAATTCGGTGGTCATTGAGGAGTATGATCCCGCGAGGCCGAATGATTATGACGATTATAGGAGGGAGAAGAAAAGGAAGGCCATGGAAGCAGAGAGGTTGAGGGAGATTGAGAGGAGGAGGCAAGAGGAGGAGGAAAGAGAGAGTAGGGAGAGGGAAGACAGGGAGAGGGATACGAATATTTCCGGGGAGGAAGCGTGGAAGAGGCGTGCCGCGATGAGTGGTGGTGGTGTTCCGAGGAGTCCGTCGCCACCCAGTAATGGGGATGGGTTTCGTATTGGGAAGTCAGAGACGGTTGGGTTGGGAGTTGGTGCTGGTGGACAAATGACTGCCGCCCAGAGGATGATGGCGAAGATGGGGTGGAAGGAAGGGCAAGGATTGGGGAAGCAGGAGCAGGGGATTACGACGCCGTTGATGGCCAAGAAGACTGATCGGAGAGCTGGGGTTATTGTGAATGCCAGTGAGTCAAAGCCAGAGAAGAAGGTGAAGAGTGTGAATCTCAATGGAACGCCTACTCGAGTTTTGCTACTTAGGAATATGGTATGCATATCTACCTTCCTTCTGTTTGGTAAATAATGGCAATCAGGTAAATGGACTACAATTTATTGTTATTAAAAATAATTGACATAGACATCTGAAATGCATAGCAAGTTATTTCTGCACTATGAATGTAACTACAATGAAAGAAACTAATGGGAATCAGCAAGACATTGTTATGTTCTGTTCTTTGTTTGTAATTTATTCTTTTATATCTTGTAATGCCTTCTTCACATGTTCCATTTATTCCGTTGTGCTATAACTTTCCCTCTAGTGAACAAGAAACTACTTACGTAGTGCTCCATATCTTGCTTTGCTGTGCTTGTTTCTATAATTTCAAATTTACTGGTGTGAGAGAGCAATAGCATTACATTGGGCGGTGTAATTTCATCTGTTAAACATCCTTGGTCCGCCTTTCCCCATCTTCTTCTATTGTGTTTTTGTCAAGGCCCAAGCAGGTGCATTCTTTCCGGCACCTAATGTAGTTTGCTTCTATGAAGGCAAAATGCTGAGGTGTTAAGAGTTGATAGAGGCAATTTGGTTTGATAGCAAAATTAGCAATGTTCACTACTACTAGCACTGTAATCATGTCTCTGATAATCTCAAAAAATTGAATTTGTGATGTTGGTGAGGTGATCAATCTTTTACTTTTCCTAGGAAAGCTCTATGGTGTCACCATCGAAGATGAATTAGGTAACTGTGTTAAGTATGCTCCTTATTGCCCAGAGGAGAGAGAACTCTGGGCTTTTGATAGAAGCCATGAAGTTTCTGTTTGAGGAGAATCCTTGCATTTAGATTAACATTTGGTATTGAATATATTGTTCTGTTGGCCACTGTGTTTCTGCGAAATGTACTCTCCGTGTTCTTTTTGGAATCACTTGATAGTTTAAAGTCTTAAGTGATGGATATCCACCATTGCTCCAACTTTTCTCTTAGCCATCTACTTCAGCAGCTTGCTTATTTCTCCTTTCCAAACATAATTGCTCACTGACTATCCCACCACAGGCTTTGGTTTTGGAGTGCATAAGTTTGGAGCTTTAACATGCTTTTCTCAAATTTTAAATACCCTCCTTGACACCAGAAATTTCTGTTTTTATGTTTTTTCCCTTTAGAGGGAAAAATGTTGCCAGTAGCTTGTGGGCATTCTTATATTAAATAATCGATGAGCTTGTTCACCAATGTATAATCTGAAAGAGGTTTACACTTATTCAGATCACCCCAAGTAAACTTTAATGTTTTCTGTTTCCTTTAAATGTCCTCAGAAGCTTTATTAAGATTGCTTTTGAAAAACTAGAGGAGTAATGTTAATATAAACCAGATGATTGAAGATTGCTTGCTTGTATTTGTCCTTGATGGATGGATTTAGTTGTGCTTGAAATGTTCGAAGCACTCAAAAGTCAGTGGAAGTCACAATATACAAAAGGGTTTAGCTCAATATTTCTATAGGCACTCATTTGAGCATCCCTTTTTTTAATACCAAATCATAGGGTACAAAAGGGTTCCAGTTTAATCTTTTCTCTGCCCTCTGATTTGAGCAATCCTGACTCCTATTTTGCCATCAATTATATTCTTTGGTGGAAGCTTTGTTTGACAGAGAACTGGATGCCTCTAAAAGCTTGCTTTTTTCTCTTCTCACCATCAAAGCCTGAGTGCTGAAACTGTTGCATGATTATTGGCTTAGTTGCTCTGCTTCAGTATCTGAGTTGCTGGTGAAATAATTTCTGTGTTAATTTTTGCTGCGTCATCTGTCATGTCTTTGATACGTAAACATTTTGGTTTGGTGACAAAAATGAAATTTATTTTCTAATGTGATTGCTATTTGGTTTCTTTCACTTCAAATTTTATTCCTTAAAAAATATGTTATATGGTTTTAACATAAAGTGTCTATCCCATGCTCCATGTTTGTTATTGCAGACGGAAATGAGAATTTGCTGAAAATGTTCTTTTTTTCTTTTCTTATTTTCTTCATGAAAGGTGGGTCCTGGTGAGGTAGATGATGAACTAGAAGATGAGGTTGCATCCGAGTGTGCAAAGTATGGAACGGTCACTCGGGTTCTTATCTTCGAGATCACTGAGCTGAACTTTCCACGTGAAGAGGCAGTTAGAATTTTCATACAGTTTGAGAGATCAGAAGAAACAACAAAAGCATTGATTGATCTTGATGGGCGGTTTTTTGGGGGTAATGTGGTTCGAGCGACCTTCTATGATGAGGAGAGGTTCAGCAAGAATGAGTTGGCTCCTATCCCTGGTGAAATCCCTGGTTTTTGATGGCCGATTGAATAACTTGTCAAGTTTCCTTCACATTCATCAGGAAAGTTATGGTGGACTCTTATTTTGATTCCCAGTTTACTGTGAGAATTAAGCTGTGGTAAGTAGGTTCCAGCTTTGGGTTAGGTGGAGTGTAAACTGTGCTTCTATTGATAATTATAAGCTGCATGCACTTGTTACCGTTGAATGAACCATAGAGAATTTATTTCTTCTTTTTTCTTTTTTTCTGTTCAAATATTCTCCCTTTGATAGGACAAACTTCTACATTCCTTGTACAAAGATAGTAGTCGACCATGATTGCATTCAACATAGTGCTCATAAAACATGATGGCAGTTCTTGAAACTCGAGGAGATCTCATGCAATGCATTTTTATCTTACACGTACTTCGTTTTTTCTGTTGTTTAAATAGAAGAAAATCAGCTAACATGCTTGTGCACTTCTCTAATTTGTGTTATTGCCAAATGATGTTTGTTCCCAAAGCAAAATGACATCGTTACCTTTTGTGGCTCGTCTGTGTTTCTCAGGTGAATCCAGAAACTTGACTGCGTGTGCAGGCGTAGAAAACTAGTTTGTTTTTTCGGTTTATTGGAAGCCCGTCGGCCTCCACTGCACAGTACAACAAAATAGTTTTCATTTGCAAAGCAAGGAAAGCACGGGCGGGGCTGGATCTTATAGTACTTTGAAATAGATCTTATAGTGCAGAAAAATAGTCTATAAAGATATAACCTGGAAAAGATTATATATATATATATATATATATATATATATATATATATAAAGAGATGAAGAAAATAATAAAGATAAACTGTGAAAAAAAATAAAAGATAGCAGAAAGCTTGTGAATAAAATTGTGTACAAGGAGCGGACCACTTGCACCGCCTCTATTTTTCTTCTACATGACCTAAATCTACCATACAATAAAATCCTCGAGAAACTCATGTGCCCAAGCAACCAACACCATCCTTTCCGATGAACCCCGATGCCGACCACCATCTCCCACATGTCAAGACCAAGACTTAATGATGAGAAAGAGAGAAACAGATCTCATGGAGGTGGTTAATAGATAGAAAGGAGAGGGGACGGGACAACGAGAAAGGAGAAGTGAGAAGAAAGAGACGACGATGATTATTTAAAGTAGTTTTCATTTAAAAATATATTAAAATAATATTTTTTTATTTATAAAAATTATTTTTGACATCAATATATCAAAATGATTTGAAAACACAACAAAAAAATATATTAATTTAAAATAAGGAAAAAAAATAAAAAAATTTAAATTTTTTCAAAAATATTTTTAAAATACAAAAATAAACATGGCCAGTTCAAGGATTGGAAATAACATCCATTCCATTGATAGGAAATCTTAATTCTAGGATTTTGATTTTTTTTTTATTGATTGTCTATTGGTTTTTAATTGTAAGAGAGAAAGAGTAATGTTTAAATACTAACACGAAACTTTCTTTCTAAAATTTACTTTTTTTGCAAAAAAATTTTGAAGGCTTTCTTTAAATAAAATTTTTTGGCACGCGTTCATGAGAGATTACTGTAAAAAATAATGGAGAATTGGACGGAAAATTGGATGGAGGAAAATGTCTAGTATAAAGTGATGAAAAAAAAAAAGATCACATCAAGAAAATGTAAAAAATAAAAGGATGAAATATGCCATCAATCTATGAACAATCAAGAGAAGATAAAAAGGGACACATGTTTGTTGGCAATCATGTAAGAAAAATCCATAAGAAGCGAGAAGAGGGACTGCTGTTTTCTTGGCAAAGAGGTTGCTAGCTAGTATATGTATATATTGCATCTTATCATCATAGAAAAATCAATTCAATAAATAATTAAAAGTAAAACATTTTAAAATTGAAAACCATGTATGGTGTGTGTGTGTGTATAAATAAAGAGATTGTATGAATTAATGTGCTTGTTGTATTTTGATTCTGAATAGTACAAGGCTTTAAACAAAGTTAAATTCAAAAAATAGAAAAGGAAACTAATAAGAAAAATTAATCCTATATATTTACTAAATATAAACATACTAAAATATGGTGTATGTGTTTTTTAAAAGTATTTATTGTATAACTACTAACCAATAAAGTGTAAGTTAGGTTTGTAAATATATGGGACCGGTGAAGAAAGATGTTTAGTTTATTATTATAAAGATATGATAAATAAAAGATATCTGATAAAATCCTAGAGTTTATATATATATTTAAAACTATACATGTGCAAAAGCATAACTTATGAAAATTATGCTTTCAACATAAATATAATAAAATAAATTCTAGTATGCATACTAAGTATATAATCAAACTTGCAATTGATATTAATTAAAAGCTATAGCATTCATACTAGTAGTAAAAACATATCCATGTTTAAATTAAAACAAAATAAGGTACTTATTAAAACATTTTAAAGTAATGAAACTTTTGTTATTATCAAAGATGAATTTTTTGTTCTTGAGGTTTTATTGCTTCTTACTTGTGCAACAAAGATGGTTGCAATAAAATTATTTTTACTCAACAATAAGCTAGATACTAAGTTCTTATTGGCAACAACATGGAATATATTGTTAGGTGTGAGAAGCTTTCAAATGTCATTTTCAGTATGACATTTCCAAAACCCAGTAACTTAAAGGTTGATGGGTTCCTCTAATTAAACCTTTTGATATGTGAGGATTGAATGTTATAGGACCAATCAATCCGAAAGCAAGCAATGGGCACAAATTCATGTTGGTTGCCATCAACTACTTTACTAAATGGGTAAAGGCTTGATGTTACGCATATATAACACAAAAGTTAATTGAATGGTTCATTGAAAAATATATGATTTGTCATTACCATATGCAAGCAATATTAGTAATGCTTAGAATTTCAATGGGAAGTTGATTGCTGAGCTATGTACTAAGTGGAAGATTAAGCATCTTAATTCTTCTCCCTACAGATCTAAGATGAATGGTGCTGTTGAGGCAGCCAATAAAAATCTCAAAATGATCATCCAGAAAATGGTGGTCACTTACAAAGATTGGAATGAGATGCTTCCATACATACTTAATGCGTACTAGACCATAATAAGAACTTCTATACGTGCAACCTCTTACTTTCTAGTATACGGTATGGAAGCAATGATACCTTTAGAAGTGGAAATTATATTATTAAGGATTTTAATGGATGCTAAACTAGAAGAGTCGGAGGGGGACAAAAATAAAATTTAAATAGTCAAATCTGATTAGTGAAAAAAGACCGACAACCATCTGTCATCACCAGTTATATCAAAGCAGAATGACTAAAACATACAACAATTAGGCCAGGCTAAAAGTGTTTAAAGAAAGAAATCTTATTGAAAAAGATCTTGCCTATACCTAGTTTGGGCAAGAAGATCTTGTGATTGAACCACAAATATAACTGAACCCCACATTTTAAAAGTGTGGTTGGAAGTTTAAACCAACAACAATATTTTACAGTTTCTCCTAATCACATTAGCTATCTCAAAAACAAATGCCCTCTTAATTCATAATATAATTCATAGTTTCACCCCAATCAACAATGATTGATGAAAAATATTCCCATCTTCCTCACATTAATATAAATGTCAATTCACAACAACCAGTTTACTCTTTAAAAGTTCTCCAAAGCAAGATTTAAACAAAGGCACCGTTTGGAACTTATAGTTTCATGAAAATTCAAAAAATATTTGTTTCAAATATTTTTTTTATGTTTTTTAATCATAATAATTTTTAAAAAATAAAAATACATTATTTTTATACATTTCCGAATAAAAAACACTTTAAAAAACAATAACTGTCACACTCTCAAACTCTTAAAATCCAGTGAACCTGTCATTTAACCCAAAAATAATAATAATAATAGATCATGCTTGAGGTTGCTTTATCCCCACAAAAGCTCAAATTATTTCCTCAACACCCATGGACTCCATGTCTGCCATGCCAGAGACAGCAACACTGTCCCAATCCATTCTCTTATCCCATTCAATTAAACTTCCCTTGCCAAATGCCAACTAAGGGAAGTTGACTGATTTTAAAAGACACCAAGCAAACTGCGATCACAGTTCAGAGCTCCACTCACCGACGAAAGATATTTCCATCTTCCACTCATTACATATACATATCCATTCACAATAACCAGTTTACTCTGAATAAGTTCGTTACATTCAATCCTTAAAAACAGATTATAGAAGATATGAACACACACCAAACAAACTTAAATCACAATTCATAGTTCCTCAAACAATCAACATAATAGTAGGTGTAACCATCTTCCATAAATTGTATAATTGTTTTTTCTTTTTCCAGAAATCACACATTATACAATTATTATCAATTCCCAATTCCCAATTTGCCTTTAACAATTGCTCCACAATGAGTAAGCACACCCCTTCCATCTATTTAGGTATATAATGCATTCACCTGTGGATGAGTGCGAACCAAATTCCTTCCATGTAAACCTATTCCCTATCCAGGCTCAGAATTAAGCGGTCAGTTTCGTCTCTAGCACTACTAATCTTTTGTCAGTCACTCTAAAAATGTCCAGAAAAGGATCTGTAAGCCAATCTGGTACGTATTTTCTGATTTTCATTTACTAATATATCATGAATCAGAAGAAGAAACCAAACCAAGCAGCCCAAACTCATCAAGCTCTAAAAAATAATTCATCATCTCCCACGTTGATAGAACTAGAGGCTTTTTACAGTAGGTTCAACTGGAGGAAGTTAAGAAACAAAATAGCATAGGGACCAGAGTCCATTTCAGTTGAAGTGGGAGAGAATCTTATGGTGGAAAAGAAACAAAAAAGAGAGGAAGCAAACAATGCCATACTGGCTGCATAGAGTTATTTATAAAACAACAACAACAAAAATAATGGAAATACTATGCTTACGCAACCTGATCATTCCATTCGAGTATTTTCGCCCAGGAAGGAAAGGGATCTACACAAAAATAATATGTTCGTACTTGCCCTTTTCATTTTCCTTATCGTTTCTGTACAAACACGGATAATAATTAAGAAAAACTTCTCATACATGGCACACGGAAAATCCCAAAGAGCTTATAATGGATGGCACATTAGCAGGGGCAATTTTTAGTCTACATAGAGGAGTATGGACAAAGATATGGAAACATACAGTAAGGTTATCAAGGCATTTCAAGGTCTGGTCTCCGGTCAAGCACTTCTTTTGCGGATCCATCTGGAAAAGCATCTGGATAAGTTGCCAAAATTTTGGCTTTCATGCTCCTGCAAAGGAGAGAAGGATTAGATTCCAGACCACTTAATTCAGTTTATGTAATGAGAATGGAATGGAAAGAATACCTTAGCTTTTGAAAGATGTAATCAAGATCAGACTTCATAGATTTTAAGAGACGCGTGTTTCTTGAAAAATCAGCAGAAACCTCTGCGAAACAATTCTCTGAAAATTCATTAAAATGAGACAGCACTGCGTTGCTGTCCTGCAACCTTCCCAATCTGTTCAGGTTTTTTTTATAGTGATAAGCCCAAAGACATTAAATATATAAATAAGAAAAAAAAAACTCAACAAATCCACAATGAGAGAGAATTACATGAGAAGCTGCAATTGCTTGAGTGAATCCAGATCTCGCTCATCAATTAGGGTTTCGAACTCTCTACAGACCTCTTTTGAAGCTTCTCTGATGGGTTCCTCCTCCATTTCCTGCTTCCTACAGTGATGCGGATGCGGATGGAGATGGAAATATTGATGACTGTTTTCGGCCTTCGGTTTTTTGCTTAACTTGCCAGCGTTTCATCTAACCATATATTTTGGGCCTTTTCTGGGTCTTGAAGCCCAATATAAAACTTCATGGTCCATTATACTTTGCTGCCCCCATCCTTCGTCTTCATCATTTCGTCAAAATGGCCCGCCCCATCGTCGCCTCCACCAATTCCCACATTGCTAATTTTGTAGTTCTTTGCAATTTTGGTAATTGTACTCAATTAATTAAAATAAAAATACAAGTGCTCAATTGATAGAAATGATAATTTTGGGGCTTTTTGATAGAATTGATGAACATACATCATACAAATAATGGATTTAGCCTTATTTAAAAAAACAAATGCAAGTAGTGATTAATCTATATTTATATTCTAATTTATTTTTCAAAATAGAATTGATGAACACACATTATACAAATAATGGATTTAGCCTTATTTAAAAAAATAAATATAAGTAGTGAGTAATCTATATTTATATTCTAATTTTTTTTCAAAATAGAATTGATGAACATACATTATACAAATAATGATCATGTCTACAGGTTAAAAGCACTTTCTGGATTGAAACAATTACCTAAACACACTTTCTGGATTGAAACAATTACCTAAACATAAAAGGTTTAGTCAATTCTTGATACCAAATAATTACATAACTAATAAAATTGAGTTTACTCTTTTTATCAAGAATAATGGTAATGATATTACAATTTTGCAAATATATAGAAATGATATTTTATTTAATGCTACTAATGAGTTTATATAAATGATTTAAAAAATGTATGCACACAAAATTTTAAATGAGTATAATGATATAACCTCATTTCTTTCTTGGACTTTAAATCAAGCAAACAAAAGAAGAATTTTTTTTTTAATCAAGCCAAATACACAAAGAAGCTATTCAAAAGATTTGGTCTAAATGATTCATAATTATGTACTACACCAATGTTTACTTCAGTAAAGCTCAATAAAGATGAAAGTGGTAAGAATGTTAATATCTACCTGTATAGAGGTATGATTGGTAGTTTATATTATTTAACTACTAATAGACTTGATATTATGTTCGGTGTATATTTATGTGCTTGTTATTAAGCATACAACAAAGAGTCTCATTTAAATGCCGCAATGCGTATTTTATTAGTTATCTTAATACTAACTTTACTAGTTGCATAGTCGATTGGTGATATGTCAATTTCATGATTAATCATTTATTTGTAGTTTAACAAGACACAAGGTTTGGTATCCATTTCTACTACAAAAACCTAAAATATTGTTGTTGGTTTATGTTGTACACAAGTAATTTTGATGAAATAAACTTTATCATATTTTGATTTATTTTTTCATCACATTCTTATCTTGTGTGAATGTATGACAACATTAGAGCTATTAAATTGACCAGGAACCCCATTTAACATTCTCTTATGAAGCATATAGATATTAAACATCATGCACAAAAAGGTGATATTGCTTTTAAATATAATGATACAAGTCTACAACTTGATGATATATTTTCAAAACCTTTTTAATACCTATTCCTGAAGCATCGCATTTAATCTCAACAGTTTTTATAAAGTTAGGCAAAACAAGTAATAGAGCCAAAATAAGCTTATATTTTAACAAATAAAAAGCTTTCTCTTGTTCAATTTCACATTTAAAACTTATTGTCTTCTTTACAATCTCAGTTGATGGAGTAACTATTATATTAAAATCTTTCACAAACCTTTTATAAAACTAGTCAATATATGAAAACTTATTACCTTACTTACTATCTTAGGTGTAGGCCATTCTTTTATAACCTTAAACTTAGCCTCATCCATCTTAATACCTTTTGCATTAACAATATATTTAGAAAAATAATCTTTTCTATACCACACTGTTTTAGACTAGCATACAAACTTTTATTTCTAAGCACATCATGTACCCGTGTTAAATTATCCATATACCCATCTAATTCTTCATTGTAAATCAATATATCATCAAAATAAAAAACTATGAACCTTCTAATGAATGCATGCAATATATGGTTCATCAATCTCATAAAAGTATTAGGCGTATTTGTAAGTCCAAAAAACATAACTAACCACTCATACAAACCATATTTAGTTTTAAAAGTAGTTTTCCATTCATTACCTTCTTTCATTCTAATATGATGATATCCACTTTTAAAATAAATTTTGGAGAACAAACAAGATTCATACAATTCATCAAGCATGTCATCTAATCTAGGGATAAAATGTCTATAATTTATCATTATGTTATTGATTGCTTTACAATAAACACACATTCTCCAAGCACTATCTTTTTTACGTTCTAAAAATACAGGAACAACACATGAACTCATGCTCTCTCAAATGTATCTTTTCAATATTAACTTTTCTGTTTGCCTTTGAAGCTCTTTTGTTTCCTCAAGATTACTTCTATAGGCTAGTTTATTAGGAATAGCCAAATATGATATTAGATAAATATGATGTTCTATTCCTCTTATAGGTGGCAATCCATTTGAATTTCATCGGGAAATACTTCTTTAAAAAACACAAAAATTATAAACATAGAAATGAAGTTCGTTAGTGTTAAAGTATACCTCCTTTTTACAAGAGTAAAATCATAGGCCTATCAGAAAAATAAGCATATGTAAGATCACTTGGTTTTGCATAAAAAATGTGTTTCCCCACTTTTCTTACACACATTCTTCTTTTCTCACCCTTTTTTTCTTCTCTCTACACTCGGTCTTCCTTTTTTTTAGCCAAAGCCTTCAAATTTGTCTTTAATGGATGAAACTTTACTCTTTGGTGTTTCACACTCATGGCTCAACTTATTTTCACTCAGCTTCACATCCTCACCATTATTTTGTAACAAGACATGTTCGGCTTCTTCTGCTTTCTTCAGCTTCAACTGATCTTTATACACTATAGGTAACAATGGTGTAAGCATGTATGTTTTCCCATCCTTTTCTAGTGTATAGATATTTTTAAAACCATTATGCTTGGCTTTACTATCAAATTACCAAAGTCTCCCTAACAAATAGGTGTGTAACATGTATAGGAACAACTAACTTCACATAAAACTTTATCCTTATATCTCCCTACTAAGAATGAGATTAAAACATGTGTAGTCACCCTAACTTCTTCATATTCATTCAACCATTGAAACTTATATGGTATAACATGATTAGTAGCACTTAGATTCAAATTTGTAACCAAAGTTGTGCTTGCAACATTAGTACAACTATCATTATCCATAATCATATTACATACCTTATTTTTGATGTGGCATATAATATAAAAGATATTCTCTCTTAGCTGCTCAACATCTTCTTCACTAACTTGAGCATTCAAAGATCTCCTTATAACTAAGGATTAACCATTAACAAAATCTTCAACATTACTAGCATCTTCAAGTGCTGACATACTTTCACATTTAGATTCATCACTAGCTAACTCTACTTCTTCATTATCGCTCAAAATCATAATCTTTTTATTTGGATATTTTGATGCATAATGTCCAAGTCTTTGACACCTAAAACATTAAATCTTTCATTTATGCTTCAACTGAACATTATTTCTTCCTTTTCCTCTATTCCCGCGACCTTCTTTTTAACATATGAGGGTTTGACAACTTTAAGTATTGTTATTGGCTTTGTTTGTACATTACTCTCTTTCCTGAAATTTAACTTGTAACCCTAAGAGGATCCTAAATAACCATCTAATCTTGCACTACCTTTTTTTTAAACTGTTTTTTCACCTTTATAGCCATATACACCATATCTTTGATTTATAAATAATGCTATAATTTAACCACATTAGCAATATCTCGATTTAAACTATTTAAAAATATAGTCATTGTGGCTTCTCTATCTTTAGAAACATTATCTCTAATCATATTTATTTTCATCTCCTTAAAATACTCACCAACACTTTTAGAACCTTGAGATAAAGATTGCAATCTATTAGATACTTCTCTATAGTAATGATTAAGGACAAATCTCTTTCTTATGATTGATTTCATGTGAAACCCAGTATAAGACCACAATATTGATATAACCAAATTATAATATGTATACATGTCATGAAAGAGTAAATAAATTATTGTGAAAGGATTTAAATAAATAACATTGAAAATGATATAAGGGCTTGGATTTTATTTAAAAAGAAAGACTAGACAAAATGTGGAGAAGGTTTAGTAGGGTTGAATTTATAAATACATGAAACTTAGGGGAGCATTGTATATACGAGTTAAAAATGAAAATCTTATGATGATAATAATAATACCACCTCATTTTTCCTTCTTCAATTAATGATTGCATGTATAAAGAGGGAGAGAAGGGAGATGAAAAATGGTGAGAAAACCTTGCCTAAACACATTTTAGAAAGTAAAAAAAATAAATACTTTAAGAAACTAAGAAGAGATTTGAAGGAAAAAGTTAAACAATCTCAAGTGTTCTTCCTTGTGCAAGTGACGAGTTGGAGGGGTGAAGAAGAGTGGAAGAGACAACTTAATTCCTTGCATTTCTACCTTTAAATTCTTGCATACTAGTGGTAAGAATCTAGTTTTTTTTAAGTGATTTATATCTATTATGAACTGAATTTTGTAAGGCATATGAAGAACCCTAAATTATATAAATTTTTAATTATGTGTTTAATTAAAAACATTAATGATAGGAATATGTTTATAGTATAGAAACAGTGATAAGTTATGGATTTAGGTTAAGAATTCAGAAGAAAACTTTCTCCTTCCTATGACTATGGGTTTCAGTCAATAAGACAAATGAGAGTGGGAAATAATTTGCTGAAATGTTAGCCCAATATAGATAGGAATATATTATAGAATGATTAGTATTTATGGTTCAATAAAAAAAATGGAATGGGATGTATAATTTTGATTGTTAGCCATTCAACCATAACTAATAAACAATCAAAAGGAGGGTTTGATGTTTTGATGAGAAATAAACTTGAATAGCTGGTTTCTATTAAACTTTGTACGTAATGAAGTCTTAAGATATTGAAAAGAATGCATGAGAGATGTTTGATTAATTGTTAAGTTTATAAGTTAAAGTCTGAATGGTTTTGATAATTGAAATCCCAACCGATATTAGACATGGAAAATGATAGAAATTATTATACCTTTGCTCATAAATGTTGTAGAAAAATGAGTTAGCTAATAATTGAAACTGGTTTTGCCTCAATTGGACTTATAGATCTCTAAACATAGGTAAAATATTGTTGAGGGGTCAATCTGTTTGTAATAGGACAAATTTCACTATCCAACTTATAGCAAATTTTAGGATTAATGAATGACAGACAGTTATATTCATAAAAGTTGTGCTTGAGGATGTTAGCTTTCATTAAAAATTGACCTCACCTAACTTGATGCTTTAAAACTCCAATTAGGAACTAGAAATCACAGACTAGTGATGCTGCAAATTAATGGACAATTTGTATATATCTTTAAACTTTTTTCTTATTTATAACTCTAGCTTTATTAAGCAATCATTACAAATTTGTTCTCTTATATCCTAACCCAACATTTTCCCCTAGCTTTCAAAAATCTTTTTAGGTATTGTTTTATAGTTTCTCCAGGGTATTGTTTTAGTTTTACTAAATAAACCAAAACAAACTCTAGTTTTGTCCTAAGGAAATGATGAAATATAGTTTGTATTTCATTCAAACTTAGAACTGAATTTGGCAGAAAAATTATATACCAAGTAAAAGCATTCACAATCAATGAGTTTAAGAATAGTCTTAGTTTCAAGAAGTCAAAATTTATTACTTCCTAATATTGGAAAATAAATCTTATTATATGTTATATGAAAAATATTAATCCTTAGCCATTAGACAATATAAAGTCTGGAAACTTGAAGTTGCTAGGGTAATGATACATTCTATCAATGTGATTTGATAATCTTCTATATATTAATCTATAAATTTGTTGAACTATTGGTCTGTATGCTTGTTTAATTATTCCTAAAATATACTCTTAATCAACTTTACTTTAAAATCCATTTATTTCTAAGTTGTTTAGTATTAGTCTTTCACCTATCCCTCGGTGGTGAATTCTTATAATTAATAAGCTTAGTCTTTGAACTATTTCCAACTTTCTCTATTACCATGGGTTTAGGTAGAGGGTTGTTCTTTGTATTATACTATTTTGGCCAACCTAACTCTTTCCCATTTTATTTACGATCAACTTTTCTAAGGTTTGGTTCCTTTAAGTGATTTATGACATCAAGTGTCACTTGTTTAAAAATCTTATTCATTGTTTACATCATAGTATAATTAAAGTAAAAAATTACTTCATCATTTCCTTTTCTTATTTTGGCATCTAATTTTGAATTGAGATTTTTTATTGTTGTAATCATTTCTTTATAGGATTCCATACTGTAATTTTCTTACCTCATGTTTTAAGCTTATCTCACTACTATGTCTCTCTCTAATAGTGGACTTTAGAATGACATGAGTATATCTCTCATTCATTGCCACAATCTAATTATAATGATCTTCAATCATCTTCATCTTCAATTTATTCTTTTCTTTAATTTCTTCATAAAGAAGCATATATCTATGCTCAAGTATCTTGATAGCGTCTTCCACCTTTTTGTTCAAAGTGTATATATCTATCATTCACATTCATGAATTTGTCTTCCCGTTCTTCATTTTCTACTTCTACCCCTTGAAGGATTGATTCCTTATTTCCTTCTTTAACAAAGACATCCACAAATTCTTCTCTTTCCTCTAAGTTTATGGTAATTTTGATATTTTTAATGCCATGGTTTTAAAGAAAAAAAATATGACACTCATTATGGTTGCCAATTGCTTTAGGTTCTTTTATTCCTACATTAACTAAAAGGAATTTGTATTTCAAAGTTAAATGTTAAATTTGATATTAATAATCTGAACTTCAAATATTATTCCTACAATTCCAGACTTATAGTTCCAAACTTGTAATGATGTCTCTCAAATATGAATTTAAAATTTAGTGATTTTTTTATATTTAGAAAGAAAATTAAAAACTTGTGAAGTAATCAAATAACATGAATGTTCTAAATGCAAGAGATAACTTAAGATCAAAGAACTTACATTTATTGGATGATTCTTCAATTGATTACAAATATGCATGAGAATTCCTTGACAAAAAAACATGAACTGATATATTTTCTTGGTGTTTTATGGGTTTTTTTTTTGTAATGGAAATTGCAAGCCTACTAATACAGGCCTACTAATTATTGAATATAAATTATCAACCTATAAGTTATTTGCATACAAGTTATATGCCTATTAATTATCGCCTAAGAAATTACAAGCCTACTGATAAACAAGTTTTGAAGATCTTGAAAACTTAATTCAATTACAAAGTAACTATTGTTGTTGATTTTTGTTGAATTGTTGTTGTTGTTGTCTATGATCTGCCTTGTATTCTTTTTTAAATAGAAAAATGTAGTAACTATCCACGTACCCTATTTCATTCAAAGTAATTTCGGATAACAATCCACTGATCATATTCTACTCAAGAGAACTTCTAGTAATTATCTAATCACCCTATTTCGTTCTTTGTTTTAAGGATTTTATATCATATAAATTCTTTATACTTTCATTTCATCATCCACACTTAAGTCTGGACTTTATAAAGTCTGCAATCAAGTTTGACATGTTTTTTCTAGTCTAAACTCCATAAAGTTTTAGTCAATTTTAGTGTGTAACACAAATAAAACTAAATTATTGAATTTCAATGTATGGAATTGCGAATCCAAACGGCTTTTGTTATTGATATGTTTGCTGCATATCTTAACCATTTGCATGTAATAGATATTTTCTTTGTTGCGGGCAATTTTTTCAACACCATTTTCTTGCTCTGCCTAATACATTTTCATTTTTATTTTGAAAAGCTGAACTTCACCTAAAAGAAATTGCTGGTCATTAATGGCTAAATGGAAAGGGTGGTAAGAGTATGATGGTTGCAAATTAATAAATGACCATTTTTTTTTGTACTTTTCTTAAAAGTTGATCGATGAAAATGATTCTAAGTTTCATGTATTATAGAATGTAACTATATAGGAAATATTGTAGTCATATTCTTATATGGTAATCTCCACCTTTACTATTGTATATTGCCCTACTCATATATATAGAAAGGGTTGGCTAACTATTAGGTTAAGCCTCCTAATTATTTCTCAATTTGGTATCAGAGCCTTCGGCTGTCAAAACTCTTTCCTCCCTTTGCAACTTTGCAGCCGGCCCTAACTTCTTCTCCTTCCCATGGATTCTCCTCCTTCCACCGGTGCTGCAACATCACCGGCCAGTCATCCTCCTGCTGCTGGCCGAGAACAACTTCCTCATGTGTCTGATTCTTTTTCTCATAACTCTGTCGTTCCTTTGCCTCTTATGGGAACACATACTTCAACAATGGTTCCTCTATCAAACACCCACCAAATTGTGTCGTTGAAACTTACGAACACAAACTATCTCTATTGGAGAATG
>Ga0325410_1000115_pt1 | contig 77617 bp, 35 predicted proteins | sample PopdelMetagenome_16_FD_206182 | JGI IMG/M metagenome (GOLD analysis project Ga0325410, IMG submission 206182) | Populus deltoides microbial communities from Bellville, Georgia, United States - Xylem-PdIQD-R3 | ecosystem: Host-associated > Plants > Phyllosphere > Stem > Wood/Secondary xylem... | reverse complement strand
TTATTATTATTATTATTATTATTATTATTATTATTATTTACTTTAAACCTCTTTACTTCTTTCGTAAAATATTTCAAGGGTAGCCACCACGTAATTTATCCATTTTAATTAAATCATACATGTTAATGGATAATCTTATAAGATTCTTAGATTTTTTTTTTTTTGTTGATACTCAGAAAAATCTATTGGATTCATCTGCTCTTCAACTTTTTAACATGATTTTTAAATACTATTATAAATTTTTATTTAAATTTTACTAATTTGATTTTTTAATCATTATATATTTGATTTTAAAATAAGAATACTAAAAATATATAATTTATAAAGTTTCGATTGAAATTAGTTGTTTATTATTATAATATTTGAATAGATTTGAAATATGATTTTGCTTTATTAATAATTAAGTTAATTTTCAATCACATAAAATATATACATACTATTTTGATATATATTTTTTAACTTATTTGAATAATTATATTTTTTTTTTAAATTAGAAAAAAGTATTTCTAGTTAAAATTATTATGTTGACTGCAATAAACAAGAGATATATTGATTAAAAAATCATTAAAAAAATTCAAAACAATTATATATTCAAGTTTAATAATAATATAAAAAAATTATAAGATATAAAAAATCTTATTTACGTTTAAAAGAATTTGAGTACCCCGCCCCCACGATAATACCGACATCCAAACTAGAATATCCTAATTAACGTTCATAATTAGAGCGTTGAGATCAGCAGCACATTTGAAAAAGCTAAATAAGACCAAACACAAGAGAGAACGAAAAGCTACCTAAAGAAAGAAGTTTTTATTTTTGTGGAGAATTGAAGTGGTTGTTACGTGAGGAAGATTTGATTTTTGTATTTTAAAAATATTTTTAAAAAAATTAAAAATTTTTATTTTTATTACTTTAAATTAATATTTTTTTTAATATTTTTATATTATTTTAATGAGTTGACATCAAAAATAATTTTTAAAAAATAAAAAAAAATTATTTTGATAGATTTCTGAAGAAAAAACACCTTAAAAAACAACCACAACTATACTCAAGCAGATATAAAGCCTTTATTGTTTTTTTTTTTTTACCATATAGTCAGTTAGGATGGCAGTTTTTAATTAAAACACAGATGTTGTAATCCAACTATATATTATATAAAAAATCCAACTACACGACAATACTTATTTTAAGTTTATACAGTTAGCACCGTATATCATAATCTAATTTAGGTCACTTCTCACCAAACATATTCAAAATGTTAATCATTCAAGAAACAAAGGGGGAATAAAGTCAACACTCCTTCGGGTACTGGACCTTCTACTTGACCAAACATCTCACGACATGAGAGGTTTCAGGTCAATAAACCATCATACAAAAATATCTTGTGTTTCTTTCTTGCATATATTTTATCTACAAAATTCTTTGTTTTCTCGTGATAAAATAATTCCTAAATTTTATTTTTTTGATTACTTTTATGTTAAAAAATGGGATTATATTTACTTTCTTTGACCTCATTAGAATCGTTTATATAAAAATAACATTAAAAATGTAAGAAAATCTACCTCCTTGTTAATAAGTTGTAAGCTATGGTCTATAGTACTTCGTGGTTCCTATTGGTTAAAAAAAGAAAAAAACCTGACTAATTTAAAACTCAGGCTATTCTCTTAAGCAATTAATTTATTAAATTTTTTTATTATTATTAATATATATGTCCGGATCAGCTTATATATACTTCGACTAATTTTACGGATCCTAAAATTATCGATCATGTAATCCTTCAGTAACCATCATATTAGTAATCATAAAAAGAACAAATCTCTTTATCCTAAACTTTTATTATAAAACTACCTGTCAAATGATTAATTTATTGAATTTCTTACAGCTTGTGGCATCAGCATTAAAAAAAACAAAGAAAAAAAAGACAGGCATATATATCTTAAAACGGTGACATTTTCTACTCTATATATTCTTTACATTTATCCTCGAGATGCTAACACGCACCGTTCGGTTTTAATAATAGAAAAACGAATACGGAAAAAAAATTTTTAAAAAAAAGACAGTATGCAAAGTACGATAGACGCATACGGTTTACGGTAGCGGGAATCATGGGATCTTTTGAAGGTATCATCCTCTCTCCACAAACCCCTAGGACGACGTAAAAAAAAAACACACTGAAAAAGAGATAGAGATGCTGTCTTTTTCATTCAATTTTTAAGAAAATAAATAAATAACTAATTTTATAACAAAAGGACAGAAACAATAATAAAACAATTTATGCGTTATAGCTGTCAACAGTTCTCCATGACGTGGACTACCTTTCGCTTATCTCATTGACGGTTCTAAAGGAGGCAGCACCCTTAATTAAAATAAAATAAAGTCGCATAAATAAATAATTGTATCCTCTGTTCATTCCAACGTAAGGAGGGATAAACGACAGAGTTCTAGTGTGAGGGACCCTACAGATTCAAGAAGCCTGATGACGTGGCTCGAAACCGGACATGAGAGTATATAGGAACGCTTGTGTCTGGGGTTGAACTATCAATTCCAGTATTGACGTGGCACCTTTATAATTTAACATGTGGTCTGTTACAACTGTCATGTTTGTCTGTTAAATGGACGAGAGAACGTACGCGGTGCCTAATACCGCTCGTTTTCCACGTGCTTCCAAACGTTGGTTCAAATAATTTAGCAGAGAAGAACCACAATTGGACGGTGAATCTCGGGCCTTGTGACATTCACGTGATGCACGTCTTATCACATAAGGTCACCCAGGTGAATTACTACAACTTGGATTTACTTTAGTGCACCGTTGTTTTAGGAAGATACTTTTATGGAATCACTTTGTGTACTTTTCAATATTCGATAACTTTTAAAAAATTGATTTTTTTTTTCAGTAAAATAAAAAAAAATAACTTAAAAAAGTGTTTTTCATATATTTTATATGAAAAACATCTTCTAATACTTTTAAAAAAATCACTAAATAACTTTTATTATTTTTATTTTTATTTTTATTTTTATTTATTTTATTTGAAATAATTTATAAAATTATATTTTTTTTATTTAATCCTCCTTTAAATTTTTATTTATCAGATTTTATCTATATTTTTTTAATTTTTATTTATTTTATTTGAAATAAATTATGAAATTAAAATTTTTTCCAATTCAATCCTCATTTAGCTTTTAAATTTGTATAGTTTGATGTTTATTCTCTTAATAAACTTGAAAAGAAAAATATTTGAATAAATTATTTTTTGGTCTATTTTTTATAGCATAACTAAATATTAAAAATTATTTTTCAATTTATTTTACATGACACTACTAAATATAAAAGAAGTAATCTATTTTCAATTAATCTATTTTTAATAAAAATCTCTTAAAAAAATTTATGAAAAACAAACTGCATAGATGACTTTCACAAGTAATTATGATCAAAACAAACAAAAATAAATGTAATTATATTATGATGATTTTCATGTTGGTTGTTGGTTAGGCTTAACCAAGTATTTGCAAAACAAAGTACGAAGGAAGTGTGTTTTTACCACTTAAAACAATTTAAAAAATAAATAAAGTAAATTAGCACACCTAAAAAAAATAGCTCGGTAAACGAAAAATTATAATTGGGAACTTTAGTGTATAAGAAAACTATAGTTCCTAACCGTGGCATTTAAAATACTTATCAGGTTTTTTGAAATTCTTGGATGCAGTGGAAACAATAATTTAATTTTTTTTAGAAGTTTCAATGATTATGTTAGGTAATTTAGGGTCGTTTAGGATTTGATCAAAATTATTTAAAGATCATATCTTCTTTCTAAGATTTGATTAACTTCTTCAATGTTGTATTGTTATAAACTACATGTCGTTCAAATATCTGATATATAACATGAATCCACGCAAACCATCAATGAAAAATCTCCTAAAATACTTTTAGAAGAGATGGATTACCATGTCTTTATATGTTAGCTTTCTATGTGTGTTTTCAGGTGTTTATTTGTATCATATATTTTATAACATAACTTGTACAACTCTCACACAAAAATATATGATGCAAAACATGTTTTGTTGAATGAATATGACAAATCTTGGTTATTGCCTATCTTTTTTTTTCTCTATTTTGATTTCTTTTACAAGTTCTATAAATCTTTTCTTATTGTAAATTTTTTTTACCAATATGGTAGGTTAGGATGTTGTAAGAGACATTACACTAAAGTTGTTGAGTGAAGAAACATGTTTTGTTGTTTTCTTCCTTTGAGAGGTTTATACAATACAAGCCGAAGAATGGATATATATGAGAGTTAAAGCTTTAACAAACCTTATTACTGGATTTCACCATGTCAAGGCAATCTTTGTTTTCTCTTTGCCGCCCATTTCAAAAGCATGTTATTTTTTATTCAATTCATGATTCATATCCACAACACCATAGATCTCCCTCCCAATGTTCAATTATGAAAGAGAAACCATCATGGCTTGATTACTTTTTTAGTAAATAAGATGCAGGTTTTAGGGGAAAGTATCTTTATCGATTGACTAGTAATTTGATCATCCTCTTAGATGGTATTGTGGATTCATTCTCATGTTTGAGTCCTTATGATGATAAAGCTACTTCAAGTGGCAATAAAACTTGTAAAAGGAATGTGACCTTTTTCAGAAAATATCATAGCATCAATATTATCGAAGTGTGCATTTTGAGTATTAAACCTTTCAATCAAATATGGAATCCATATTGTTCAACTAATTGTATGTTAATGCCCTAACTTCTTTATGAAAAAAATGGCTCAATTTGGAATCAATATCAGGCTAAATTTGGAAGCATTAAACCAAAATTTAGCAACCTAATTTGAGCTTTGCATAAGTAATTTGGATGTGGATGCTCTTATAGGTAGTAACCATAATTATATTTTATCACTATTGTAGAATATAATAACTAGTCATTTTTATTAATGAAAATTTTATGTTATTTTCACTTTTTTGTATTGTCTGAATATAACATTTAATCCATACTCTACCTTTTTTTTTCTAACTACACAGAAATGCAATGTCCCAAATCACTTGTATTCATGACTTCTTCTTATTTTATTTATCAAAATGCTTAGTTGTTCTATAGTTTGAATATGCAACATAATAGGAGCTCTGAGCTTGATTTCTAAACTTATAGACATATGTATTGAGAAAAAAATGAGAGAATAACAAGATTGCCTATATTTTATATTATTTTAAATAAATATAAACATCCTTGTATAAAAAGAAATGATTTATGTAACAAAAATAATTTATAAATTAAGGGGGAAATAGTCAATTCAATTTATTTTCACATTTCAAATAATATAATTGAATTCAATTATGTGATTTAGTATTTTATTCTAAACATATGAATTGTAATAGGCAATATATTGAATTTAAATTTTCTTATGAATTGAATGCAATTCAGCATGTGATTTGATTCCAAATAGGCTATTAGTGATCTTAAGTTTAAAGATCACTTACACAATTATCACATGAGACTTTACATAGATATAGGTGATCTCTCCATATAGAATGCTTATATGGATAAGTTCAATGTACATGTCATATAATAAGCACTTGCATATTCTTTTTAGGTATTTTTTATAACTTAACTTATGAAAATAACTATTTTATTTCATAAATGAAAGAACATAATACGTCCCAGACTTAAAAACTCTAATTAATGTTTAATTTTAATAAAGCATCGACCAAAAACATTTAGGAACAATACTTTGATGCAAAAAGAATCTCATAATTATAATAATTTTATAATTTTCTTTGCATAATATTTTTATCCTAATAACTTTATCTTTACTTTAGACTTCCTAATCAAACATATATGAATATTAAAGATAAATAATGCTTTTATTAATAATAAATATGTTTTGCATGAATAAATTTAGTACTATGTGTAACCAACCAATTGGAAACATGACATGTACATTAACATAAACAACATTTCCTAATTATAGGTCATGGAAAGCTATAACTGAAGAGAGAGAAAGGCATAAAAGATATACAATAACTATAAAAATTGCAATAAAAAAAGAACCCTATATAAGCCTTATTTCCTTTTATAATACTGACATTGTATTAATGAAAAGGTATTTTCCTAACATGATACTTTTCAATTTCAAAACTGGAAGTATCAACATGTTGCAACAAGAAAATGGTCAACTCCATGCGTGTTTTTCATTTCAAGTTATAATGGAAGATATATTATCAGAAAGAGATCAAATGCCCTAAATATGAAACCACAATGTCATTAGGCCACTTTATAAGCTTAACTGACTATCAAGAATATGCTCGTTTGATGAACTCGTAGAAGCTTAATGATTGGGAGATTCCAGAAGTTCTAATTAATAGTTGTTAAGTGCTTTACCTTCTTATGTGCTTTATTTAGCTACTATATTTTACCTTGCTAGCAATCATGGCTCAAGATGTTGGCATAAGGTTTTTGTTGTTAAGCCTCTTCTTCGGAGTTGACCACAATGTCATTAGACCACTTTATGAGCTCAACTGACTATCAAGAAGATGCTCGTTTGATGAGCTCATAGAAGTTTTAATGACTGTGAGATTTCAAAAGTTTTAATTAATGGTTGTTAAGTGCTTTACCTTCTTATGTGCTTTATTTAGCTACTATATTTTACCTTGCTAGCAATCATGGCTCAAGATGTTGGCATAAGGTTTTTGTTGTTAAGCCTCTTCTCCTAAGTTTTAATAAAATAATGAGTTTTTCCTTCCATTGTATCTCTTCTGTTAAACCAAAAATTATCCGCTTTTAAGAATCTAGAAAATGAATCCCAAAGAACTCACAAACGCACCTTTATAGCCTTGTATGATCTCATAAGCTCAGCTTATTTTTTTTACAAAAAAATCTTTTTCGTAATGGAATTTCAAAAAAATTAAACTTTTTTCTGATTTTAGAAATAATTCAATGATTATTTAAAACAACATTTTAACATCTTATTTACAGGAAGAAAAATGCATCAAGTGACTCCCTCATTCAGGTGACCAAACTTTAAAGTAGAATATATGAATTGATAAATGAACAGTCATCCTCATACTATGTTTCTTGAGCCATATTTTAGATGTATGCATAATGATATGTAATGGATTCATTATTCATGTACTTGTGAAATGCATTTCTTTACAAAGTCCAAATCATTACACTAGACAAGGTCAAAGTTTATTGGTTTTAACCACTTGCGCTTAAAATAAAGAAAGATCATCTTTGTTATCCCTTTCACGTTATAAAATGAATATATCCCTTGTGACCTTTTTTCTAGCCTAAATATTTTTTTTTTATAAAAATCTCAACTAGGATCACACCCCACACTGGTAGCAAGAAAAATTCTGATAATTGATGAAAAAGCTGTGAGAAAGCAGAAGGGTGAAAGAGCCCAAAAAACTCCAATTCTAAGAGGCATGCCCAAATCAAAATAAAAAATGATAGTCAAAACAAAATGAACAAAATGAGGATGCCCCACCAAAGCACTAAAAAGGGCAAATCAAAGAAAACAACAAAAAGAAAAAAAAACTATTGAAGGACACATTGAGTCAAGCAAATGATGGTGATCCTGGGTTTTAAAAACCTTGAAACACGAGCTTTATAAATCCCTTTCTTTCATAACTGAAAGTCATAGCCTACATTAGATGCCTTTAAAAGTTGTTTCTAATCAAGCAAGAAAGCAACATTGACCAATAAACGACGCTTTAAAAATGCAAAAAACTTTTCACAAAAGTCGTGACATTATAAACAAGCTACTTGTTATTATTCGTGTTGATAACATGAGTGCTAAAAAAGAAATAAATTTTTCTCAAACAAAACCTTAAGCTTTTATTTGAACCTCTTACTTTGAAATTCATAAAAACAGAAGGTCACTTCATCATATACCTTTATCAATTTTAATATTGCTAACACAAGAACAAATCATCTATTTTCCAAAATCAATTCCCTGGGAGTTGCAAGATTTAAAAAACAATATATTTTAAATTCACATCATAACAATTTTTGTTCTTTAAATGTAAGATGTTCAAGATTTCAAAAATCATTTTGGATAAAGATTTCTTCGCTAAAACCAAGCCAAAATGAGAGAAGGGTTGCTCAAAGCCATTATTTGACTAAGTCACTAACAAATCACACTTATGGCTAATGGTCAGAATAAGGGGGCAACATTGTATTTAGAAGGCGATTTGATCCCTTCAAGGTAACATTGAAAAGAGAATGATTCTGGTAGTGACACAAAGGGGCATTTTTTTTACAAGAAGGACTTTGATCTTTTCAGCATAAACAATGACATCAAATATTGATAGTAAGAGTAATGAATGATCCTCTCAAAAATAATTAGTGAGAAAGTGAATTTGTAGCAAGTGAGTCACGATAAGCATAATCAAGGCTGAGTTATGTAAAATTACAAATACTCTTAAAAAGGACTCATATAAACCGAATCGAGAGAGTTAGAAGCCAAACAACCAAGAAGACTCAAATCAAAAATAGCAAACCTTATTGATCAAGCAAAAAAGAGATTGTAAAGAAAGGTTGGCTAATCAAGCAAAAAAGAGATTGTAAAGAAAGGTGGGCCAATATTTCAAACCTGTTAAAGATGCATGCATGTCATCTAACTCTAAAGTATTGAACAGTGTGTTTTGCTGAAAATTCATAAGAAAAATCCTCGATGAGCTCCATCAAAAGGTAGGCCACCTCGAAACGGTCAAATTTCAAAAAACTTTTTAAAAAATTTCATTTGGAAAATCTTTGAATAGGCAGGTTGTCTGGAACACTTAAATTATTTTTAAAAAATCTCTGAACTTTTCAACAACAATCACGTCGTTTGGAACAATTAGATCATTTATTAAAAATGTTTGAATTTTGCACCAAAACAGGCTGGTCGCCTAGAACAATTAAACAATTTTTAAAAAATCATTGAATTTTGCCTGGAACAATTAAACAACCTTTGCACCTTAAATATTGTAAAGACATGACAACAGTTATAATCTAATTTTGAATCATTTGTTTTTAATTTTTTTTAAAGGGTTAAAATTTAAAATTAAAAAATCAGAGATTGATATTTGATTGAGAGTGCAATTTGACAATATATAAAAGAATTAGGGACGTTTTTTGTTTGAACTATATAAATCTATTTTCAAATTTAATTTTTAAAATTTGAATGAAATTTAAATTTAAAAAAAAAAGAATTTATGTTTATTTAGTACTTTAAGACTCCCTATTATATACACATTCGAGTAGACAAAAAGGATGGGGCAGATAAAAAAATAAAAACAACAAACAAAACACAGAAAAAATTTCTCCACTCTTCCACCCAAAAAAAAAACCTATATTTTCATTTCCTCAACACTGTGCATAACCTCTCGCCAGTGTCAACTCCACCGAAATCAGGTTCCATTCCTCTCCCTCCTGTCACCAAAACAGCAGCCATTACCACTGCCCCCGGACCAACGTCCAGCAGCTCACCCTCCTCGTGGAGAAACCATCAGCGCCGCTGCTCATTGACGGCAGTAGCCTCACCAGCCACTAGCCCTTCGCATTCCACGCCGTCAACATTAAGGGAATAAGACTTCAAATTTTTTTAATCATACGTTCGCAGCTCTTAGGTCAAGGTGAAAAAATATTTTATTTATCTTGTTAAATTCCCCTTTAATTTTTGTACACCAAAAACAGAGCCTTTGTTTTGTTCTTAAATAAAAAAGTTTTTTGAATATCTTAGCACTTAGGGTTGGATCTTGCATTGGATGCACCATTGCGTCAGACTTGCCATTATATAATGGCTGTGCTTGAGACCATGTATGATCTTTGAAGTCAGCCCTCCATAGGTGGCCTATGTGGCGTATCAATTTTTTTTGTTTGATGTCAGTAATTTTTTTTTTATTTGGACTTAATTTTATCTGACCTTTTAATTTTTCAAACTCTTTAACTTGTTTTTTTATTTTTTATTTTATTTTTTATTTTTTATTTTTTATTTTTTTATTATTTGTTTTATTTGAAGTAATTTATAAAATAAAAAAATCTTTTCAATTTCATCCTTCTCCAATCTTTTTATTTGTTATATTTGTTCCATATTTTTTTGTTTATTATTTATTTTATTTGAAATAATTTATCAAACTGGATATTTTTTAATTTCACCCTCCTTTAACTTTTTCATTTGTCAAATTTGATTTATATTTTTTTTTTGATAAATTAAAAAAATAAAATATCAATAAGTGATTTTTTAGTTCATTTTTCATAACATAACCAAACACTGGAAAATATTTTCCAACTCATTTTTAATGATACTGCTAAACATCAGAAAATAAATCAATTAGAATTAAAATTTAAGCAAAATATTTTTTACCATACAATTAGAATTAATTTGTTTTAATTAAAGACTAAAAGATAAGAATAAAAGATAACTATTATTAATTTATTAATCTCTGAAATGATTTATAAATGAATTCATTATATATTTATATATGTAGATTAGCAACTCCATTCACATGTATAGTTATTAAACCTCGTACACTTATTGAGTTGACTTGTGAAACTTACAATTTAGAACATGATACAAGTTGAATTTAATTTGCATTAGTTTTGATATTGAAAAGATTACTTAATGGACCCATGATTTGATTGGCCTAGCCACACATAGCTAGGTCAAAACCAAAGATTTAAAAATAAAAATAAAAATAATATTATTTAATATTATTTTAGATAAAAATAATAAACTTAAACTGACCTCCAACCTCATTCGGATTTGAAACTATGTTTACGCCTCTAATAAATTAAAAAAGAAACTAGAAGATTTGGCATTTGTTCAACTATTGTAGCCCAAGACTCACACTCACTGTATATGCCATTGTTTAATATACAGTGCAATTGTTGAGCACAGAAAAATTATATTTAGGTAGCTGAGTTTTCAATTTTTTCATATTTGGTTTTTAGGTTCTTGCATTTCAATTCTAATACTTTATTTCTTTTATGTTTTAATCCTTGAATGATAAAAGAGGAAAGAAAAAATTAATGGGAAAAAAAAGAGAAAATGTTGAGATTGGCTACATTTCAAATTTAAAAAAAGATTGATCTCGGTGTTAATGGGTTAATCTTAGAGATAAGAGTAATATGAAGGCAATTTGAAACTTTAATCTTGCTATAAAAAATAGATTGAGACTCGAGAAGGTCTTTGTGATTCATTTTGATTTTTTTTTAATATTATATATAAAATTGGTATGTATATTGTTTTAGAAAAATATTGCACATGAATATTAGATTAATATATATATATATATATATATATATATTGTTATTTTTTATCATCAATTTTTATATTATTCCCTTGAAATAAATATTCTTTTAATTTTTTATATAGTCATATAAAAATAATTCAAATTTTGTTTTGGTTTAAAATTACTTTACAAATCATTAGAAGTTTTTATATGATAAACCATGTTTTGATAAAAACATTTTTCGAAATAAAAATAAAGAAATGATTGATAAAAATGGATTTTTGCCTAAAAAATCTCTTTTTTCTTCTATATTTAAATCATTTTAGTTCTAATAAATTTTTATCTTAATTGCTTTAAGTTATGTTCTTTTTTCAAAAAATCATGCTATTAATGAAAAGTCAAGAATTTTTCAAATAAAAAAAGAGATTTTTATTTAAAAAATGCAATTTTTATTCCAAATTTCAAATTATGTTGAATATTCATTTTAATAACTATAAAATTAAATATAAATGAGTTTTGAGAGTGGCTCGTACAAAAGACTAATAACTATAGTACCTTATCCAATTCAACACATGGAAAACCACTACCATGTCATTTGTATTGTTACACAACTTGCAAATTCTCTTGCACGTTTCTTTGTTTTCTCTTTGTTTAAGTTCGGACTCCTTTTTTGTTTCGCTCGAAAGCCTTTAATGCAAAGAAATATATTGCGGTTGAAATGTCAGTTGGTGCTTTGAGGCGAGTAGATTATTATTTTTAAAGTATTAATTATTTCTATTGTATTTGTTATAGGATTAAAATAATATATTTTCAAGACATTGCAAAGTCTTAAACTTATAAATAATAACTTTTATAAGTTTATTAAGATGTTTTGTTTTGTTTTTTAAAAATATAAACAAAGAGTTATAAAAAAAATTTAGGAAAAAAGAAGATTGTTTCTAATTAATTTCTGTCAATATCAAACTAGTATTTATAAAGAAAATAACACTATTTCAGACCAATGTGTCTGTAAAATTTACAGACACATCTTTTCAGACCAATATGTCTGTAGAGTTTAAAAGTTAACTCTCCATTCAAATTATTTGAACAACCTGGCAGGAGATGTCATGTATCATTATTAGATTAATTAATTCTAAATTTTTAATTAATTAACTTAAATTAATTAATTTTGAAAATAATAATAAAAATAATTTATATTACACAATGTCAAGTGTCATTTTATATATATATATATATATATATATATATATATATATCAATTTTGGTTTTCTCTTCAAATCTTCCCTCTAACATTCAAATTTATTGATTCGAGATAAGCAATATTTTAACAACAATCCCCCATTTAAGTTGTAACATTAGGTGGTATTATGTTTCATACATAAAAAAAATATTTTTAGATTTAAATCTCTTTTTAGTGTAAGCATTTCAAAATTCTAGAGAAATCATAATGATAAAAAACCTTAAATCAAGATTTCATTCAACAGAATTAGAAATACTACATACTTGATCTAATTAATTCAAAACAGAAGTTGATTATTATTTCAACACTAGTAAAACCTTGTGCTACTTTTGAAATTCATAAATATTTACAAAGTTGAATTTTAACAAGAATGGTGAAAAGTATTTAGAATTATTCATTTCCATTTAGAGGGTATTTGTTTTTGCGATTCAACTGACTTTTTAAAATATTTTTTATTTAAAAAACTTTAAATTAATATTTTTAAAAATGTTTTTCAATGATGATTCTAATTTAGTGATGTAAAAAATTAAAAAATATATAATTTTAATATATTTTCAATTAAAAAATATTTTTATAAAAATACCTTTCATCACATTTATCTAATTAATCTAATGTGGTAATATAAAAAAAATACCCAAATCAATAGTTAATTAAATCTAAACAACCTAATCTAGGAGGCTGGATTTGCATTTTGCACGAGGTATCTAGATGATTAGATAAACCTTCTTCTATCACGCCCTTCCGCGTTTAATTACAAAGTACCCATGTTTTGATTCCCAATTAAGGGAGGACTATATTGTCAATGTGCTGATCGAGATATACCCTGCTGCGCCAGAGGGTGCAGGGCGCACGTGTGTTTCCTTTGAGATAGAGGCTCGAGCACGTGATCAAGTCTCGTGTGCAGCACATGCCGGACCACTGAACTGTGCACGAAAATAAAAATAATGATAAAAAAGGCATATGTGGGTCACTGACAGTTGTCCCCATGTAACTGTTACGTAGCTGAAGTTTTAGCCATAGTTATCCAACAAGATTCGGGTTGATCCAGTTAAAGAATTAGGTCTCAAGTTATACGAGGTTAACCTAAATCAATCCCAATTAATCTAAAAAAAATTTAAAAAAATTTAAAATTTAATATTTCATATAAAAAAATTAAAAAATAATCTATGTGAATATAAATTATATATGTCATAAATAATAAAGTTTCAGAGATTATTTCAAAAGATTTTTTATTATACATTGAAAAAATATTATATTAGTATGCTATCTTTTTAAGTTGAAGTATTTAAACTAAAAAATTTTTATATCCCACATTGAAAGAACATAACTTTTTTTTTGTAAACATAAAATATATATACTAAAAGACTTTAAATTTCACATTGAAACAATAATTTTTTTCTTGTGAATATAGAATATATATACTAAAGGGCTTTAAATTTCACATTAAAAAAAAGAAAATATTCTTTTAGTATTTATATAGTGAACTTTAAAAAAGATTAATAACCAACTATAATATATATATATAAGGGGTCTCTATTTAAGAGGAAAAACACATTTGAAAAAAAAACGGGTTTCAACCTGGTTTTACCAGGTCACCCGGGTCACGAGTGAACCAGGTTTTTTAAAAATATTATGATTTTTATTTGAATTTTAATAATTTATTTTTAATTATTATGTATCTAATATAAAAATAATAATACTAATAATAAATTGTTCATGAGAATTTGATTCAATTTTTTTTTATTCCTAAAACTTTTTAATAGGATTTTATCACATTTATAATTTTTTAGTTTTAAATCACAAATAAAATATTCACATACTATTTTGATATTTTTTATAACTTTCTTTAACAATCATAGATTTTTTTTAGAACCAATTATTTTAATTAAAAATATTATGTTTACTAAGATAAATAAGAGATAATTTAATAGAAAAAATTATTTTTATAAAAATAAAATTCAAAGTGATTATATTGGTCGCTTAATAATAATATTAAATAACTTTTTAAGATTTAAACATTTTATTTTAGACTTACAAAAATTTTAATGTTCCATCATGTTGCCTTTCTATCAGCATAAATAAGTTATATTTATTTATTTATTGTAATTAGAGAACTAACCATAACCATTGAATATTTTATTTTCTACTCAACAAGTTGTTTGTGTAAGCGGATACCACCGTAATTCACCACTGAAAAGCATCAAATGCGATTGAATTTCAACCGCTCATCCTACCGACTTTTTTGCGTTGGGAGAGTTCTCCGGTGAGAGAGACCTACCAGGTGGCCAGATTAGAACCCTTTTGTCCTGCTGACGCGGCACGCTTGGATTAATCAATAATATCCACAGCCATCGGTTTCCTTTGGAAACCTTGACAATTAAGGATAAAGGAGGAGTGTATATAGTCAATTTGCTACTATCCTGCATTACATCTTATCCGATCTAACATTCGTACCAAACACTTCATTGACTTTACCTGCATTTCTTTCTTTACCTCCACATTTCCCAATGCTTTCAAGGTTTTGTATCTCATTTGATATGTTTTCGAACAACATTAACGATTTTTTTAGCATGGAAAATAATAATAACAACGATACAATACAAAATATATATATATATATATATATATATATATATATATATATATATATTTTAAAAACTATCACCATTTAAGAAAGTCATAAATGATATTTACGTGAATTTTTTAAATTACAAAAGTATTGAATATATATATGGTAACCTGTAAAATCTCATCGTCAAGATCTTTTAAATTCGTCAAGTCAAGATTTTTTAAATGGTACTAGTGGTGTCGTTATTAAAATTTTAATGTACATTCGAAGTTTTTTTTTCTTTGTTTTTTTCTCTCTTCTCTCTTCCTTGTAATTTGTGAAGAAATAAGAGAGAAAAAAAGTAAAAAGATCTCGGAAACACACCAAAACTCTGATAAAAGCATCACTGATATCATAAAAAAAGATATTGATAAGACAAATATAACGACACCATAAAAGGTCACAAACGGTTAACGAAGTGGGCCACACGAGTTTTCCAAAAATATCGGAGCTCACTTGTTTTTGGGTTGCTTATGTGGCCCACTCCGATCACCATTAGTGACCTCTCTTGGTGTCATTGAATTCGTCTCATTGATATCTTTTCAACGATATCAATGATGTTCTCATCGAAGTCTTGGCGTGCCTCTAATTCTTTTATTTCTTTTTTTTCTCTTTTCTCTCTTATCTCTTTTTATTATATCTTATATTTGATAATGTTATAATTTGAAAGAGTCGCAAATCACAGATATCATCTACGACTCTCTAAATTGTATTATTTTTCTAAATATTTTTGAAATTATATTATTTTTTTATTTTTTTTTACCATGCTAGAGTTCCAAAAAAGATCTCCAACAATAACTAGTTTCAGATCCTAGTCCCACCCTCACTCATCATCACCAAGGAGCCCATTGCTCGTTAGAAGTTGCCAATCGATACGACAAGTGCTTTAGCTCACACCATCTTAATTGCAGTTTCACATGCTCTCTCACAAACTGGATTGCGAAAATATCTTCGATGGGCCTCGTGATTTCTACGTATCATTAAAAAATAAGTAGGAAAAATGTTGTAAAGTGTGTACAAATATGGATGTATAGTGACTCAACTTCAAAATGCTACTACAAGTTTTCAATTTTTTGGAATTTTCATTTGAAATTCTTAAAGGTTAATTTTATTTTATCCCTTGAAGTGTATGCAACTATCAATTTTGACACATTTTTTTTTATCAATTAGCCTATTAATATTTTATTCATTTATCAATAAGGTTTTATTTTTCACGTAGAGATAAAATGAAAATTAACAAATTCAAATGGATAATTGATAGAAATTATAATTTTTTTTACAATAATAAACTCACATGCTTTCTGACAATAAAATGAAACTAATTCAATTCTTAAATCCCTACTAGAAAATTGAAAACAAAATAACAGGAACGCTGACAAAAAAATATTTTATTGTTGTTTATTAAGATGAGAAGTCTTTGTTAGTAATTTCAGACAAAAATGAAAATGAAATAAAAAATAAAAAATTAATTGATAATTTTCTCGACATTGTTGAAGTGTCAAATTGCCAATTAAAATTTTGTTGGCATCTTAAAAAAAAAAATTAAAATATGATAGTCCTCTCCTCTCTCCATTTCCTTTTATTCTTTCAATTAAAATTATAGCAGCCCTCTCTCTCCCTGCAAGTTTTTGACAACCCCCCTTACAAATCAAACCACCGAATCTGCTGGTGTTGACACAACCTCTGTCTAATAGTATTAGCTTCCCTCTACTGAATTTTTTTTTTTCCGAGCTTCACTCCAATAAATAAGCAAACTCATCTATTTTTGTTGCAATTCATTTATGTTTTAAGCTAATTTATTGAAATAATTTTTAGAATTTATAATTTGCTTCTCTATTTAAATGTTTTACTTGTTTTATAATGATAATTTTATAGTATTAATGTATTATTGGATTTTTTTTGGGATTTGAGGGAAATGAATTTATTTTGTCCCTTGATGAAATTAAATGTGGTTTTATAACTTAAGTGTGTTAGAATTGAAGAAAAGATGGGCAATTTAATGGGTACCAATTATTATTTTTTATCAATTTTATTGTTAAGTTGAAAATTAGAGGAAAATTAATTTTGTGTAGAATTGATAATAATTAAAACTTATTAATTCATATTGAATAAGTTTGAATTGAATAAATGATGGATAATTAGTTGAATCCCAATTAATTTTAGTTAATTATAGATTTTGTTAAAACAAATTAATATGTAATTTATAAAAATTAGGGTATTAATTGTTGTTTTTATTCTTGAATGGAATAAATATCAGGTAGTTACTTCGATGGTGATTATTTCTTTTATCAATTTTATGGTTTAGTTAAAAATTTAGAAAAAAATTAAATTTGTGTGGAATTGATAACAATTAGGGTTTAATATGTTTCAATATATGAAGTGTTTAATAGTTATTGGATTGTGAACTCATTTTTAATAAATATTTAAATTTTTTATTGATTTTTATATTTTTAATAAATGTTATTTATTCATTTTTAAAACGATAATCTTTGTTGATCAAGAAATATATTGTTATCAATATTTTATATAGGTTTCATAAATAATAAACGATAATAATTTGATGTGTTGAGAGTCAAATGATTGATTTTATATGCAGTATTTTAATGGATGATCGTTTTTGGATGTATTGAGAGTCAATTGATGGATTGTACATGCAAGATTTTTTTGAAGGTGTTGAGAGTTTTATTAATTTTATATTTTTTAACCCCGAGAGTATTAGTGATAATAAAATTAGACGTCTATGTATAAAGTGCAAAAATAAAAAGTTACATCATAAAAATGTTATTTTGGAAAAGAATACCTAGGCCTAGTATAACTTTGAACAACTTGATATATATATATATATATATATATATATATATATATATATATATATATATATATATATAAAAGATTACTTACCTCCATCAACTCTCTTTCAATCCACAATAATTGTTTTGAATGAATATTTTAAACATAAATTAATATTCTAAATTCATAATATGTGAAATTAAAATACTCAAATTCTATTAAGAAGTTCAATTCTCAGTTAATTTAATATTGAAAGATGAAATTAAAAAAAAAATTAAATTAAAAAACTTAATAAAGCAAAAAAAAAAAACAATAAAAAGAATAGACATCAAACATGAAAGAAGAAAAAAAATGGAGGATGGAATTGAAAAAAAAAAGCTGTCTTGAAAAAAAAATCAAAAAAATAAAAATCAAAATCTAATAGACTAAAAAATATTAAAGGAGGATGAAATTAGCAAAAATTATTTTTTAGAAATTAATTAAAATAAAACAACTATAAATAAAAAAAGAAGGGGTTAAATCAAAAGAAAACAAACTTGAAGGGTTGATCTGTAAATTTAAAGGCCTAGACATGAATTTCTAGGAGGAAAAAAAAAAAAGAAAAAAAAAAGCCATCGGTGCCATACCAAAGATTTGCTGACCACATGCGCTGTATATGGAAGAAAATGAGATTGAGATGAATCAAATGACATAATTGAAGAATGATTTTGATCATTGATGTTTGTTGCATATGCTAACATGTTTTTTATATAAAAATATTAAATTGCTACTATGAACAAAAAAATCATTATGTAAAACCCTTTGAAATGAAAAATAAGTCCTTATAATCAAATTTCTTAAAATTTGATTCTAAAGATAAGAGAGTCATTATACTTTAGAAACAAATATGAAATATAAAAAAAAACTCTTAAATTATAGTTAAATATTTCTTTTTTTATTTTTTTTATTTTTAAGAGCAATAAAGTGATTTTTGTGTATAAAAAACATCAAGAAAAGACCAAAATTCTCTTCAAATAATTTTAAAATAATAAATCAACCAAGTGAAAAGATTATTTTACACCACAAAGACAGTTCCTTGAGATTTTTTTAATGACAAAATCATAATTTCCCTATTGTAACCTACTGTTAATCAAGGCATGTGCAGAGTAAATTTCCCACCAGTTTTAGGTTTTTCTGTTAATGATTAATTACAATATTACCCTTCATTAGCTTAATTACTAACTATAAAATCTAAATGATCGAAGGAATCCCAGCGGCAGGCAAACCGAAACGAACGGCCAGAAAATCTAGCAACCTTGCTAGTTGCTACCACCGACCGGATTATCAGTCAAAAGTCAAAGCTGCAAGAAAAATATTCAAATAAAGAAGCACTCACACCAAACAACAGAGCATTAGGTAGCAGGTACCATCTACGAGTAACAGAAACGGATACGGATCTATAATCGGTACATACAAGCTACACTATTTTATATATTTTTTCTTCAACCATGTAGTTTTGAAAAAACATGCTAAAAACCAGAACAAGCCGGAAGCTGGAGGGAAAGTCTCCGGACATGGGAGCGTGCGCATTTAAGCCAATCTGGGACTGTGTATAGTTTAACAGTTCCGTACAGGTTCAGGTTAGAGGCATGAACGGATCGGTGACCGGCAAGTGTCGGTGGGGGGAAGAGGCCGTTGGCAGGTTTACAGGCTGGCATGTAAATTCAACAGTAATGACTCGCACAGTGACTCGGCGACCGCATTTGTCGTTTATTGCCAGCTCAGCATTTTCCCGTGCAGCCGTTCCTTTTATATATATTAAAAAGATTAATAAGAAAAGGAGGAGTATGAGAGATAATGGTATACAGCCTGGCTGTCCCGGTCAAACGGAGAGAGATGATGATGATCATCATAAAGCCTTGCCCAACCAATCGTTGCCATCCTTCTCTTGAGATTTTTGTGTTTTGGATGGTTAAGCGAGTAAGAGAGAGAGTATAATTATGGTCTTTGTCTCTCTAACTTCCAAGGGTACAATTATGGAAATTTTATCTTCATCGAAATGGCTGCATCCTTATCCTCCGTTACTTTCCAACTGAATTTTGGAATTTCCACTTTCCACACCTAGGGAAGTCGAATTTGGCATTGACTCCGACCCAATCATGTGTTTTTCTTACCCTATCTCAAACAAATACGATGCGGTGATTCTTGGCTTCTTTGCTAATTTTATTATGCAATTCTTCTTCTTCTTCTGTAAAAGATGGATCTTTTTTATTTTTTTTATCTTTTACAGTAACATAAAAAATAAATTAAAAAATATTTTATAATATTTGATCATACTATTGAAAATATAATTTATTAATATTTTTTTTCAAATTTATTATAAAAATAAAAACCAATTATGATAAATAAAAAAATTAAAAAAAAATAAAATTAAAACATATTAATTTTATAAATCATCTTATACAAAAAATATAATTAAAATAATAAGAAACAAATTTAACAGATAAAAAGTTGAAAGATGATTAAATTAAAAAAATTAATTTTATAATTATTTTAAATTAAATAAATAAAATTAACAGAGATGAATCAAATGTAATAAATATAGAAATTTTAATTAAAAAAATAAAAAATAAAAAATAAAAAATAACAATAAAAAAATAAAAAGTAAAGTTGGTATAAAAATAAGTTAAAATCAAATATAAAGATTTTTTTTTTAAAAAAAATAATAGTTGTTAAGAACATGGGTGGGATTTCTGTAAGTCGTCCAATTAATAAGCAAATATGATATTCAGAAATGATTCAACAAAAGAAAGAACGCTCCAAACAACACTCAAAGGAGAGTGCGATGGACGCTGCTCTCCATTTCCCAAAGCCCCCAGCCAGCCAAGGAGATATATTAAAGAGACAGTAACTTGTGCAAATCACTGCTACTAATCATGACGCGTGTCCATTCGCCAGCTGTATCCCAAGAACCCAACCGCTTACCTCGAACCAACGGTGCCCATAACTCCTCTTCTTCTCCAACCCCCAACCGCCTCTACCAGTCACCCTCCCACTCCCTTATAACTACTATACCCTCTCCTCATATAAATACAAAATCCCTTCACCACCCTCTGTTAACACCCTCCTCCCTCCTCCCTCCTCCCAGCCTCCTCAAACAAAGAAAAAAAGAAAAGAACAAGCCTCGTTTTATGCGAGAAAAAAACACACACAAGAAGAGATTTAGATTCGTGTGTTAGGATATGGCTATTACTAGAAAGGAAATGGATAGGATCAAGGGGCCATGGAGTCCAGAAGAAGATGAGGCGTTACAGAAACTGGTTCAAAAACATGGTGCAAGAAACTGGTCATTGATAAGCAAATCAATCCCTGGCCGATCAGGAAAATCATGCAGGCTCCGGTGGTGCAACCAGCTCTCACCTCAGGTCGAGCACCGACCCTTCACTCCCGATGAAGATGACACGATAATCCGAGCCCACGCTCGTTTCGGCAACAAGTGGGCTACAATTGCTCGTCTCCTCTACGGGCGCACCGATAACGCTATTAAAAACCACTGGAACTCCACTCTGAAACGCAAGTGCTCTTCAATGGCAGAGGATGGCAATTTCTGCAACCGCGAAGGGTATGATGGTAATTTGGATGGTGATAACACGCAGCCCTTGAAGAGATCTGTGAGTGCAGGTTCTGGTGTGCCTGTTTCTACGGGGCTCTATATGAGCCCGGGCAGCCCCTCTGGATCTGACGTCAGCGACTCCAGCTTGCCCGGTTTATCCTCCTCTTATAATTATAATATATACCGGCCCGTTGCCCGAACCGGAGCGGTTATGCCTCCAGTTGAAACGACGTCGTCTTCTGATAACAACGACCCGCCTACCTCGCTGAGCTTGTCTCTACCCGGGGCCGATTCCTCTGAGGTGTCCAACCAAGTCGCCGAGCCATCTCAGCTTCCCAAATCCAATACAGTGACACCCCTTTTGACGGGAAGGAACGCACCGGCTCAGGAGGTGTCCCCGGCAGGGGGCGGACTGTCCGGGTCTGTGGGGTTCAATACAGAGTTTATGTCGGTGATGCAAGAGATGATAAGGAAGGAAGTGAGGAATTATATGATGGAACAGAGTGGTGTAGGTGGGGGTATGTGTTATCAGGGCATGAGTGGGGAGGGGTTTAGGAATGTTGCAGTGAATAATAGGGTTGGGTTGGTAAAATTAAGTAGTGAAAAATGGACAGGGTAGAAAGGAAACTGGGGCTTCTGTTTTCTCTTTTGGCTAGGGAATAATTTTGGGATTGTACAGAGAGAGAGAGAGAGAGAGAGAGAGAGAGAGAAATGTCTTTTGGGCAAGGGCGAGGGGACATGGTAAAAACGGAGACATTTTGTAACCTTGGATCTGGTTCTGACGAGGGAACTGAAAAAAACTTGCAACAAGAACAAGGAAAACAACAAATCTTTCAATTCTAATCCAAGTTTGTCTTTTATGTATCTCAACTGGGTGTTAATGGTTTCTGTGGATGGCTGTCTTTTTTCTTTCAATTTCTAAATCTAAAATCTTTTATGTGGATTGTGGAGAGGTGAATGATCTTTAAATTAAATTGAAAGAAATGGATGTTAAAAGGGCTAAAACAAATGGCACAACAACCATTTAAGAGGAGTTGCTGCTTTGGAGCTATGGAGGGGGGAGTTCCTCTGTGTGTTCAATTTCTTAATGCTGAACTAACAAGCAAATTCTATGAAAACTGTTTGCTACAGAGGGAGAAGGAAGGTTGTTTTTCAATCTCCCTAAAATCTCAAAGATTGAAGTATTGGTAATTAGCAGAGCGTGAAAGAAGCTTGTTAGGAAGTTGACAAGACAAAGCTGTGAAACACGCCCGCTATATTTATTGTTTCGCAGTAATGGCAGGTAGTAGTTGGTCGTTGTATTAATCCTGAAGAAACTGAAGGTGCTCAAAATCTCAAGTTTCAACTACCAAAAAAACCAAGGCAACACTGCAATGCTGTTTCAAATGTAAAGGTCTTCTTCATTTGATTTTTGTGTAAATTGTCAACTCTTTACAATTTGAAGAAGGGATAAAATTGGATTGGGCAAAATATTTACTTCTGCAAAAATACATGGCTTCCTCTGTATCTATGATTCTGACATGCATTCCTCTGCCATATTTTCTTTTCTAGCAAAAAAAAAAAAAAAAAAGAAAAGAAGGAAACTTGAGAAAACCCAAGAATGTGAATCACAAAGGTGCTGCCTCCACGGTGCTTGAGCTTGTGTCACCTGTCACCTTTAACATCACTCTGGATTTCAGTTTCTCTACAACTTGCTGCAAATCATACCTCCAGGACCATTTGGGATCATTCAGAGCACGTATGGAATTGAGGCACACGAGAAGAGTGCCACCTTCATGTAAAAGAACCTAAACGTTTTTACCAATGAAAATCAGTGAGAAATGAAGAACTTTTCGTCTTCTTTTGATAAATAGTAATAAACTTGAAAGTGAAGCAAAGCAATCTCAAAACTGAAAAAATGAACAGAAACCTCAGCAGCTAATGGAGATGGCTTTGGCTGCATGGTTCTGTGGATTGACAACCAAGACACTTACAAGTTGAGCTCTTAGCCAAGTATTCTCAAGTATAAAACCACACAACCCCATTTCAAACCCACAAATGACTAGCTTCACTCTTCCCCTGAATGCCGGACTTTCCATCATGCCATCTTGGGGCGAGGAAGGATGAAGCTAACCATTTTCAGTTTGACACGTCAACTAACGAGCTGATTTTTAGAAAGTTCATTGAAAGAAACAACACATGATGGAAAACTACTGTTTATCATTTTTCTATAGGATTTGTTGCAAACATGTTCCCAAATCCTAGAATTTAAAGTACTGCAAAGAGATTCTGGAAACAAATCAATAATAAGGTTCATCAAAGCAGATTATCAAACAGATTCATACCGTCAACCAGAGGGGAAGAAACCCCAAAACAGATGGAAGGGAGGCCAGAAATATTGAAGTTAATGCAAGGGCCACATTTTGCTTGATCTGCATGTACATGTGAGTACAGAATGAGGATTCAAGAACTTTATGTCAAGAAATAACAAATGGCAAGGAGATTGAAGCTATCAAGTACCAGGGAAGTTGTTTGGCGAGACTTGGCAATACAGAATGGAACACCAGAAATGGTATCCCTTAGCAGTAGAACATCGGCAACAGCTATGGCAGTTGCACTGGCCCGTTGAGCAAGCACAATCCCTACAGTTGCAGCAGCAAGTGCCGGTGCATCATTAATACCTTCACCAACCATGACCAGACCTCCCCCTGTGACAAAATTCCAATATCTGTTCAGCAAACCACTGTCGGTTGCATGCACATACAAAATTCAATTAGAGTAACTTGAGAACCCATCTTCAGCTCATTCCTTAAAAAAGAGATTGCTTGAGCTTATAAATCATTGAAACTCATAGGGAAAACACGTGGCCGCAAAGCGATTTCAAACTCAATGTAAACACTCACCCATATCCCTTGAGATACCCTTAACTTGATTAAGCTTGTCCTCTGGCTTCAGGCTGCAGTAAACTTCAGAGATGCCCACTGCTTTTGCAACTCTCCATGCACTTGATTCATGGTCACCAGTTAACATCATTACCCGGAACCTTGCTTGATCTTGCAATTCAGTTATGACATCTGAAACCCCTGGTCGTGGTCTATCCTCAAGGTGGATCAATGTTACCTACAAAGTCATAAGAGTGACATTTAAAACCAGGAAAATCACAGCTGCATGACCAACCCTTCATTTAGTGCCTTCTGTCATGTAGATGAATAGGATGTACATTGTTACAAAGAAGTCATATGCAGTAAAAACCCCAGAGCATATAGAAGTGGTCACAAGACATCATTTGTAACAAGGTCCATTGCTCGATACAATTGCAAGCCTTGGGTTGCAGCCACATGCACTCATTTCATGCAAAAGAGCTATAGGAATATTTACAAATTCTCTCTAGCATGAGCTTATCCTGGTGGGGTAATGGACTTTGTTTATGATTTTATTGTAGGCTTCACAGAGAAGCATTACCTAGCTACTTCCTCCTCTCGTTCTCTGTGCACCACAAGAGAGCCTAGAAGGAACACAACTTTTCCTAGAATCATCCTTTTAACAATGGGCTGCGCTATAGTCAGCCTATTCCTCAACATGTCTTTCTGTGACCAAGCAAGTTTCTAAAAGGCCTTAAAGCATTTTCTTGGTTCAGACTGTTCACTGAACCACTATGATCAACTTAAGGAAACTATAAAGAATCTCAGGGTTGTTAATAAACTAGAAAACTTGAGAGACATGCAAAATGTACACAACTTAAATAGACTTCAATATGGTAGAAAGAGAGAGCACTCACTTGGGATATGGTTCAAGTGAATTTGCATTTAATTTTAGGCCTCAGTGTTTATCATGTTACAGGAACAAATGCAAATAGCACTAGGAAGTCAGAAGGTAGCAATCATTCAGGTTAATTGTGACTAATATGGTAATGTTATCAGTGCCAATTTATGACTAAGTGTTGACATATATTAAGCGCATTTGGTACAGAAATTTCATCTACAGTCACAAAATCCTTGGAGATTTGAAGTTGGGATAAGAGCAGGTTAGATGGTATCTTTCATGAAATACCAACTCAGCCAAGCAAATGGAGCCTCACCTTTTCTTCAACAGAAAGAGCAGCATGAACAAAATCTCTTCCATAAGAAGATGCATTAACTGCTTCCTTTATCTTTCTTGATTCATCTTCAGATTTACAAAGTGAAGCAATGAACTCTACAGAACCAAGAGATGCTTTCAGCAATTTACCCCCTCCAGTTCCTGACTATAAAAAAATAAAAATAACTGGAATTCAATTTGCAGCATGGAAATAAAAAATGAACCTTCAAACACAGGAAATCAAGAGGGAAATAACAATTCAACTTCATCTATTAAATTCAAAAGGAAGCAGACTTGAGTGTATTGAAGAAAAGACACAGTACCTCAATGTTATTCAGAGTAGCAACAAGACCTTTACCGGGAAAATATTCAAAACTTTCCACAGAAACAGAAGGTAGATCTTTGCCTATACTATGATCCACAACAGCTCTGTATCAAGCAAAAAAGCAATAATTTACCAAAAGAAAAAAAGAAGTTGATGTTTACGTTTATGTTCATGTTCATGAGATAGATAAGATGATGATAAAAATTGAACTTCTGTGACGAGACAAGACCATGATTAATTCCAACTATGGCCAACTAGAATCAAGCCACGTGAGAATGAGATTCTGAATCCCATTTTTAAGTTTCTAAATGAGGAACACGGGATTCCAAGCACTAAAAACATTGAAAGGACCAAACAGCTAATTTCAACCAAAATTGTAATATGCCACAAAACCATCTCCATACCAAGCTGATCCGGATCCCTAGAAACCTGCTTCCTTTCGATTACATTTTCTCTGTATATACATAAGATATACATATGGCATCGCTAATAAGAAAAACCCGTAGAAACACAAAAGGAGCTTTCACTTATTGCTACCAAACACCATAACATCTAATGATTCAATAAGAGTTTCAACCAAATTTGCATATGCATATTTCATATAGGGTGGGATAAGGAATGAGAAACAATTCAAAACAAGAAGTTTGTATGACACAACAAGATATGATGAAGCACCAATGAAAAGAAAATTAGACAATTGAATAAGCTGAAAAAACTCTTTCCAGCCATCAAGCCAATACTAGATCAACAGGGGAAGCAACAAAAAGTTACAAATAAGGCATGTCTTCTTACATTTATATTTTGTTGGTGTGTGTGGGTGCATGTTGTGGGGTAGAGGAGGCGGGGGTGTTAAGTACGAGTATTGTAAGAATTACCTTCCAATAGGGTGAGTAGTGCCCTTTTCCATAGCAGCTGCTACAGCAAGAGCTTCCTTTTCACAACTGGGAATGCAACAAGAAGTGAAATTTGTCCTGTTGTTTCTGATCAGATGCCCATAAATTGGTTCGATAGCTTTGAACATTAGCCCCCCAGTTGTCAATGTTCCAGTTTTGTCAAATGCTATGGTGTGGCAGGAAGCTAAAGCATCTAGAACCTGGCCTCCTTTAAGCAATATCCCCTTCATACAAAGATAGCAGATAGTTAAACCAGGATGGCCACACATGTGAAGTTTAAATCATAAGAAATTGAGCTCCAGTTTAGCGAAATTTGAAGTTTTTGTTTCCACCAGGGTTTTTCTTTTTTCAGTCGTACCAGGTTTAAAATATTCATGTTTCATATTTTAATTACATCATGTATCAAACATGGACAACCCAGTCGTACCAGGTTTAAAATATTCATGTTTCATATTTTAATTACATCATGTATCAAACATGGACAACCTAGCGTCATCTATAGATGATATAATTGAAAATGAGACAGTAAAAGTCGGGGGAAAAAAATTCTAATGTGCTAATTTCAGATCACACTGTGGTAATACTGTAGTATTCCAGGGCATAATTAAACATAAATAGAATATTAGCTAATACAAACTGAGGTACTCTGGCCCGTTCACATACATATAAAATGACATTGGTTACAGGGCTCCAGGTAGAGAGTCATGAGAAGTTGAGGACAATGCCAATCAACACCCAAACTTCAACATAGCATCTCTGCTTTTCTAAACTCAGACATCATTCCTAAAACTACTGCATCCAAAAATATAAAAATTGTCTATATGGTTGTGGCTGAACTTCCTATGAGATTATGGTTAGCAATTCTCATGTACCTTTCTTGCACAGGAACTGATAGCAGTGGCATATGCCAAAGGAGCTACAGCCAAGGCACATGGTGATGCTGCCACCATCAGACCCAGTGCTCTGTAGACTGATCCTCTGCAAACTGCATGATCAACCCAAGCATTAAAAAAAAAAGAATGAATGTGTCTAAAAAAGCTATGCTAGTTCATTTCTACGAGAGAGAAATAAATAGAGCTATCACATAAGCATCAAAATACCAAAAAAATAAACGGGAAGAAAAAAAACCCAGCAATATCAGAAAGGCATTGAACTTCGACTACGTGTTTAAGTCTGCAGATATTTTAAGTTCTTTCATTTCTTGGATTATACTGTTGACCCAATATGTTTTATTAAAATCCGTAGCCCAATTGATATAGCTTTTAGCTAATGCAGAACAATGGAAAATACTTTCATTGGTTTCAAGGGGAAAAACAAACAAAATGTTTTTGGTAGGAGAAACAGCATTTTTTAGTTTTATATGGTGAAGTACATGGAAACCATATCATGGCTTGAATCTTCAAAAAGAAATCAATTTTCTCAGAAGGGCTATCTATGGAAAGTTGCAGAACCAAAGCAGTTTTTCCAATTTTTCCAAATTCATTGTGGAGCAAGTAAAAGCCCAAAAAAATTTCTTTCCTGAGAAAAAACAGGACTACCAAACTGCAGATTCATATATCACATCGGCCAAGCATCAGGGGGAGAAGAGGGGACCTTGGCCACCCCTGCCCCAAAAACATTCACCCATCCCCTTGTTCATTGTTGCTATATAAGATGCCCTCACAATTCTTCCTTCTTTTTTTTTCCAAGAGTAACCCTAAGAAATACAGCAAGAACTTAATTTTGTACCCTAAGAAGCCAACAATTTCCATTGAAGAACAGAAGATAAAATATGCTGGAACTTAGCTTTTGCAAGAACTTAGCTTCATGCCCTTTTAATCTTCTAATATACATCAAATTCCATTACCATGCCAAATCACTGGTCCTATTCCAATTCCAATCTCCCACCACTTTCTTATCTGTGTTTTTTTGGTTGATTTTGTCTTTTCTTTGCCCTCCTCATTTTGGTTATTCAATCCTCCAAATACAATTGTCACAATTGTTGATTAAATAAACATTTTATATGATTAGAGGAGTGTAATTGGATATATGCATGAGTATAGTTATTTAAGTTAAAAAATATGGCTATGCTAACACATATAAAAAGTGTGTGTGTGTGAGTAATTATGCTTATTCATCTAGTTATCTTTCCTTATACAAATATATTGTAATTTTTTAGAAAGCCATAAGAACATTTTACGCAAATAAAGTTACCATGAAAGGTCTTAAAATTTTAAATATTCATTTCTCAAAACAACAAAGAATGATGGAAACAAAATTGCTTTTCTACAACATTTACGAAAAAAGATTCAAAATTATTTCTTTTCTAGAAAATAAAATGATAAATGCATCTAGGATCCCCTTAATGAGATGTGTGAACATCACCAGCATATTTCTAAACCAGTGCATCACCCCCCTATGTGAGTCATTAAACCAGTAAAAAAAGCTCTATTCCAATCACGACGAGTGTGCCAAAGCATGCATGATGTTCAGTTATTATCAGTAGAATCAAAGCATATGTTCGTGAGGCCATCTCTAGGAATAAATGATAAATCCTCAAGCAAAACATTGTTACTACAAGGAAGTCCAATTCAAAGATACAAATGATTTTCTAAGCTAGAATAAAAGTGGAAAAATACTCTTCCTCCAAGTTACCTGATGTACTCATGAATGGCCACTTGAAAAGAAATGGCCCAAGGAGAGCAATGGCAATTGACAAACCCACAACAACTTTGCTGTATTGCTCACCAAATTCATCCAGCCACCTTTGAAGTTTTGGCTTACTTGATTGTGCTTCTTCAGTCAATTGCACAATCCTACTCAATGTTGACTCTTTCCACGTTTTAGTGGCCTATGTCAAATTTAGAAAGAAATATAAAGAAGAGCAGCATAACAGAAAATCTATATTCTCATTGTTGATCAAGGAATAAAGCTTCAGACAGGACTTTGAATCATTTATCTAAAGGATTCTGCACGAGATTGATAGAAAAAATAATAAAAGGCATATCAATTTTCATCATCAGCAAATGTGGCATACCTTGACAATCATTCTTCCATCCACATTCCTTGCACCACCAGGAATTCTGTCTCCAACTTTTGCCTCTAATGGTTTGACTTCTCCAGTCAAGTGCTCAATGGTAATTGTTGCATTACCTTGAAAAACTTCACAATCTACAGGCACAGCCTAAACATAATACCAACCCCTGTTATGAAACTTTGAGTCCCAATATATCATTCAGTCAAAAATAAAGGTACAAATCAAGATAAACAATGTGAATACAGCAATCTAATAACTTAAATGGCATGTCATATTAGTCAGAGTATTTGCTTGCTTCAACTTCCATCGGATAGTTAGGTAGCTAATCATTGAAATGTGGCTATAGCTGCACTGCCCCTGAACATTGAACTTTTTATTTAGGTTGGTGGAAAGGCATAAGTCAATAAAGTTCTGGCCTACCTTGATAATGAAGTTAAAAACAGAACATCCAGACAAGGAAGAAACTTTCTGAGGTTTGTTGACATTCAGATTATAACTAATCTAGTTATAATACAACCTAGACTGCAAGAATGTACAGTCTTGAAATGTCATGTCATGAAGCCTTAAAAGCTTAAAATCATGTATTCACATCCAAGAACAGATCATAATATGCTAAGCTTTCAACTGAGATTTCATGACATTAGCAATAGCAAAACTAAATTCAAATCTTCAGCAATAAGAGAGATAAATAACTTAAAAATCACAGACCTCACCAGTTCCGACCAAAATATAGGATCCCACTTCTATATCATGCACAGGTACACTTTTATACGACAAATCAGAAACATCAGGCGGCTTGTCATCATTTACATCCAACACAAGCGTAGAATCCGGATAATTTTCCTTCAGCTCCTTTACATCAATCACCGACCGACTCGTAAAAAACTCTTCAGCTGCAAATAACAATACAGATTACCGGCCCACATCAACTTTATTCATTCATCACTCGAAAAAAAACAATTTTGATATTCACAACTAACTTAAAAATGGTTACCAATATGAGCTAAATTGAACATTGCAAGAAGTAACCCTCCTTCTAAAGCATTTCCCATAAAAATGGATGCAAAACCCGCAAGGGCCATTAACACATGAATGTTCACTTTCCCACCAACAATATCAGTAAGGGCATCAAGGGATGCTGAGACCTGGAATCAATCAAACAAACGAATTGCAAGTGAGAAAAAATGAGTAAGATAAAAGGAGTGATTTTCGGGATGGAAAAGGTACCCCAACTAGAGGGAAGGCGACGAGCATGAGCGCATTTTGAAGGGGTTTGACAGCAGGTTTGGGAATCATGTAAGGGCAGGCAGCAGCAGTGATAAAAAGAGCAGCTGAACAGCAGCAAAGTTGCAGGTGTTCTCTCAACAAATTGGCTAAGTCCATCCATCCTAGTGTTTTTGCAAATTTTAACAGAGCTCTTTGGGGTCCAGTCAGTTGCGAATCATGGCCTCCTTCATGGTGATGGTGATGACAGCAGTGGTCATGGTGGTCGTGGTGGTGGTCGTGGCCGGTGGCGCGAAGGATGAAGCGGTGGTTGAAATTGGTGGATCTGGGAGGATGAGAGAGGGAATTGAAGGGAAATTTGGAAGAGAGGGAAGATTGATGGTAAATGACTCGTTTTCGTACAAGTAATTTGGAGGAATGATAATAATAATAATTATTAGCAGCAGCAGAGAGTGAGAGGGATGGTGAAGGGAAGTCGGTGACGCCAATCGCGTGACGGAGAGTGGTGGTTTCCATGGCTTGGGTTGCGAAGGAAGAAATAAATAAACAATTACAATCAGTTCATGGTATGATGGCTCCGGCTCCGGCTCTGGGTGGACTGGGAGTAGTTAGTAACTGACTTGGAACTCTCTATTTATTTATTTATTTTGCCTTTTGGGTTGTGTACTTGAGCAAACAGAGAAAAAGAGAGAGTGATTGTGTTGTTATAGCATGAACACCATCACTATGTGCTCATATTCGTTAGCCACTCATGATTCAAGAAAAGTTTGGGCGTGGGCCCAGCGAAGTTTGTTCACTTGCGGTGCTATTATTTTGCCATGTCACTTTTAGAAATCTTTTTCCAATAAATAGTTTGTTTCAATTTTTGTGGTGTGTGTTATGGTAAATTATGTTAGATGGAACGCATGATGAAAATATTCCTTTTTGTTTTTTAGGTGTTTTTTAAATATTTTTAATGTGTTAATATTACAAATAAAAAAAATATTTTTATACATTTTTAATTAAAAAACATAATGCACTGTGTTGTTATTTATTTTGGGAATCATATAAATATTAAAAAAAACACAAAATACAAATTTTTTTTATAAAAAGTTGGAAAAATTATTATATATATATATATATATATATATATATATATATATATATATCAGTGGGAAATTTCCAAAGACTAGTTGCAGAGGATCAAAATACCCAAAGTTAAAAAATTGACAATTCAATTTTGACTGATAAATGCCTTATTAACAAGAACAATTCAATCTGGAAAGAAAAAAAAATCAAAATTGAATGTTTAATAATTCGATTGAGATTTTTCAGGGTTTAATTGAATTTATTAAGAATTTAATTGCAAAGAAAATTGGCTTTTCAATTCAATTTAGACTTTAATTGAAAGAATTGAAGTTTTGGGGTTGAATTGTAATTTTAAAAAGCTAATTTGGTCATTGGGGGCTTATTGCATAAATATTAAAGTTTGATAGGTAATTAGAGATTTTATTGAAGAAATTTAAAACTAAGGACTAGACCGTAAAAGGTGCGGGACTTCAAGGATTTAAATCGGCAAAATCATAGGCTAAATTAAAAATAATTAAAAGTTTGATGGTCAATTAAAGGTCAATTTGCATAAATCATGAATCAAAGACCTAATTGGAAACGATGCTGAACTATGGGGCTAGCTATTGAGTTTGACAAGGGGTAGAATTGCATGAAATTAAAAGTTGGGAGACAATTATGAATACAATTAAAAGCAATTGGAAAAACAAAGATTAAATTACAGTTTGCCAAATCCCAAATTAAAAAACCATAATTTTTAGGGTTTAACATAAATGGTGCATCGTTTGGCCACTAATTGAGTATGCATCTTCAAACGAATGAATGTGACATCTTCGACCACCTCAAAGGTTGTAACCATCATCATTTGATTAAGAAACATCTCTTCTACAAAGATCAGTTACTCTCATTAAATGTTTACATCCCAATTTTTTCAATTAACTCAATAATATCTTGTCCATGATCCACCATCACTACAATGGTAGATTTTGGGCTGATTGAGTTTGCACCTTTAAGTGAATGGAAGTGAAGCTACAGAACTTCAAATCGAGCAAGGTTGGATCTAAACAAAAGGTGTGCACCCCCTTTACCAACTTCAGGTGGTCTTCAACAACGATGACGTCAAAGTTGCTTCGACGAAGCCTCAAAAGTGGGTAACTCAATCATCGATGGCTGTGATACCCATTTTGCAAAAACATTAATTTTTTTTCGTGTGTTCACACTTCAAGCTTGCTCAGTAGGTTCTTATCAAAGGTTTGCCACGTTTTTCTCAAGATCAAAAGGTCAAAAACAAGCTCCTTAGTCTCTAAGTTTAGCAAAACCATCAAAATCTCCAAAACCAAGTTTGTTACAAAACCATCATTATAAAACCAACATAGGTACAGAGCTCACAACTGTAAAAACATACCTAAAACTCTCACATTTTGATTAGGGGGCCAAACATTGATGCATGATGATCTGTTTGATTAAATCCATCAAAATCCTATAAATATCCCCTGGAAAATCATCCAGATGAAGAGAAACGAGAGGAAGAAAGGGGACGAAAATATTGATAAAGGGACTCTAAGTTTAAAGGTTTAAGAGCTTTTCACAAGGATTTCCTCAACTTTAAAAGAAAATAACAAGCTTGGAAAAGAAGGAACCAAAGGGTAACAACCATTGTTTGAGCTTGAAAGGTATAAAATATTCATTTAGTTTAGTTAATGATGTCAATGAGGCACATCTCTAGCCTATTCTTACATTAGTTATGGTGTTTTTGGACTTTTTTTTTACCTTATATTGCTTATAGCTTTTATTTGAACGCATAAAATGTTTTTTTTTCTTTTTTTAATTCTACTTGGAGTTGTTTGTTAATGTTGCTAGATGTTTAAAATATACTTGGATGTTTAGATTAAATGAAATAAAGTGATTTTAAAATTTGTCAGATATGATAATGGGGTTATTGATGCTTTTTTTGGTTTGTTAATGTATTTCCTTGGTTCATGAGTATGGTTTGGGTCCCCAAGTGTTTAAAAAGCTAATTTTAAATTGAAATTTGATGTTTTTGTTAGTTGTCATTGATGTTGCATTATGGAAGGTGAAATTTAATGATGATTTTGATGATATGATGTTTTTTGTTGGTTCTTTTAATTCAACTATGCTTGGTGTTAGTAATGTGGTTTATGAGGACAAAAAACAATGTGTTTAGAGCCCTAGAAGGCCATTTATAGGGCTTAACAATGCTAGGTATTTTTGGGTTTTAAGGTAGTGTTTTTCATGTTCTTGGAAAGAACATTGCCCTAGCCCTATAATTTGGAGTAATTTTGGTCTATTTCTTTGCACTAGACACTTCATTGGACATTGTTAATTCAAAATCTAGGGTTAGTTTGCATCAATAATCATGATTTTTGAGCTTTAACCTTAGGGTTTTGTTTTTCCATCGAAACCTATTTTGATCAAGTCATGATTATTGGTCGATAATCATTGATATTTGATGCTTGATTATTGTTTTGTGATTGATTTTCAATATGTTTATATCTTTGGTTTGTTCGTAGTTGGTCTAAATCTTGATCCACATTGTTGAGTTCTTGTTAAATGCTCTTCATGTTCTTTATTTTTTTGAGCTTTGATTCGTTTTGATAAAAATATTTTGTGTTTTTGAGTTTTGCAAGTTTGGTTCGTTTTGAGTTCTAGTATAGGTTTTGATTTGTTTTTTTTGGGTTGAACTAGTGGTATTTGGTTCAGTTTATGATCGAACTAAAAGTTTTGAGTCAACCTGGTCAGGTGTCCGGTCAAATGGTTAAGTCCTTGTTTGGATTGCATTGTTTTTGCTAAAGGTTTTTTGGTTTAAGGATGTGTTTGACAAACACCTCTTAGGTCTATTTTAAGTAGTTTTATTTTAAGAAAAATGAGTTTTTGTCAAACAAAAACTAAATAAAAAAAATAAGAAATAATTTGTTTTCCTTGCATATGGCTAAAAAGTCCTAAAAATTATTTGATCATTTAAAAAAAAATTATTATATTTTTGCATGCTTTTAAAAAATACTGCATAGATTTTAAAACAAGTTTGTAAAATTCCAAAGAATTTTAGCCTATATTTCAAAAATATAAAAAATTATTTATGAAAAAAATATTATTCACTTTTAATATAAGGATAAAAAACCTATAAAGAGGTTAATATCCAAAATATTATTAGGAATAATAATTTATTATTACTCACTTTTAATATAAAGATAAAAAAACCTATACGAGATCAATATCCAAAATATTATTGAGAATAAAACAACCTATTCATTTATAATATAAGGATAAAGAAAATCATAAAGAATTTTATCCGAAATATTATTTGGAATGATGCAATAGCAAAAAATTTCAAATTTATCCTGAAAAAAGCTTTAATGATAATTAAGGATATTTCACCATTTCAAACAAAGTTCTCGACCTAAGAAACTAGGGTTTCGTTCCTTGTAGCAAACTTGCCATAGTAAATTGATAGAAATAGAAACATCATCAGACCATAGCAAACAAGTAAGATATATTAGAGGTGCTAATACCTTTTTCTTTACACAACCAGTCATTTGCTTATAATCTTTGAAAGACTAATTAGGGTTCCTAGTAGCCATGATATTAGGTGGTGACTCACTATACAATTAAAGACCTTCACTCCCGAACACACTCAAAAATGGTCATTGCGCCCGCACAAAAAGGTATGACACACTGCATTACCAAACACATATTAAGCCAAGAAGGAGAGTAATAAACACATTAGATTGTATGACTCAATTTTATAAAGCAAACACAAAGTAGATTTAGCCTTTTCTTTTTGGACAAGCTAATGGAAATTACTATTTACTAGGGGTATTAAAAAAAACTGATCAACCAAATAAACCGAAAAAACTAAAAAAAAAAAAATACCAAACCGAGAGAGAAAACAAAAAAAAAACCAATTTAAAAACCAGGAAAAACACTTGGTTTAGTTCGGTTTTGATTTTAAAAATCTGAAACCGATTGAACCAGACCAGACCGGTTCAACCTCATTTTAAAAAAGAAAAAAATAAAGTATAAATACAAATTTATGCTAACCCCAAACCATTTTTTTCCCTTCAGTCACACCTCCCCTTGACCTCTTTCTCTCTTTTATTCTCCACCTCCAGCCCTTGTTCTCCCATTTCTTTTCACTTGGTATGAATTCAATGAACCAAAATTTTAATTTTCACTTGGTGATATGGTGTAATGGAATGATCAGATTTTGGATTAAAACTACCAAAACTTCCAAGGTAATTTTTGTTTCTTTATTCTTTCACTCTATTTTAAAAATTTCTTTTCATTAATACTTGGTTTGATTTTTAGATCTCAACTTAACTACCTCCTTTTAAAGGTACTTTTCAGATTTGGTACTTCCCAAAATTTGATTTCAAGTTAGCAACTCATAAAACATAAATCTTTCTCTTCATTTTCCCTTTCTTTTTCTCAAGTTATAATTGCAATACAAATACAATTTATGGCTTGGTTGATGTGGTACAATGAAAAATTACCTTTCTAGAACTTGAGAAAAAAAAACAAATAGGATTTATTGCTCAACATCATATAAGTCATAGATGGTTGCATGCTTCTTATTGTATATACATCATCATTAACTCTAGGACTTCATATGAAATTTAGTCAAATGTATTCCAAATTCTATGTTAGTTACAATCCTTTTAGTTGAGCTACATATCATAACAAAGATAGTTAAATGAAAATTAGAACATTTGAGCTATGAAATTAACAACATAAAGTCTAAGTAATAGCTTTTAATCATTCATTTAAAATTCTTGTGTTGAAGAAAAAGATGGAGATGATGAGCAACATGATTTCCATCTATATCTTAATCTTATGGTGATCATTTGTTTGCAGTTTTTTCCATTGCCATATAAGACCACCCTTGTATAAACATGCCGACTTGCATCCTTAAAAAGTAAAGGATTATTGTTATTGACTTAGACTCCTTGTAAAAATAGATATGAAGCTAATTTTTGTATCTTTTGACAATAAAGAAACCTTGCAAATTAATTAATCGTAAGCTACCAGCTAACAATCCTTGGAAAGTTAGGATTTCTTACAAAATAATGATTCTAATGCTGCCATATATGTGTCTTTGTAAAAAAAGGATACCTTGCAAATTAATTCCCTAATTTTTTAATTTTTAATATCTCTGTAGAATATGAAAGTTGCATGGTAGGAAATCCATAGTCAAAAGAAAAAACAATCTTAAACCAATCAAGAAAATAATGCAATTCTTGTATAATAGCTTATAGGTTTTCTCATAAGGCATTGTCAAATTCTAATTGCTATAAAATTTTAACCTTATAAAAAAATACCTCTGGAATCTTCTAGTAAAATTTTAGCCCAATCCAACGGTCTTGAAAGTTATGCTTGTTAGTGTAAAACTGCACATTATAAAAAATAAGCTCAAAATCACCTCTCATTGTGCAACCCTCACATGGATCATATTAATCAAGATTTAGACATCACTTTTTGAAATATTGAAGCTTGATGTAGCCTAAATATCTTAAATAAGCTCATTGAATGCCATTTTAATCTTCTTGCCCTTGATCTTGTAATCTGCACAATCGACACCTTTAATGGATTCGTTTGTGGTGCTTGTTGGTTATCATCATTCCTCCTCTTTTTAAAATGATTTAAGCTTGAATCATCACCTACATAAAAAAAAAAAAAAAGATCACAAACATTAAAAATAATATTAACACTATACTCACATGAAAGATTTATTTTGTATGCATTGTCATTGATTCATTCAAGAACTTGGAATGAAATATCTCTTTTAAGCTGCAACTTAGATCTTTTATGGGCTAAAAATCCTTTCTTACTCATATACACCCAAAATCAATAACCTGGTTAAAAAATAACACGCTTATGACCTTTGTTAGCTTTAAATGTATATTTATAAAAACCAATAATTGTCTTAATAATTAAAATTAGAGATGCAATTAATATACTAGCAAATCATGCATAAAAACCATCAAAACTAGTCAAACCATATATTTTACCACTAGGAATACTATCTAGGGGCATTATGTCTTTATAATCCTGCAACAGATAAACAACAAAACTATTTTGCATAAGATTGTTAGTAAAAAAAACTTTCTTAGAAACATTTTTTCTTGTATAAGAACCCACTTATTTCTTTGTTTTCCCTCAACTCTCTCTGTTATTTTTTTTCTACTCTTCTTGATTTTTCTCTCCACTCTTGACCAGATCTCTAATTTTTGTTCTCTAACTTTTCTCTTCTCTAATAGCTCACAATCAAATATGTATTTTCACTCTCTTCAGCCTCACTTTCTCTTTTCAATTTTAATTAATCTTCGTAGATCTGTTTCGATAAAAAAAAAATAGTACAAAAGTGATGGATTCCATCTTCTATAAAGAATACCTATTTTTAAACCTATAATGTATTATTTTCCTATCAATATGTTACGACCTCTCCAATAACAAGTGACCTGTATGTGCAAGAACTGCATCATAGAAAACCTTACCACTATATCTCCCAATCAAAAATGAAATCAATATATGTTTATTAACCTTTAATTCACCATATTCACTCAACCATTGAAGTCTATAAGGTTTATGATGCTTTGTAGTGTTCAGACTTAACGTCCTAACAAGTGCAGTTCTAACAACATTATCACAACTTCTATCATCTATAATCATACTACTTGTCCTATTACTGATATGACATATTGTATGGAAGATATTTTTCCTTTATTTCTCCAAATCATCCTTTTTAATTTGAACATTTAATGTGCATCGAATAACAAGTGATTCTCCCTTAACCAAATACTCTACATCCTCATCGCTAACATCCTCAAGTGCCTGCATCTCATCATCAATGTTGTCACTTTTGGTTTCCACCTCCCTATGATTTTGTAAAAGCATAGCTTTTTATTTGGATATTGAAACTCTATATGACCTATTAATAAACATAAAAAATACTTAACATCGTGGTTATGAGAAGTTTAAGTATCAAATTTACCTGTAGAATTAGTAGAGGCTTCTTTTTTGTTTTAAATGGTTTGACCTTCACACCCATATTCAATTTGGAATAGGCAACCCCTTCCTTCTTATAATTCAACCTTAATGATATTTTAGACTTGTTATAGATTACCCTTTCACTTAAGTTATTGTTCCACCTTCAAAGTCATATACATCATGTCTTGCAACTCCACATAGTGTTACAACTCTATTATATTTGCTATATAGCAGTTTTGCCCATTTAAAAACTAGACATAGTAACTTCCATATCTTCCACCACATTAGCTCAAATCGTAGCGACTTCTATCTCTTCATGGTAACTCTCTACACTTTTAAATATACGAGTCAAACTTTGCAACCTCTGATATAAATCCTAATGATAGTGTCCTAAAACAAATCTCTTCTTTAAAATTGTTTTTGTCTCATTCTAAGTATCAATGGGCCTCTCATGGCTTCTTATCACACTCAAAACAAGTTAATCCCACTAAATTTTAACATAATCAGTAAATTTAATAACAATAAACTTCACATTTTTTTCCTTTTTTGAATAGTGGTGACAATCGAAGATCATTTCTTCCCTGAAATATTAGGGTTTTCATCTTAATAGTTCCTAAGTTTCTATTTAAGCCATCATGATACCTAAAATCTCTTCCTTCTCTTCTATGGCTGAAATTTCCATATGGCCAAAATCTCCTCTCCACGGTTTCTAGGCTACCAAAATCTATCTTATTGGGTGAGTGATACTTGGTCAAGGCCTTTGGTTTTTTAATCTTTGTTCTCATAAATAAACTCATCTAAAGGTGGGGTAGCATGTCTTTTTGGCCTTCTAACATTAGGACCTTTTCAAATTAACCCTCCCATAAACTAGCAATCACAACCTTTTGTCTTTCTATTCTGTCAAAAACCTCACCAAACCTCACACCCATTCTCTTAAATTGTTATTGCATAGCTGTAACATAAAAATAGGTTTTCCCTTTCCTTTGTAAGTGATGATTTGTTTATGGAAGACATCGTCAAAATCTAAATTTTCACGTTAGTAGCAAAAAAAAAAAAGTATCTTCACACACTTCCTTATGTATTTACACTCATTATAATGTCACTCCACTCATGTTTCACTCAATTCTAGCTTTTCACGATTATATACTCACCTTTGTTTTTTGCTTTTTTCCTCTTGTGCTCTCCTTTTTAGTTCTTTAAGGAACTAATCATAAACAATAAAAAAATCATAGCCTTGTAATGATCAACCATAGATTTTAGGACTCAAAACAATCAATAAGAATAAAAATGACAATGATAATGATATGAATTTACAAAAAAAAAATGACAGCAAAAACAAAAACAATGACGAATATATTAACGAACACAAGAAAAATTAAAAAGCAAGTACGAATGCAAGAAAGATTCTAATATCTACCTTCATTTCTTTATAGTAATCCTCTACACTCTTAGAACCTTGAGTAAGGCTTTGTAACTTCAAATATAAATCCTTATAGTAATGGCTTGGGATAAATCTTCTTCTCATAACAACTTTTATCTAATCTTAAGTCTCAATAGGTCTCTCATGATTTCTCCTCCTTTTTAACACAAGTTGATTCCACCATATAATTGCATAATCAATAAATTTTATCATAACTAACTTAACCTTTTTCTCCTCAAAATAGTTATGACAATTAAAGATAAACTCTACTTTCTTATCCCACTCTAGGTAAGCTCTTATATCATTCCTCCATTAGAAAGATGAAATATTTATTTTAATACTTCTAAGGTTTCTATCTATACCATCATAGCTTCCAGCATCTCTTCTAAACCCTTTATCACACCTATCATAGTTTGGTCAAAACCCCTTCCCAATTGATAAATGATACTTGATCAAATTCATATATATCTCTATCCCTATTCTTAACATCAAACTCATCTACGAGTATGAAAGCACATCTCTCTTGCCTTATAACATTGAAGACCCTTTGGGATTGTCCATTTTGGATTGTCCATCTTGTAAATTAACAATCATGGCATCTTGTATATCCATTTGATTCACTATGTCACCAAACATCATATTCACATGCTTAAACTGTTGTTGCATTGCTTATAACATAAAGAACATGTTTTTCTTCTTCTTATTTGGTAATGATTCGCCTTTGAAAAACAAATTTAAATTTGTAAAAGATGTTAGTAATAAACCTCATACACTTCCTTACATTATTACACTCAAAGATGTGTCACTCCACTCATATTTTACTTTTAACTTGGTTTTTCTTGATGTTATTCTCATACCCTCTTATTGTTTACCACTCTTAACTCCTCTTTTCAATTCTTTGTTGAACTAAACAAATATCAATCAAAACAGATCAAATCGTAGAGTTCAAATCATCAAATTTAAGACGACAAAAACAAACAAGAAACTAAAAGGAATTTAGGAATAACTTAACAAACCCGAATTCAGTATGGAATAACTCAAACAAAACATATTCAAGATTGAACTTTTTGACTTGCTTTTAAGAAAATTAAGCACCAAAGATCAGCGAAGAAAGACTTTCTTGAAGAATAATTAAACAAAACATATTCAAAATTGAACTTCTTGACTTGCTTTTATGATTATTTTTTCTTTTCAATGCAAAACACAATTAAAAAGACTTTTTGTTCATATTTTTCTTCTTCCTTTTCTTTATTTTGTTTTTTTAATCAAATAAATCGCAAATTCGAAAAGCAAGGAAAACCCAATTCAAGAACAAGATGAATTTTGCGCTAATTATCTTGAATATATGCACAAGATGAAACCAAACCCTATGGTGTGATTTTGATGTAAGGAATAATTTTCTATATTGTAATCTTGAAACAAAAAGAAAACGATAATGAAACACTAGATGTTGTGGTGGTGTTTGTAGATTCTATCAAATTGAATCTTATTTGGATTTTAACTAGGTAAATTAAATTATAGGTGAACCTGTATAGTTGACTTGGTCAACATGAAACATGGCTTTACCAGGTTTCAAATCAACGGGTTATTTAATAACACTGGGAAGAAGAAGTAGAGTGGGGTCCTGAAGTAAGGAAATTCAGAGTTGGAAACATGGTTGGAGTTGAGGCATAGTTTCGTATAGTGGGGAATGTTTGTTTTGCAACCCCAACGTGGAACAGTATTGCGAGAAAAGGATCCTCACTTACAATGCCACTGACAGAGATGGAAGAACCACTCAAGGAGTCTACTCTTCGGCTATGGTTGTTCATCAAAAGTAAGCTAAATCAGGCAAACAACTTCATTTCCAATCTCGGGTTTGTATAGCCATTTAAGATTTATGATGAATACAGGTTTGTGGTTAGGATACCAGACAAGCTTTATCCAGAGCAGGCAGCACCACTATTGTGTGCTGGGGTGACGACTTATAGGCCCTTGAAACAATTCTGTAGCTATAGTAAGGTTATCAAAGCAGGAATTTTGGGCTTAGGTGGAGTTGGCCATGTAGGTGTGCTAATTGCAAAGGCAATGGGGCATCATGTTATTTTCTTAAGCCCTTCTGATAAGAAGATGGAGGAAGCTTTGGAGCATTTAGGTGCCGATGTTTTTCTGGCGAGCTCCAACGCAACAGAGATGGAGAAGGCTGCTAACACCCTTGACTACATTCTTGACGCCGTACCAGTGGTGCACACCCTCTGGAATCCTACCTTTCACCGCTCAAGTTTGAAGGGAAGCTCATCGTAGTTGGAGCTGTTCCTAAACCATTGCAGTTTATTGCAAGTGATTTGATTACAGTTATGCCCCAGCTCTTTGTATCTATTTGAACTAGTCTTCTGTCTGTTCTTCCTGCATTTGATTTTAAACCCAAAAAGTCAAAGTGCAAGAACCAGAGCAGAATTTAAATGTACTTTGATGGTTAAGCCTTTAATTTATGGTGGCATCCTGGGAAGAAATCAATAAGCGGGAGCCTCGTTGGGATCGTAAAGAGACCCAGGAGTTACTGGATTTTTGGGCCTAGAAGGGCTTTTCATAGATTATAGAGAGAGTGGAGATGGATAGTGTGAACAAGGCATTTGAGAGAATGGTAAGGAATGGAGCGAGACATAGGTTTGTGCTGGATGTGGCCGGCAGCAACCGTCGAATGATTCAGCCCCTCTTTTCCTCATCAAATTATCATTTTCTTGGTTATTTCATGCGATGACTGTTGATTGGTAGATCATTCGTATCTTCAGCTTCAAAGTTCAAATAAAGGATTCTTTTAGCTTGCGGATTCTGATACTTTGGAATCACATTTCCACTCTGAATTTCTAGTGATGGACTGTACTTTTCCTTTCATTTCCCGTCTGGACAGCGAGAATAACATCTCCGAGTGAAAATACATTTGGTTAAATGAAACCATTAATTGATTTTGGACAATCACTACTTGTCCTGGAAAAGATAGAGCATGGCCATGAGCATCCCGCCCCATTTATCACCCAATCTTATAGCAGAAAGTCTCAAAGTGTGGCGTTTCGATGAACCTACCCAGGCACAGAAATGATCTCATGAATAACCAAATCCGTGAAGCAATAGTCAATCTGGGATGCCATGCAAAGCTGAAATGCAAGCTTGAGAAAGTTCAAGTTGTGATTTGCAAACGTAGTTTAATAGCAGTTGTTACGTCTCAATTACAACCGCACATTGTTGCACCTCTGACAAATGCACCGCCAAATCATTTAAAAATGTAATAGCCTGCGACGAGCCATTGTACAGAGTTAGCTACCAAATGTTTTATACTAAACATCCTTCCCCCTGGGGGGATAAAGAATTAACAAATACTACCGTTACAACAACAAATGGATGCCCATTCCGCGGCTTGTTAAAGCAGATAATGGCATACCAATTTGGTCATGTCAGTCCGCCACCAAATTGATGACGGCAACAATAACAGGCATGGAGAGGGCACATATAACAGCAGCTCACTAATCTTTCCCTTTGACTTTGCCTTCAGAAACTTTAGATCCATCATAAGCTGAAAGGAAGAAAGTACTTTGGTTCTTATGTAGAAATCTGCAAGACATGAATATATTTTTTTACGGGTCAAGGCAAGACAATTAAGAGATTGAATATATGAGCGGGCAGGAAAGGAATAAACAATGCTTGACCAGATCAATGTAGAAGTAGACTCCTTTATGTTCCATAATCTTTAAAGGCAGCCTTTGATATTTACCAACTTGTAGTGCATTACTGATGAGAAGGTAGATTATGGATCATTATCAATGTGTAGCAGAGACATTAGAAGTGCCTCTTGACGAGCCTAGAAATTTGTTGATGCATGCATGAATTAACTACTCTCCTTAGTCAAAGGCAACAATGATGATAGAAAAGATTTTGCTTTCTGATAATTGCTTGAATGTGAAGAATATCTTTTATTAATTAATTTGATCCATTGATAAAAGATATTCCTAATGAAGTATATGTCTGATATGAAGCCAATCACAATGAAGATGAGGCCAGTGGTGGGAACCAAACTTTCTCTCTTTCATTTTAATTTCAATTGAATTTCAGTGTTTATTTTTTCTAAAGAACAGGAAAATACAGTTAATGTGCAGGATGGAGTTAGTACTTGAGAAAGTCGAGTAATTTCTGTTGCAAGCGGGTTGATGTATCCTCTTCAATGTTCACATAGGCCAAGAGCTCTGGTAATTTAACTGCAATGAGGAAAAAGTAAAGATGTACTTGTAGTAAAATTTACATCAACAGGTGAACAGAATAAGTCTGAACAAATTAACATTATGCTAAATTCCTAAAATACGGAATAAAGTCACTTGCACAAGTGCACACCATGTACAAAAAAGTAGTTCCACATTGAACTATATCATTTCAAATTCTTGACAGTGTTCTTCGCTGTGAGATGTTCAAAGGAATGCAGGTGATTTCAAAACCAACTACATCTATGGCTTCTATCAAGGTGTCAATCACCAGCACAAGCACACATGACTTGGTTAAAATGTGAAAATAACATTGGAAAGGCTCGGCCTTCGAAAAACCATCTAACAAATGCTCAGAATGTGAAAAACTGTAACCTAACCATAAGGGTGTCCTTAAACATTTAAGGAAAACCCCATCTGTCAAGGTAATTCGCTTCAGAGGAAAGGTTGTAGAAAATTGGACTTGCAACTGTTACAATGATTAAGAAGGCCATATAAAATTCTCAAGGAAAAAAGAAAAGAAAAGGGAAGGCTATATAAAAGATACTAATGTTTGCCTCCAGAAAACAATGATTGAATTTAATTTCAGACAGAACAAAATAAAACACATTTTCATTAAGACAACACAACTGGTGACCATATCAGCTTTCATTAAAGATTACTACTGATCAAAAGCAATAGTTTCAACACTTTATCAAACAAAAATATGATGGTCAAACAACTAAAGAATGCAATAATTATAAGTGGCTAAAAAGCACAAGTGCTTATGATAAGCATACCAAAGAGCCTCAGCAAATGTTCAGCACCATATATAGTCGATGGAGATACATCAATTTTGACAGTATCATGATATTGTTGACGCTCTTTTTTGTATAGTAGCATCACAGGCAATGCTTTGTCAAAATAACACCGTATGCCTTTCAAAATTTCTCCAATGGAATCAGTTATCCTGTATCCAAGAAAACATGATCCATGCAACTATTATTGATGCAACCAATGCATGAACCTGGATATTAAGTAACATCAGAAAATGTGAAATAAATGCAGAATCAGCAAAATAATTGATTGATGTCCACTTTGACATCAATGCCCTTTACGGAGGCCCATATGAGAGCACAGTTGTGACTTGTGGCATACATAATCCATGTTGCATTAGCAAAAATCAACTCTGAAGCTTGAGCATATATCAGCGTTAATTGGTCTCATATATGCACATCTCAATCTGAATCCCAAGCAAATAAGGCCTTTTGAAATGTTTCATGTCTTGACCATTTATTGCAACTCTAAATCAATTTTTCCCTCCTAGTGCTCTGGCTTCGCCTTTTACTTTTAACATTCTGCTTCAAATTAAAACATTCTACATCCTTCCATTCAGGTAAGTTATTAACATCTTCACCAGTGATATTCCCCAATATCGATGGATGGAAGGTATATTATTCATGGATCATACACTTAGATATGCTCATTTAATTTTTTTGCTTTCCTTTTCAAAACATCTGAAAATTGATCTAATCAATCATTGGAACAGAGAATAAGATCACTGTTATGGTGGTCTATGCAATCGAGAATATATACTAAAATAGCTGATAGGAAAGAAAAAAATTCCTAGCACATGCAAATTATAATTGATACATGTAATTTCAGCAGAAGCTAGAACAAAACTTACATGCCATCCTTCTTCGACATATATTCTAGGTACTTTGTCAAAATATCATCCACATTTGGTGACCGGGGAAGTTTAACAAACTGCATTTAAAAAGAGAGGTTCTTTAACAAATCAGAGCACTATATCATTAAAAAGAAGATTGAACTTAAACTCCAATGATGGATAAGCAGAAACGTTTTCTTTTCCTAGTGGGTTTAGATTTTCTATTTTGTACGGACTTTGGTGCCTCGATAAAGCATAGCTAGACATTAGAAAGGAGGCTACAGATTTTCATTGATCAATAAATTGACTTTTTGAATAATAAGTTCTCTTGGTTATTTTGAGTGTTTTCATTTGACATCTGCATATGGAAAATTTCACATTCTAGAAAGACATTCATCCAATCAAAAAATACTGTGGCAGAGTGTTGAACTATCTTCTATCCTGAAATGGGGAAACTATATTACTTTCAATTTGTAAATAGAAAAAATACTTTTGTCACAAATCCCATTACATGTAGCAATTTGTGAGTACCACGAGTACATCAAGGTTAACAAATGGCAATAAGACAGAACAAAGTCATACCACAATACTGAAGAAAGCAAAACAAGGAATAGTGTTCAGAAGAATATCTAGAACATCTAGAGTGAATGGAATCACTACAGGGGTGTAGGTCTCACAGTTTCCTCTTTTACTTGCAGAATTTCACTAGAATCTGATCCTTATACCAAAAATCCAAAATCTTTTGCTAAAAAATATAAAATCTTTTAAGTGTAAAAGGCCAACTATTTTGTGGGAAAATTCCAAGCTCTTAGGATGGGACGATGGTCTTGTGTTGGATGGGTTGGCGTTGGCTGTTTTAAGATGTATGGCATTCAGAATCAACAAAGGTGTCAAAGGACAAAAAAGTTGATATTAGGATTTTCAACAAAGAACAATCTTACAATTGATTGATATTTGTATAAACCCTGAATCTTTTTTCTGTAAGATCCAATCACTAAGAAAATCACCAAATCTTTTTTTCCTGATTGATATTTGTAAAAACCCAACCCTTTTATCACAAAAAAGTACAACCAGAAAACTGAAGTTGGATAACAGAAAAGTCGCTGCATTGCTGGTTCAGCATTATAGAAGCTGTTTTGATTATAAACTAGAAAAAAATAGGAATTATAATCATCAAGATATAGAATTTCAGAGCTAATTCTTTAACAAGTATAATGTATGCACTGTAGTGTTGATAGCCTAATAATTAGGATGGCAAGAGAGGTGTTTAAATTAAATGTAATTCAAGAATAACAGGATTGCCAGAAAGAATAGGGTCAAGGTAAAAAAGGTGTTCTGTCAAAGGCTTGTTCACAAGATTGTATGTAAAAATTGCCAAAGAAAAGATTATGGTAACACATCCGAAATGGCTGGATAGACTTAAATGTATGCAGGGTTATATTCAGTGAAGCAAAAACCATTAAGCTATTTGGTAATAATTGAACTTTATGGCTTCTACACTAACTCAAATAAAATCAATTCGCATAATGAATACAATATAATAGCAATAGGAGAAAATATGTGAATACCTTATCCTGCTGGGTGACAAATTCCCAATCATCAACAAGTTGCTTCTTTAGTGTTGATGGAATTTGGATCTTGACAAGCTTTTCTACAGGCAAATTATCCTTCTAACAATTTGAAACCACAATATTAAGAGGAATCTCAATAAGAATCTAAGAAGAGCAATGAAGTTTCTGAAATAAAGAATCTGATTGTGAGGGTATGCATGTTTTCAGCTTGGTCTTCAATGAAGGAAAAATTATTTACAAAAGCAGTACGGGGGCAAAAAAGATGAGATCAGAGCAACAACAAGATGTAGCAGGCCAAAACTGTTGTCCAACAAATACTTCAGAAATTAAAAGGTATGCCAAGGCACCATATGAAATAATATGAAACAAACCTCCATTCCTGAATCACTTTTACGCTTCTTCCCTTTTGCCACTGCAAGAAGCAGTGACAATTCATAAGAACAAATTTCTTTGTCTTCACGAGCATATATAATTTAAGACGCAAATTGAAGATAAACCACTGATAAAGGAAAAAAAAAAGCACTAAATATAAATGCAACTTATTTGAATATGTCAAGATGGCAAAATTGCAATAGAATAAAAGCTGAGCAAATATGCCCCATAACTTTGGCAATCATGAAATTAAGACCCAGTTTTTACTAGCAAAATGTTTATAATGGTGTACTACCTAATGCAAGTCAATATGGCACAAAGATGAAACAAAATGATGCTGAGGAAAAAAAAAAAAAACCTAAGACCAACAGATAGCAATGCCAATGTCAAGCTCCATACAAAGTCCTATGGCACCACAACTTTCTTTGGGCGAAAATTATTAAACTACAAAATTCTTTTCATCCTCTTTTGGGGAACATCTGCCCAATTCGCAGGTACAAGCCTGATAGGACGGCCTCTATATAAAGAAAATAAACAGCAAAAACAAATCTAGGACTAGCAATGTATAGCAGAAAAATCATACCAACTTGTGGTAGGACTTCTACTGGAGAATAATGACAACCAATAGTCACTTACTAAAACAATGAAAACTGTGCTTATGAAGGGGGAAAGAAAAGGAAGGTAAGGGAACGAACCATTGCTTTTAGGATCTTCCTTGTCCATCTTTGAATCTACAAAACAAAAACTAATTTTTATAAAATTGAAATAGTTATGAGCTTAACTATCACTTAGCAGTTTCATAGTCATGACTATAAAAACCTGAACATTCAAGGTACTCATATATTAGCACAAAATGAAAGTTAAGTCCCCAAGTTATAAATAACAGTAAGAGTTATTGAAAAGGGAGAGAACATCAATTGAGTTTTTCCTTTGACCTAAGAACCCATAAGCTGATTCTCTCAGGCAAGAAGGAAGAGAAAACAAAAGTTTTCTAGATGGCCAACAGTTGCTTTGAGACTTTCACGCACCACAAGCTAAATGAACAGAACTTGTTGAAAATCTCCATTTGGACATTAACACATACAAGATAAATTTGAAAAAACATATGTTTAAATAAAACTGAAGCTTACCAGTAGAGTTTTTTGGCTTCGTCTGAGAAGAACGTCCAGGCTTCAAACTCTTGTCTACACCTTGTTTTTTCTCTAGGGCCTGCTGCTTCAAGACATTATCCGGAGTGTGTTTCATTAGTCGGTCCATGCCTACCCATTCGTCCCAACTGTTGGCAATATGTCCAACCCACAGTAATGATTTCTGTGTCCCTTTTCGAAACAGGGTATATTTATTAACGAAATAAAACTCTTAGGACAAATAACAATTCCGAGAAACCTTTCAGTGATAACATAAACCAATTCACAAAAGAGGCTAAGTAGTAAAAAAATGACAATAGGACCAAATGTTAAGATGAAAAAGATGCAACAAGAGGGCTCACCAGCTGAGAAATAGAAGAAACATCAAAGACAAGATTTTGTTTTTATAAGTTGTAGCTTCTCTTTTACCTGTCCAATTGATAATTTTTTATATTATTATTCTAAACTAAAAATATCCTTTGTTTTCGATTCATTGAAGTTATATCTGCTATGTTGATCTAAAAAGATAATTTCCAAATTAAATTAAAAGACAGCAAAACCAGCAAAGATCCTCAAGAATCTGAGTTTCCAACACCTGCTTAGCATGCCTATGGTCACTGGCAAACCATAACTATTCTATAGCTAGCTAAACTTTATAATAGGACAACAGTTTCCTACTTCCCTAATGTGACATTGATTTAAATGTTTCTTTTTAATGTATCTCATACACAATCGATCATTGTCTTTCAAATGGTAACAACTGCCCCACCCCCCTTTTCTCTCCAACCCTTTCCTGTCATGATAAACCTTGTCAATGTAATAAATTACAATAATAAACTAGTAAAAGGAAAAGATAAAACAGTATTTGATAAAAAAATTATACAAAATAATTAAAAACACATAGCGGAAGGAAAATGTCAGACTAGGTACTCTAAAAAAAGTTTATAGTTGTATAGAATTAAGATCATAAAACTCCTAAAAAACTAGCATCAATGAAAGAAAAACATAAAAAACAGAGAAGAAAGAGGCCTTCACTTATGAAATTTTATTGAAAAAACCTAGACTTCTAATCTTGGAAAATTATTGTCATGTGATGAATGCAACGGACATTAAATGTAACAATAATGAAAAGAGTAAAATAGATATCTAGTTATTTACTTTGCTATTGTCAGTTTTGCAATGCGCCATAGTTGTTGCTTCATTTCTTGAAACGTCTTAATATTATCCTAACTTTTAAAGGGAAAAGCAGGGGGGAATCACATCATGAATAAATAAAGCATCCAAGAACTTGAACTTATACTTGATTAGATTTAAGAAAAAAAAGAGGTAGAGAAAATGACCTCACAATGTTGCAGTCAGACCTATTCAGTTCCAAAATCTCAGCCAAAATATATAGCAACAGGAAACGAACAAAATGCATACTCACTTTTTATTCCAACCCTGTAAAACAGCAAAAGGCACATCACTTAACATCATAACAAGGTAATACTGTCCCAGTCAACTACTCAGTGGTTCAGTCATTCAAAATTGTATAACCAGAACAAGTCATTAAAAAAGGAATAGCTAGGAGAAGCTTACAAGGTAGTGGACGAAGTATCTCCATTCCTTCTTACGAAGCTCAGCTTTTTGAACCTAAGATTTAAAAGAACATTAAAAAAAAGTTAAAATACTAGAAATGAAAAACATATAACATGCTGTAAAAAGAAATTAGATAACACAAACATTGCTTCCAAGGAAAAACAAATCTCATCTTCAGCAAAAAATCCAAAATCAAGACAAAATTTTAAAATCCCTTGATTCTTGTGTGTGGTTCCCTGGCAACTCAAAAATACTTGGCATCTTAATTTCATTAAAAAAAAATGAAAAAAATAACACTTGTGAACTGAAAAGTCACATCCATAGAAAACAACACTACTCTCCACCGCACTAAAATGCTCCTTATTACAGAAAAATGGAGACTGCAGCAACTATAAATCACAGTGAAATTTACTTAGTTCAGTTGAAATCCCTGAAACTTAGTATTCTGCAATAACAAGACAAATTAAACTTGTTACGCTAAAAAAAATCAAAATTCCAGCTTCTATAAACCCTAATTTCAACAATAAGCCGTTAAAAAAACCTTAAATTTCCTCAACTATCACTTTCACCTCCATTCTTTACCACAGATTTCCATTCAAACAAACAAAATCACAATTAAACACTAAAACCACCAAAAACAAAACCTAAAATTAACAAAAAGTCGATTTAAAAAAATGAAAATAAACATCAGTTACAAAATCATAGGGCACAAATAAAAAAAAATAGAAAAGGAAAGATCTTATAGAGAGAGATGCCTTGGCCTCGTAGATGCGGGGTCCGTGGTAGGCGAGGACGCGCTCGCCTTCGGAGAAGAGACTAGAATTAGAAGGTGTTTTGTCGCCGCTTGAAGCCTCGGCGTCGCTGCCGGAATCGTCCTTCGATGAGCTCCCCATTTCTCGCTTTCACTGAAGTCGATAGAGAGAGCGCGGGGGGGGGGCTTAATCTTACTCACTGCTTCTCTGTCTGGTGAGAGTGTTAGACACGACTGGTCCCGGGAGTGTCGCTTTTTTTTTTCCAGTTTGAAAATAAGGGGGAGCGTGTTTTTCACCCTTTTCAGTTTTTTTAAGCTTCTCAGTATTTTTTTTTACTTCTTTCCTTTCCTTTTATCTTTCCTTCTTTCTTATTTTTATTTATTTTGTTGTTTTATTTCTTTTTTTTTCTCTTACAATTTAATGGGTGACCTACATGTTTCCTGAAAATGTTTGAGTTCATATTTCTTTTCAATTTGTTCAAAAAAAGTATTTTTGTTGCAAAAAACATTTTTAGGAAAAAGTGTGTTTTCTATATATATAGTATTTAACTACATTGATTGTTTCATGATTTATCCCTTCAATTTATATTTACAATTACAAAATATATTAAAATATTTAGGTAAAATTCCACAATAGCTCAATTTTTTTCCCATTTTCATTCTCTTTTTTATCAATTACAACTTTTTATGCCTAAATTAATTATCAATTTATTAAAATTTATGAAGAAAAGAAATTTTCAATTAAAAAAAATCAAAGTATAAAATAATAAAAAATTACATGGTCAATCTCAAATTCAATGTACAAAGTTTTGTTTACTTCGTTTACTCTTTTTTTTTTTCTTACCTTGGAATCTCTTTGGGTTTTGCAATTTCAAATGTTCATACTCTTAACATTTGAGTCTATATGATTGAGAGAAAAAGTTAATAAATAACCACTTTTTCAAAACTATTCATGTTTAGTATTAATGGGTTTCATTTAATAAGAGAAGTTTGATGACTGGTCATTTTTTTTATAAACATGATTGAAAAAATAAATTGAGTATTGTTTAGAATTTTTTTAATTCGGTTAATTTTTTTCTTAGCAATTTTGAGGTATTTTTGGGTTTGGCAAGTGGTTTATAATGTTTTTTATGGTGTTTTTAGGTGAAAATATGTTGAAAACATATTTTTAGGTCATCTCTGCTAATAGATCACTTATTGCGTGCTTAAAAGAGTAGGAATGGATAGCGCGTCATCCAATTCTAATGCTAAAAAATACAGGCTTCGACGCCAAGCATGCCTGATCTTTTTTAATATGCATCATAATCTTTGCCTTTTTTATATTTTTTATATTTTTTTGGATCTAGATTTGAATACACTATAAAAAAAATTAACATGATATTTTAAATATTATTCAATTTTGCCAATGGTTCTCAAATAATATTATGGAATCTTAAGAGCATATTAACAATTTTGTTTTTCAATTATTATGTACCTAATATAGAAAAAAAAAAGCTTATGAATATTCAATTAAAATCAAATTTATTTTTTAAAAAACTTTTAATAGGTTTTTTATATGATTTTATTAAATTTATTATTTTTTTGTCTTCAATTACATAAAAAATACTTAGATATTATTTCATTGTTTTTTTAATTTTCTTTTAATAACATGATGGATTTTTGTTTAGAAAATGATGCTTGCAAATAAAAAATATATTTTAGTTGAAACAATCATCATTAAGGAAATGAAATTTAGATTGGAAAAATATAGTTTTTTATACCTATTTCAAATGGCTGTAATAAAAAAGAAACCCATTTATTTTCATTGTTATTGCCTTTATTAAAAAACATGCTTTAAATATAAAAATCATGATGTTGTTTTTAAGAAGATTGAGAATTTCTTATGATGATATTACAAATTACGTATTTATTTTCTTTTAATGTTTTTTCATTTTTGTTTTATTTTCAGCTGAAATCATTAAGGTAAAAAAATTTCATTTCTTTTTCTTCTTTATTTATGTGTGTTTGGTTTTTTGCATTATTTTTTTAGGTCATTATTTATTTTTTTAATTTTATGTTTTTAATAGTTGTGTTGAATATTAGTTGTTATCGAAAAACATTTTACATTATTTTAGTTATTATTTTGTATTTATTTCATTTAGAATAAATTTTTGTAAATTTAGGATCACAAACATTACCACTTTTAAATAATCATGTTGAATTTTAGTTGTTATTGAAATATTTTTTCATTATTTTATTGAATTTTAGTTTTTTTTTTCAATTTTATTGTTTAATTTCAATTAAATGTGTAATATTAATTTTAATTATTTTTTATTTTTTTTAATTTAGATTAAATTCTTGTAAATTTAGGATTAAATATATTACCACTTAGAAGATGTGAATTTTGTGTGAAATTGAATTACTGTAATTTGTTGGAAGAAATTGAATAAAATTAACTGGTTTGTGGCATATATATTGTGTGTTTGCATGTTTAAGAATTTTGGGCAGCCTCCCGTATAGGAGAGGTGCTGCCGAAGTTTTTTTTAAAAATAGAAATCATTTAATTTTTTTCCATTAATTTATGTAGATGTCTAGGAGGGGAAAGTCTATTGTACATCATGAAGACATGATCACTTTTAGTTCTTCTAATAGCGATGCTGACAACCACAATTTATTAGGTGCCGACCATGAATAGACACATGAGGCACATGTATCGATGTATGATGTGGGGTTATTAAGTGTGATGCCGCAACGTCGAGGAGGGGTCTTATCACAGTGGAATCTATTTACCTGCAAAGTACGAGAATTAATGGAAGGACAACTTTTCAATGTAAATTTGAATTGCTTTCACAACAACATGCTTAATAATGTTTTTTAAAATAATTTTATTTAATGAATGCAAATTCAAGTTTACAAACATTGGGGCTGCCAAAACAATAACATCGACCTTTAAATCATCATTGGATATTCTATTATTTCAATGAAGCCAAGTTTCTAGACATCCTAAATGCAAACGCAGGTCGATGCATGGTTTTAAAAGTTTAAGGTTAGTATTAATTTTAATATTTTTTTATTATGTTAATACGGTTAATTTATTGAAATTACTGAAATTTACCTTTTATAATTTTTTACTGCAAGGAAAATTTTGAATGGGAGAGAGCGGATTATAATGGTATGAGAAGAGTTTGGGAGAATTACACTACAACTAAGTAAGATCAAAATACCAAAATTTTATTTTTCATTCGCTAACAAATAATTTATTTATAACATATAGATTTTGTGAGTACGAGGCCCAAAAAAAGAAAAAAAATATGTAAGAGAAAAGGAGCTTCCAACCTCGAATGACGTGGCGGTTTGAAAGGATTTCAGACCACCATATATCTCGAAGGCTGTATGGGTGGAGTACATTCAGCACGTAACGTCCATGCAATTCATGCAACGGTCACAGTTCGGTATGGAGAACCGGAACCAGCATTTTCACGGTTTCGTTACCATACACACTAGCGGCTCTATTTCATTCGTTTCGCATGCGAAGCTGATAGTAAGATTTTTTTTATTACTTCCATTTTTTTATTTGTTAATTTTTTATAAATATATTTAACTGATAATATTTTTATCTTGCAGGCTATGGTTAACGGACGCGAGCCAAGCCTGATGAAGTTTTTTGTTGAAACACATGTGCTGAGTGATGACCGCTAAAAAAAAGGTGCAATAGTTTGTGGATAGTCGAGTTCAGCACTTTGTGGTAGTTGGTTTTCAACCATTAATTTTATTAAGTTATAATTTTCTTCAATTTGATGAATTTATTTTTTTCTTTCCAAGATACATATAACAACTGCTTGAAAGAGAGATACAAGGATGGTCTTTTGATTCATCCGGATCTCAATCTGAATTTATGGTTAGAGGCTGGATTGTCCGGTAGGCCTGATAGAAATCAAGTGTATGGACTCTCTAACACTATAGTCGAGAACTTGCAGATGACCCATAGTTTTTTATCTATTAGATGCTCGCAATCGATCCCGAGCACTCAAACTCTAAATTTTAAGGCAATGTGAGACCAAGGAGTACATGATCGAACGACACATCTCAATGAAAAATATGAACAATTCACTGCAGATTATGAAGAACTCTGTCGAGTGGTAATGGAGATGAGATCACACATGGATGGTCCATGTGATCCTCCTTATTGGCCCCACGGTCTCGGCGATGACCAGCCTCCTCTTCCTCCTCTAGCACCACCTCTGTTTTAGATTTATTGTATTTGAACGTACAAATGTTTAAATTTGTAATAAATATTTAATTTTTATATTATTTTAATTTCTTTTTATATATTTGATTTTAATTTATTTTTAATTATTTTACTACTTATGTTCAATATATATTTTTAAAAAAATTATTTTAAAATATTATGGACGGGGATACCAACGGACCATGTATGTCGGTATATTCTAGAGAGTTGGAAAAGAATTACTGTAAATGTCACTCCTACTGTTAACTCTCCGGCGGAATTACAGATGGTATTGATGATATGTTATCTTTACCGACGGATAAATAAAAATACCAACAACATTGCATATTATATTTCTGTTGTTTATAGGGTAAACTTCCCGAGGGCAATATCAACAGAATGAATATGGTATTTTTTTTGCGTGCTTTGTACTTTTGTAAATTGATCAATAAATTTATTATCGATAGATAAGAAATTATTGACGAGAGTTTTTTTCAACATATAGGTTCCATTCGTGAGCTCGTCGGTAAAATACATACCGATGAAATGTGAGTTCAAATACTGATAGAAATTTTTATTGGTAAAACTGTTAAATCTGGTCATGTTGTATATAGTTTTGTGATGTTGTGAAATGAATTTTGAATAAGGAAACAAAAAGGGAACTCATAGTATGGATACGCCTAAGTTCAGCTAAAATAGGTTTGTTCATGGGAGAGAAGATTTGATTGAGTTATTAAACATGAATTATTAAATTTGTGATTGAGTATGTGGGATTAGATAAAAATATAAGGAAAGACATAAAGGAACACCCATAGAATAGATTGATCATGGAAGTTTGTGCCATAAAATGTAAAATAAGTTTGGAAGTTGTTGAATTGAGTTGGTTTAATAATAATAATAATAATAATAATAATAATAATGTGTTTTAAATGTGTAATGAGACAAGCTAAAATTGAAAATTGTAGAAAAATTGAAAAGAAATCCCAAGGGATTGAATTGAAGTGTTTCATCCTAAGGGTAAAAAATAAAGAAGTGAGGGTTGTTCATTCCTATGAATTTAGGATTTTTAGGATGTATAAACCCTATGAATTTCTTTAATAATAGTTAAAAACATGAATTGAATGAGAACCGGAATAGGGTTCTTATGATAATTTTCTAAGTTTATGATAGTTTTGACCCTATTCATGTAAAGGAGGCTGTAATAATTGGACAGTAGGTGGAAGCAGCTAGGCATTTGCAAGCTCCGGATAAGTGTTTGAAATCTTAATTTTTTTTATTTTAAAATGTATTAAAATAATATATTATTATTTTTTATATTAGCGCATCAAAATGATCTAAAAACACCAGTTTTTTTAATTTGAAGTAAAGAAAAAAATAAAAAAAATTTAAATTTTTTCAAAAGTGTTTTTAAAACGCAAAAATAAACAGTATTTTATGAAGCTCAGTTAAAAAGGCATGTAAAAACTGTTTCACAAAAACTGCGTTTCAAATTTAATTTTTAGTGGATCCCGCAGTATAAAAGGTAATTTTTACAGTTACCAAACACCTCACTATATTTTTTGTACCACAAACGCAAAAACAATCATAAAACAAACATAGCTAAGCCCACACAATTCTCATTAACACACAACATATCAATAATATATTAATTCATTTTTCAACAACATCCATACTATTATTTTTACATCCTTTACCGTCAAAAGAATAAGTAAGACATCCATCAGCTAAAAATCTATTTTGAGGACCGTTATTGTACTTAGCAATACTAGCAACTTGACATCTAAATAAAATAAAATAAAGCGAACAAATTAACGAAGAATGCATACGTTGCTGTTTTATTCAACAAGGTAATAATATTATTTTAACCAACCAAGTAACTAGTGTCCTCCTCCATCGCTAGGACCTGAATTAATCCCTCCATAAATTCCAGAATCCTTGAATTTGTTACCATCACCTGGGCTTGGACCTGACTTCTTGATGGCTCCTAGGGATAACCCATCAAAGAAACCAGTGCCACCAATCCTGCCTCGATCAGACTTCAAGATATTGAATGGCCGGGCTTGAGTTAAAGAGCCTTGCAACAGAAGGAGAAGCACAAAAAAGAAGCCGAGAAGCTTGCGTTCTCTTGCCATATCTACTTAGAATGCTAGTAGTGAAGCTTTTTTGGTCAACAAAAGAGGTGTTTTTCTAAGCCGAACACACCCTTGGAAGCTAGACTGTTATTACCCAGTAAAGCCAGTGGATGTTTTCATGAAGTGGTGAACGATGAAAACTTGAGGCACCTTATTTATAGTGCCCAGCAAACCTACTACAAGTTACATTCAGCGGAAATTTGCGTGTTCATACGAAAGGAAACGTCGAGGGAGATTCATGCGGTCCCTTTAACCTGTAGCAAAGAGAGAGTGGACGGCCACGTTGGTCCAATGAAAGCCTGCCTAAACCTTTCAAAACCCTCAAAATTTTCAAATTCTACCACCAAAACTTTCTTCGAATATTTGTGTTTCAATTCCGGGTCTTGCTTTGCATAGAAATCCATCTTGTACTTAGCTATCTAGCCTGCAAAGTTGGAAGCAATTTTCTTCAAGTGATAAGCATCCCATTAGCTCTCACTTTTGTTTGGGAAACATAACCATCTTATCAGGAATTGTGTTTCGAATTAAATACCATCTAACTCTTGTAGTTAAGAGTGATGTTATTCCCACTATATAGCTTATTAATTTCATTTTATATTTTTTATATTCTTTATTAATAAACAACATAATTTTTAATATAATTACATATAGAGTATCTTATTTACGAAATTATTGAGATTAATATTACATAAATAAAATTGTAAAGTGAGATTAGAGTGAGAATAACACCCTCCACACTTGATGAGACATTAATTTCTCAAATAATCGGTGCGCGCACACGCTGAGTTCATGAAATTCATGCGCGCCGGTTCAACGTGCAATAATACTCTTAGACCATAGTGAAGCCTCCGAGTCAAACCTAGTTATTTCACGTTTTGACGTTTCATGTGTTTGAATAACTTTTGTTTTTTTTCGTTGGAAAAATTAACCTTATGCTGAACAAAATAATATATATAATTGTCTTTCTCTCTTGAATAGTCCCTCAAAAATTCTGGATGCATGTAAACGGACTTTGGTATGAGCTAGCTCAAGCCTAGATAATTCATGCTTCGACGTTTCACGTGTTTGAAGAACATTATTTCTCATTGGAAAAATTAACTTGATGGTTGAACATGATAATATATAGAATTTGTTTTTAGTGTTTTTGACATTGAATTTCAACTTGTTTTTTTTTCTTGGTTAAGATTTGAATTTTTTCTTGCTTCATGTTATTTTTTTAGTATTAATTTTGAATTGTTTTACTGTGCTGATGTAAAAAATAAAAAAATATTATTTTAATGTATTTTTAAATAAAAACACTTTGAAAAATAACTATTACAACACTATCAAACACATCTTTAACATTCCCTTAAAAATTCTAGAAGCATGTAAAAGGATTTTGACATATATATATATATATATATGGAAGAATATTTCGATAATAATTCAAGATATTAAATTTTGATTTTGAAGATTATTTATAATTATACGTTTGATTTGTGGAGGTGTTTGAGGTGATCATATTGAAGCGTGTTTTTTAAAATAATTATCATTTTAAAAATAAATTAAAATATTTATTTTATTTTTAATATTAGATTAAAACTATAAAAAATATCAATTTAATATTTTTATAAAATTAAAAATACTTTTAAAAAATACCTAGAAACAAACGTGGAAACCATACCAAAGACATTATTGATGACTGACTAATTACACATGGCATCATCTTACCTAACTAGTCAAGGGTCTGTGACAAGTTTTCAACGGTTGTTATAAAATACTTGAAGGGCGACAGTAATTACTAATTAGTCATTCACGTTACGTATCGAGTGAGATTAAGATTATCTTATAAGAACATCAAAGACCCGTATATACGTTCAAATGGAAAAATGACATGTGCAACGGGCTCAGAGGCTGTTTGTCATTTTTGTTGAAACTAATATTTGATTACGTTTTAAAGTAAGATTGGTTTAAGAAAATATTAAATTGTTATTTTTTTAATATTTTTTTATAATTCTGATACATTGATGCAAAAAAAAACTAGAAAAATATTATAATATATTTTTAAGCTTAAAAGAAATATTAAACAACACTTAATAATTTTATAATTTTAACTTAAGACTGTGTTTGTTTTTTAGTTTAAAAAATACTTTTAAAATTTTTTAAGTTTTTTTATTTTAAATTAAGTTTTTTTTATTTCGTTTTAACATACTAATATTAAAAATATATTTTTAATATATTTTCCTAAAAAAGAAAAAACCATAATATCAAATGCAATCACCTACTTAAAGTAGCAATAACTGCCGCAGACGTGTTTGGTAGCCCGTAGTGTATCTGTCCAAAAGGAGGGGACCTAGAAAAGAAGACTACTTTTGGTGATCTTACTTATTAGCCTTGAATTTGTTTGTTTTGGAGACCCAGCACGAGTCGCGTCTCCATGCATCTACTGATTGTCCATTTCATTAATGTGACTCTTGTGACTTTAGGCAGTGAAAAGTAAAAAGTAATAAATTAATTATAAGAAACTCTAAAACACGTGGGGAAACAATATACTTTTTTTTATATATTTTTTTTAGTTTTTGTTTTTTTTAAATTGACTTTTTCTTTTTTTGTAATTTTTTTGTTTATATTTTTATTTTTTTTTCAAAATTATCTTCGCTAATTTTTTAAAATATTGGACTGGTTGAAAATTTAGTTATGTTGCTTTTTTAAAAAAACATTATGGATTGTTATAATATTTCCCTACATGATTTTTTTCTTTCTTTTTATGATTTCTTTTTTTTTTCAAACTAGTTTTTGTTGATTTTATTTTTTTCATATTGAGCTGGTTCAGAATTTTTTTTATTTTCTTTTTTTATTTTATTTTTAAATTATTTTTGTCAATTTTATTTTTTTACTATTGAGCTGGTTGATAATTTAGTTTTTAATTTTTTCTTTAAAATACTGTTCATTGTTACAGTGTTTCTCCACATGATTTTTTCCTTGCTACAGTATTTTCTCACATGTTTTTTTTATCGATTTTTTTTCAGAATTGTCTTTATCGAATTTATTTTTTTCATACTGAGCTGGTTGAAAATTTAGCTTTATAGTTTTTCTTTCTTTAAAACACTGTTAATTGCTACAATGTTTTTCTAGATGATTTTTTTTGTTATGATTTTTTTCAAAATTATCTTCATTGATTTTATTATTTTTAATATTGAGCTGGTTGAAAATTACAACCGTAGATTTTCTCATGAAACACTATAGAATGCTATAATGTTTCCCTGCATGGTTTTTTTCCCTTTTGTTTTTTATTGGTGATATTTTCTAAAATTTTCTTTTTTGATCTTATTTTTTTTAATATTAAGTTGGTTGAGAATTACAATTGTATATTTCCTTATAAAACACTATAAATTGCTACAGTGTTTTTTTAAATGATTTTGATATTGATCTGGTTGAGAATTTAGCTTTAACTTTCCCCACATGTTTATATATATATATATATATTTTTTTTTTCCAAAATTGTCTTCTTTTTTTTTTTGTGTTGTTTTTTTAGAATTGTTTTTGTCAATTTTATTTTTTTTAATATTAAGCTGGTTGAGAATTTAGCTTTGTAGTTTTTTTCTTTGAAACACTTTGGATTGCTACAGTATTTCCCCACATGTTTTTTTTATCTTTTTTTATGATTTTTTTTCTAGAATTATCTTTGTCGATTTTATTTTTTTAATATTGAGCTGGTTGAGAATTTAGTTTCGTAGTTTTTTTTTTAAAATACTATGGATTACTACAGTGTTCCTCCATATAATTTTTTTTATGATTGTTTTTACAAACCCACGATAACATACAAGCCCGCGGCATCGCGCGGCCATCATATCTAGTCAATACTCTAAAAGGCATGGGGAAAGTACTATAGCTTTCCCCACGCCTTTTAACTTTCCCCATTATTATTATTATTATTATTATTATATTATAACATATCCTAAAAAGTATTGTAGCTGTCTTTTTTTTGTTATTTTTCTTCTAATGAATTTTTTTTTATAATTTAGTTTGTTAATGTTAAATTTTTTTATTTAGTTATCAGACTTTCATGATACGAATCCCGGGTTTGATGGGTTAACCTGGTTTGACGAGTTAACCCAGAATTATTTTTCTTTTTAATTAATGTTTTTCGTTTAGTTTAGTTTGTTAATGTTAAATTTTTTTCTATTTAATTATCAGATTTTCATGACACATATCCCGGGCTTGACAGGTTAACTTGATTTGACGGGTTAACCCAGTTAATTCTGGGTAAACCCGTCAATTTTTTTTTTCTATTTAGTTATCAAACTTTCATGACGCGGATCCCAGGTTTGACGGGTTAACCTGGTTTGAAGGGTTAACCCAGTTAATTCAGATTTTTTTTCTTTTTCTTCATTAGTTTTTTTCTTCCTATTGGTTTTTTTTCTTTTTAATTAATCTATTTAATTATCATACTTTTATAGCACGACTTTATAGCCAGACTCACATCCAATGTTCTTAGGTCTGGTGTTGCAGCCATAATCACTTAAACTTAAGTCATGTAAGTTTAATATTATTATTGATATTATAAATATTACTCTTGGGTCAAGCGTTGCAACCAAACCCAAGATTCTTGGGTATGACTTTGCTGAAAGACCTAAAACTTTTAATTCTTAATTTTTTTTAAATATTTTTTATGTTAAAAAAATTAAACTGCGGCATTGCGCTGGTCATGTAACTAATAGATAACTATTTATTGTTTATTCTACTACTCGTGATAGTTGTTGTAGCAAAAGATGGCTTTTTTTTAAAGTTAAATTTATCTGGTGTAACTGATAGTAAGATCCTCTAATCTAGACAGTATCATGAATTTAAGAACCGCCACCATTCCACTGCTTATTTTTGGTGGTGTTAATATAGTCTTTATTTATTGTTATTGATTATTAAATAGGGTATTTTTTTAACCATTATTGAAGTGGATATTATAGTTACTTTTATTTACCAAATCAGTATGGTCTATTATTCGGTGTAGTAATTAGAAGATGAGGGGAAAACAAACCGCCGAATAAAGTTTACTATCATAAAAAAAAAACTAAAAGGCCTCAAAGAAGTCCTTAGCTTCTAAGTAAGAACATTATGGATTAGAGCAATGTTTCTCACGATGTGGATTTACTTCTAAGTAGTCTTCTCGCATGATGTGAAGCTGTTTGGAGATCTACTTGCATGTTTCTTTATTAGAGTGAGGTGAGGTTTTCTTGGTTGGTGCATCTTGGCTATGGGTGTTTTGGTGGCTTTGTATGCGACTTTAACATCTTTGAAGTTTCTTCTTTGTGCATCGGTAGCTCTTCTCAAGAAGAACAATGTATGCCTTAGTTGAACTAATGAGTTTAGATGGGTTTTGGCTTAACTTGGGTTGTGGTTTGTCAATGAATGTTTGGTGAGCCTCTAATTTTTTAAAATTGTTGAGTGTTGTAGGATTTGGCATTAAATGCACTTGTATTCGGTTACTTGGTGATTGTTTGGGAGGGTATTGTTGTGGTTCTTTGGGATTGGACATGTTGCTGGTTTTGGACGGGATGGGTTGAGATTTTTGTGCCTTATAACCCTTATGATTGGCTTTTCTAATTCAACTGATGTGAGATAAGATTGTTTCCTCTATTATAGTTTTGTTAGGTTTTTGATTTATTTACTGTTTACTTAATTCCAGAGATTTTTTTATATGATCTAAGATTGAGATTGTATAAGACATTCGTTCTTTTGTTGTACTGTTTTCTTTTCTTGACATCATTGGTTTCATCTATTTCTTAGAGAGGTACAAAAGGCATATATAATGTCATTCTCTTTTTCGATTGTCAAGGGTTGCTAATGCTTATTTAAATTGTGTTTTTTTAGGTGGCTGTTGAGGATCTTGAGCTCTTTGTTTGGTGTCATTTTACAGCAGTGATTGCCGTTGTTGTTCTTTGACTTGCAAGAAACTCTATCCTGACCAGGTTTGTTGCCTATGTGCTGACAATGTCTTTGCCTTTGATTAAATCCAGTTCCTGATTTTTGTCATTTTTAATAGCTAAGTTTTTGTTTTGGTGATTAGGGAGCATGCATATTGTAATGCAATGTGGAGGTTTTTTTATGTTGTTTTGCTTTTGCATGTCCCTATTTCTATATCTGTGTTGGCTGCTTGGTTTTTTTTGTTTGTAATTGATTAGAGCGTTTGCTAAAGAAAATAACTGTTGATTTTTTTAGAGCACTAAATTTTTTAATTGGCTTTTCCAATTCGGCTGATGTAAGATAAGATTTTTCCTTTGTTATGGTTTCGTTAGGTTTCTGATTTCTTTACTATTTTCTTAATTTCAGGGATTTTTTTATGTGATTTAGGACTGTGATTGTATGAGAAATTCATATTTTGTTGTATTGTTTTCTTTTCTTGACATCATTGGTTTCATTATCTCTTAGATAGGTGCTGGGGGTATATATAATGTCATTCAAAATGTCTATTTTGTTTCTTTGATCATTTTTATAGCTCTCAGTGTCTTGATTGGGTCTATGTGTTTACTTGCTATATGGTTACGGGTTTCTTAGAGTTCGGAAGATTGTTCTCTTCTTCAATTGTCAAGGATTGCTGATGTTTATTTAAATCGTGTTTTTTTAGGTGGCTATTGATGATTTTGAGCTCTTTGTTTGCAACAATGATTGTTATTGTTATTCTTTGATTAACAAGAAACTCCATGCTTACCAAATTTGTTGCATATATGCTGACAATGCCTTTGCCTTTGGATAAAACAAGATATTGTTATGTTTGAAAATATATGTATTCTTGGAGTTTATGATAAGGATAATATATGATTAATTTGTGTGCTATATTATATGGTTATTGAATTGTAATCTAATGTTATATAAACTTGATTAAGTCTATATGTTTACTTGCTCTGTGTTTACGAGTTTCTAAGAGATTAGAAGACTGTTCTCTTTTTCAATAGTCAATGATTGCTGATGCTTACTTAAATTGTGTTTTTAGGTGGTTGATGAGGATCTTGAGCTCTTTATTTGGTGTCAATTTGTAGCAGTGATTATTATTATTGTTCTTCAATTAATAAGAAATTCTGTGCTTACCAAATTTATTGTCTATGTGCTGACAGTGTCTTTGCCTTTGATTAAATCCAATTCATGATTTTTGTTATTTTTAAGAGCTAGGTTTTTGTTTTGGTGATTAGAGAGCATGCATGTTGTGATGCAATGAGAAGGTTTTTTTTATGCTGTTTTGCATTTAGATGCTTCTATTTCTATATGTGTGTTCGCTACTTGGTTTTTTAGGTTTTCAATTGATTAGAGTGTTTGTTAACGAAAATAACTTTTGATTTTTTTTAAAGCAATAGATTTTTAAATTGGCTTTTCTAGTTTGGCTGATGCGAGATAATATTTTTGCTTCTATTCTGGTTTCGTTAGGTTTCTTATTTCTTTACTATTTGCCTAATTCCAGGGATTTTTTTATGTGATTTAAGACTGAGATTGTATGAGACATTCATCCTTTTGTTATACTGTTTTCTTTTCTTGACATCACTGGTTTCATCTATCTTTTAGAAAGGTGCAGATGTTATATATAGTGGCATTCAAAATGTCTGTTTTATTTCTTGGGTCACTTTCAAAGCTCTCAGTGTCTTGATTTGGTCTGTGTGTTTACTTGCTCAGTGGTTATGAGTTTCTTAGAGTTTGGAAGACTGTTCTCTTTTCTGATTGTCAAGTGTTGCTGATACTTATTTAAACTGTGTTTTTTAGGTGGCTGTTGATGATCTTTTTTGTTTGGTGTCAATTTGCAGCAGTGATTGCTATTGTTATTCTTCGATCAGAAAGAAACTCTATGCTTACAAGGTTTTGAAGAGGATGGAGCATTTTTTGCTCTTGAAAGAAAAATACTATGTAAAATATAAAGAAAAATACTTTGTATTTTTAATGTTAATCTACTGCAATCTTGCATGTGGATCAAAGCCACTGTTGCTGTCATGCATTGCAGTTGCATTGCTTCTCCTAAAAATGACAAGTCACTTTTAAACCTATCAACTGTTTTTCTGTTTTTGCAATCTTTTATATTAAAATGTTCACAAATCTAATAACCAACTCACATTACCATAACTATTTGTATTGTTTAAGAATTGATCCATAACAATACATGAGCCATCTATCTAGTTTTAAGCTAATATAAGATTTACAAACTGAATCTAGAAGGATAACACTATTTTCAATTGCTTCTGTTCTAATTTAAATTCGACCACTTGTAATTATTATTTTGGTAATTAGGTTTTGGTTTGGTTGAGAAGATTTTCTTGGTTTAGTACATACAACTAAAATAAACTTACAATGTTATTAAGAGCTTGTTTGTTTTTACGTTTAAAAAATATTTTAAAAAAATTGAATTTTTTTCTTTACTTCAAATTATTTTTTTTGGTGTTTTCATATCTTTTTGTGTGTTAATGTCAAAAATAATTTTTTTTACAAAAAATATTATTTTAATATATTTCTAAGTTAAAAACACTTTGAAAATCAACCGCCATTAAAATATCAAACGAGTTCTAAGTTAACTATATAGCATAGAATACAAAAGAAGTGGCAACAAGATTATTTAATAAAAAAATAGAAAAAAATTCATAAATAATTGTTCAATGTTATAATTGGTTGAATGATCAAAATTTGCAACATGTAGTAGCTTAATCTTAAGTTTGTGAGAAGAAAAATATATTGTTGATAAATAAAGTTACAACTAGGCATATTCCATCCATTTTTTACTTAGTTTTTTTTTTTTCCAAATAAAAAAGATTAACATGGAGCTTGACATTTTGAAGTTTTAATTAAAATTAAGAAACAGATAAATGAGGTCAATATTGATCATCCCCACAAGAAATTTTGGAGTCCTAGTGAAAATATCAAAATACTAGAAACATAAATATATTCACCTAACACACATTATGATTTTCTTTCAATGAGCTATGTAAGAGTACTAATAGTTCCAGATTTTTGGTAATCTACAGGTGGATTTTTTTTTAAAAAAAAGCACATCTGGAAGTTATTATCAAATTAATTTTAACTTTGGCAGGATTACTTTTTTTTTTTGTCTTATGATAAATTAGTTATTATCAAATTAATCAGAAATAAATAAGTTTTTTCTTATCTTAATTGTACAATAAAACAACTAAATATTATTGGAAGAAAAAAAAAACTAAAATTGACCTCAATGGATATTTTTGTATTTTCATAATATTTTTTAGTTATTATAATATCAGTTGAGAGACAATTTAATATTTGACCAATTATAAAAAATAACAAACAATTAAAAAGCACAATAAAATAACTAAAATACTTTTAAAAATAAGAAATTTTAAAACTGAAGTTAAGAGCTTTTTTCATTATTTTATAATAGTTTTTTCGCTATTGCCATATATATATATATATATATATATATATATATAAAAGGACAGGCATGTGGGAGGCGTCCAAGCAATTCAGGTGGCATGTGAGTCTCTTCTCAACGTCCAAAAATATCCTTCCACCATATTATTGTAAGCTTTGCCGTGTCTTTTTCTAAGTGGAGAGGCACATGTTGATGCTAATGATCTGGGCCATGAGTTTGACAAGATATCTCGGGTTAGCTCGACCCTGATTATCAAAGTTACGTGTTTGCCATGTTAACTAATACCAGTTTTTTATATTATTTTTTTATTTTTTTATATTTAATGAGTTGTGAATTATGATATATTATTTGTTCTCTTTTAAAAAAATATTTTTCTTCAAGATATCTTAATTATTTTTTAAAAAATAATTTAATTAATTTATTTTTATTTTTTATTTTATTTTTTATCTGATTAAAATAAAATCAATTTATTTAACTGCCAATTTTATAACTAGAATTATTTATTTTTATTTACTTTTAGAAACATTCTTGTGGCAGTCGGATATTATTTTTGTAATCGTAAAAAAAAAAATTATAATTTAGCCGTGCGGTGAAGTACGATCACCGAGACTATTAGAGGCTATTATACTACAAATTTCAAGATACTACAAATTTCAAGATAGTACTGTATAGACTCCCAGCATTCTTATTTTGACCTTTTACATACGTCTGCTTTTATAAAAACTGTATTACATGAGTCATCGTATAATCCAAAACTTAAAGAACAAAGAAATTAATAATCTATAATATGAAAAATGAACATATATCCGATCTGTATCAATTAAATAACAAAAGAATGGCTTGAAAACTATAGTAATTGCAGGCACCATGAACAAAACTAATGAACCGGCCGGCAGCCAATTATGTGGATGAACAATCGAGCCGCTATACACACGAGTCAGTGATGGGTGCCGGTGGTATACTTGTTTCCACAGCAAGGGCTAGGACCCGCCTTAATTCCTCCGAGTGTCTGACTGTGTCCAACGCCGGGACTTGGGCCTGATTGCTTGATTTCTCCCAGTGATAGCCCGTCAAAGAAACTCTCAATAGCTCTGCTAGTTGCAGAGTTTCCTGACTTCAAGATGTTGAAGGGACGGGCTTCAGTCTCAATGAAGAAAAGGGAGTTTACCATTAAAAAAACAAAGACAAAGAAGCTGAGAGATTTGAGCATTGTTGCCATGTTAATGTGGAAAATAGACAAATAGTATAAAGGTAGTAGAGGGCTGATGCTATGGTTGGATCGAGGAAGAAGAGAAAGAGATAATGAGGCATGGAGGAGTCGACATGCTATTAATTTATAGTATAAGCTACCTTGTGGGACGAGGCTTCTTTGACCAGGAATTTGAGCACTCAAACTATTCAAACAAACGTGAGACTAAAGGGTGAGGGCCAAGCTAGGAAGCAACGAGGGGGGTTCTGTATTCTTGGGCTTCAAGGGAATTCAGAAATTGATTCGGCATGATAGTCCAAATTGGAAGGTGTAGAATAGAAAATATATATTAATGGTGGAATATTTTTGAAGCTGATTCCTAGTATATTAATCAGCAATGTGTTTTGGCCGCCCAACTTTCCGGAAATTTCTCTAGATTAAAGAGCTAGATTGGAGACCAAACTCCATGAATATACGCAGCAGTTTTTGAATTCCAATGGATCTGGTGACTGTATGGAATGTGAAGTATGCATGGTTGTCTGGTCAACTGTCAATGGTTATATTCAGTCCAACTGATCAACGGAGCAATAGAATTGGGTTTAGTGCATTTATGATCTAGTATTCCATGGATGATATTTTTTAAAAGTATTTTTTAATTAAAAGTATATTAAAATAATTTTTTAGATTTTTTTATTTTTCACATTATCACATAAATAATTAAAAAACACTAAAAATAATATTTTTTCAAGACAAATATATTTTTGAAACGCACTCAAATATTGTTAGAAATGTAATACCAAACAACCACCAAGTCCTATATTTTGTGTTGAATTAGAGTGCATAACCATTTCTTGAGTCTGCATTTTTAATTAATAATAAATTAATTAGTTGATTAAAAAGAATAAATATTAACAAATATCCATTTGAATTTAAGAAATAAGATTATATATTATGTAAAATAAAAAAAATAATAAAAACAAACTGAAATCATGTAACATCAGATAAAATCATGATTATACTACTGATTTTATATTTTTAGAATAATTCTAAATTTTCAATTCTTATATTTCTCATTGCATACCCTTGTGTTTATTCGCTAATGCATAAGCTCCACAAGCACTTGTATCCATAGATTCTTTCTTTAATCAACAGTGAAGGATGAAAGAAATATAATCATGTTTAAATCCTTCTTAACAAATAAAAAATTATCTATAATGAGACATAACTTTGAAAATGCTTATTGTATAAGGATATTTTTACGAACAAGAGTGACAATCTATACTCTAAAGTTTGATTGACCAAGTGTATTTGCCTAAATACCATAGTCTTTTAAACAAGTTTACAACATTATGATTTTTTTAAAGAAAATCTCATAACTTGTCTAAGATATGATCTAATAAGGAACCAAACTTCAAAAAAAAAAAAAACGTCTTACTTTGAATTATTTGATTCATTCATTTTAATTTATACAAAGCTTACAATTCCTTATTGATCCACTTGCTGAGATTCATGATGTGTAACAAACAATATCTAAAACTTATGAAAGTATAATAATATCTAAAATAAAGCATAAAAATATCTAAAAGTGATGTATTATTCATTAAGGTAAAAAATATAATATAATCTAAAACACTACAAATGATCATGGATTTTAAGGGAGCATTGGAATTGATGTTAGCCAACAAAGGAGCATAGTTGTGAAGACATAATTGTTTTTAATGTTTTTTTTCTTGGACGCAGAGTCTTACCAACCACTTCCAACTTTTTCTCTTGGATCTTGCAAGGTAAGATTTTTTTCATGCAAGAACAAGTGCACCACATCTTTATTGATGAAATTGCGTATTGTTTGTATGAATCATGTATGAAAAATATATGGTTATAATGTACACAAGGAAAAATAGTGAAGTAAAAAGAGAAAACATAAAAACCTCTTCTTTGAAAAAAAATGATGGTCTTAGATCTCAATAACATATATAATAAAATGATGGTCTTAGATCTTAATAACATATACAATAAAATAAACACATAAGTAAATAAGATTTCAATTATCGAATGCAAAGAATGAGATTCTTGATTTTTATCACTTCTTTAAAGCAAGACAAAATGCCGAACTTGATGGAATTAGACAACCATCCTTCCAAGATTTTTATTTATGTATATACATATATATAACATGCAACATGTCATCACATAAGAAAAATCATGTATATGAAAATACTATAAGGAAAAATATTATTTCAAATGGCCTATCAATAATGAAAAACTAAGGGTGAATCAACATAAGATTTAGAAAAAAAGATCGGTACAATGAAGCACTCATGGGTGAACTGATTAGAAAACACAAGTTTTGAAAAGATTGGTTAAAAACGAATCTCTCATGAGTGAACCAAAGAGAAAAGAAGGCTTTGAGGCAAATTGGCCAAAACAAACCACTTATTGTGAACCAATTTGAGCACAAGATTTTAAAAAGGATTGGTTTAAATGAATCGCTCATGGGTGAATCGATCATAAAATACAAGGTTATGAAATCAAATGATCAAAATAAACCACTAATAAGTGGACCAATTGAACATAAGATTTTAATAAAGAATCGGTTGAAAATGAACCACTTATGAGTGAATCGATCAGAAAACACAAGTTTTGTAATCAACTGATCAAAATGAACCACTCATGGGAGGACCAATTAAACATAAAATATTAAAAAATAATTGGTTGAAAACAAACCGCTCATGGATGAACTGATTAGAAAACACAAGGTTTTGAAATCAATTTAACAATTCTCGAAATTCATCTCATGTCAATGGTTAAGGCGCAAAAATAACCATGCAATTGATATTCATCAAGTATCTCATATAGAAAAATTAAACCATATAATCAATATCAGAATACAAAGTTCTAGATTTTATTTGACAACAAAATTCATGAAGATGCATCGTACACAATCAATCAAGAAATCAATAGGCAATTATGCATGACAACAATTAATCAAATAATCAATTACACAAATCAACTATCGATGAATCATTCAAGCATCAATTCTGTCATGACATGCAAAACGTCGGTTGGCGTATTGCCTCTTGAGAAATGGTGAAAATAGAGTTTTGGGTTTAATCATAAAATTATGATTATAAGGTTTAGGAGTCGCTACATGGTGTTGTGATCACTAGAAAACCTAATGGTTTGCGAGAGTTCGGGTAAAGCACTGGTTGTGCAAGGGGAAGACGCATCACCCCTAATGCACCCTATCTAAGATAAGTTGCATTATTGTTTAATTAGTATTCTAAGTCGTGTTTCTATCCATTGGTTTTATCTAAATTTCAAGGCAGATCTCATTTCGTGAAGAAGTCTCTATCTTATTGGGTTAAATCTTAACCATTCTAAGGGTCAAACTTACTTATTTCTTGGATATAGCTAAGTCTTTGTATTCCGAATGACAAACTAATTATAATGAGATTTTTTATATTTTGACCAAATCCTAATGGATAATCATAAACCAGTTGTGATATCCATTTTGCATTTTTTAAAATATTATAAAAATGATTTTATCTCTATTTAAAAATTATACATGAAGAACTTTTAAGATTTAGCTATATGCACAAAGACAAAACATATTTTTGTGTTTTGGAAATAGGAAATGAATTGCTTTTTTTTTTTTTAATTTTTGATTTTTTCTAAAAAGTTTAGAAGAATAACAATTATTTTTAATATCGGGTCTATATCTTATATTGTAAGTTTACAACTTGATATTATATAAAATAGTTGGGAAAATACGTGAGGGACCCACAAATATTTTTAAAATTCCCCTTAGGAAATTTGTTTTAAAAAAATATTTTCATATTATTAAATTATTTATTTATTAATTGGGTTGGACCTGGCTCAGCCATCTGGGCCGGACCCGGTCAGGTTGGGCGGACGAATGGCCTAACAAACCTCCCCCCCTCCCTCCCCCCCCCTCTCTCTTTATGTTGGTGGCTCACGGCGACACATAGATGGCACTAGTGGAAACATTAAGTTGCCGAGGTTGTTGCTAAAAGAAGAAGTCGATGTTGACGTTGGTTTTACAGTTGCTGGAGAGAAGATGAGTTGGTGAAGGATGTTGGGCCATTGTTGGTCATAACATAGGTGAGGTGGTTGTGGTTGAAGAAGTCAAGGTCGCGGTAGCAGAGAAGAAAAAAAACGATAATGACAGATAAAAAAATTAGAAAAGAGCTGATTTTTTGCCAACTTTGGACTTTTATTTCTTGTTTATTAATGCCTGGAATGTACCCCTATTTATTGGGGGTGGAAGAGAGACATTTTATCTTTATGGGGGACATATCTTGGCCTTTGATTGAACTAAGAAAGATCTCAACCGTTGGCTCAAGGGTGCAATCATGGACTGTGAAAATCGGCGGCTAAAAGGTGGTCGGGTTGGCCACTTTAGGGCAATGCCGCGTCAGTTGTAGGGGTAATTAGCTTGCAAGACTTGCTATAGGGTGTAATACAATGTAAGACCATCATGGTGGTGTATAATTTGCCCGATTTAGTGGGGAAAAGAAGCATTCAATGCCCTTGGAAAGTAGTCACTCGAACTTTGTTTTCATGCAAAAAGATAAAAAAACATGAACAATAACTAGATGATGCATTGTCTGTTTTTTTATGGTACTGTTTGGTCAAAACAATGTTGTTTTTGTCAAAACATGTCATTTCATTTAAATGAAATAATGTCGTTTTGGCTTTTAGGGTTCTAATTTAGAGATTTGACCAAAGTTCATTTTAGTCCTTCAGCTTTTGATTTTTTTTAATTGCACTCTTAATTAACCCCAAAGTTTTGATTTAATACAATTTTGCCTCTGTTGAATTTCAATATCAGCCCTGAATTTTAGCGTATTTTTAAAAAAGATCATTGGTTTTGGATTTTGCAAATTGACTTTCAATTGACCATTAAACTTTCAAATTTCTTCAATTTAACATCTAATTGACTCTAAACTTTGTTTTTTTTGCAATTTTACCCTTGACTTCAATCAATTGACTTTGTAAAAATTAAGTTTGGTCTTTTAAAATTCTAATCTTCTCACTTAAGCCCAAATTGGGATCTCAAACTTAATTTTTCACCAAATAAGTCTCTAATAAAATTAATTTGATATTTTTAAAGTATAATTAAGTCCTTGCACTTAATTAAATTCTTTAATTTTACCCAAATTAATTCTTAAACATAATTAAACTTTTAATTTGGACCATGATTAAATAAAATTGACATATTAAAAATCTAATTATGTCTTTGGACTTAATTTTTATGTAGATTTGTTAAAAAATTATTTAATTTGACATTAAATCTGCATTGTCTCTTTAGTCTTGGGTACAATAGGGTATGATTAGACTCTAAATTTTGTCCAAAACTCCAGCTTGATTCTTCTATGTATATTTGGAACCTTCCTTATCCAGCTTTTACCAAATTGCCAGTCTTTTTATTATTATTGTTTTTGTTTTTTTATTTTTATTTTTTACAAAGAAAAGGTAAATTTTATAAAATAACTCAAAAATAAATTATGAGAAATTTGATAAACACTAAGATCAACACTCATTTTAAATAATCCTCATAAATCAATTCATAATCAGTTCATCATGAAACAATGATATAATCCTTGTCTCTTCTCAAAATTACATAAAGATCTTAAACCTTGTAGGTTTAGTATACCACGAATACTTTATTCAATCAAATATATATATAAAAAAACACATGCCTGTATACTTATTTTTAATCACAAAAAAATTAAATTAAAATTCAGCTTTGATAAATTATTGGAATGCCTCTAGTTGAGGTGGAATTATTGTTTCTTCCTGGTTAGATGGTGAAATTACAATTCTACCACTGCATTTTCCACTCGGTGCATTCATATCATGTGCCATCGTTGTTGGTGGCTTGGTATCAATTCTGATGAGATGTCGACACGTTAAACTGTCCACTAACAAGCTCTCAATCCCATTCATCCACTAATGGTGGCACTGTATTTCATAGCCAACCAAGGAGGGAGATCGACAACGAGAGTTTCGCTTGGCCGATTCGGGTTCTTTTGTTTTTTGCCACTGCTAACGGCGACGCCGACAATGTTAACACCTTGGGTTTTGGTCCGGGAGAGGAGACGAATCCACAACTATACTTTATTTGGGGTTTGATTGGATATGGGTGAACTTATTTTAAGTTTCTAAATCAACGGTTAAGATTCATTGGGTATTCCAGGATGAACGACCAAATTGTTTTTTTCTTTTTTTTTCAACAACATAGATATCTTTTTTAATTTTTTCAACGGCCTATATATCCTTTTTTCCCTTTTTTTTTTTTTTCATAGTTTTGAAATCCGACCTGACTGATCGACTCAAGATCCGGTTAATCTTAGGCTAGAACTGAGCCAAGAAAAAAAAAATAAGAAAAGAAAAAATCTGGTATGACTCGGCAAAACTCGGTTGCAATCCATTGACTTGTTTTTTTTTTTACTAAAACAACGTCGTTTTAATTTTAAAAATAAAAAAAATGATCCGTTCAAAACCCGAAACCCGGACCTTGAACCAGACCGAATCTAAAAAATATGTTTTTTTTCAACTACCTAGATCTCTCTTCTTTTCTTTAGAGAGAAAAAAAACACAGAATTGAAGGCGGTATTTTTTTTTTTTTTTGAAGATTTGGCAAACTCTTCAAACTTTCCAAACCTCCCAAATGCAGCCTGATGGAATGGGACTCACACTGCCTAATTCACGTGGTCTGTCATTATTTATTCAATTATATATATATATATATATATATATATATATATATATATATATATATATATATATATATATATATATAATTTAAAATCAGTGTAAAATATTTTTACCATCAAAAATTATTTTTTACTCTAAAAAGTATTCTGAAATAATAAATTTAACTCGGGTAAATTACTTTCAACAGTTTTGACATGGCAAATTTGATTTTGATTGTAAAATGATGGTTTTGATCAATTTTGACGGGAATTAAACTTGATAGTAAAATAATAAATTTCTTGATAAATTGATTTTGACGATGTGATCAACTTGGTTTTAACAGTAAAACAATGGTTTTAGTTTTTTCTTTGAAAAATTTCTTCTTACGAGAAAAAAATCATATACAATATTATTTCTAGTAGAAGAAGTAATATCCTATATATGTTACTACCATCTATAGAGCATAAAAGATGTAGCGATAAGGTCATATGTTTCCATATTTGTCTGCAAGACTGACATAATGCCATATATTTCTAATGTATATCTCCATTTTGTCTTTCCATAATAGAGAAGTAATATCCTATTTTACTACCATTTATAGAGCATGAAAAGATATAGTGATAAGGTCATATTCTCCGTCTCCATGGAAAAACTTACGGTGTAGTGATAAGGTAATATTTTTCCATCTTTGTCTGCAAGATTGCTGTCTTTAAAGTTTATCTAGTTAGTGGTATAAAAGAGAATTAGGAGTTAATGATTCAGAATATGAAAATCTTCTTTGAAGGTTTGAGATTTAAGTTTGTTTCTCCCACAAGCCAGAAAAGCAATGGGTGTTGAAGATCAAGTGCATGTTCTAGTGGTTACAATGGCATGGCAAGGTCATATAAACCCTATGCTCAAGCTTGCAAAACGCCTTGTATCAAAGGGTGTTCATGTTACTATAGCCACTACTGAGGGTACTCGTTACCTCGCGACGCAAAAATCCAACATCCCTACCTCCTTTACCACCGCCGAAAACACCACAGTCAGAACCCCACAAATCAGTCTTGAGTTCTTCTCTGATGGCCTTGACCTAGAATTTGATCGCTTGAAATATTTTGACTCCTATATTGAATCCCTGGAGACAGTAGGATACATAAATCTCTCCAATCTAATACAAGATCTCACAAACGATGGTAAGAAATTTTCTTGCATTATTAGCAACCCGTTTATGCCATGGGTGCCAAAAATTGCTACTAAATATAGCATTCCTTGCGCAGTACTTTGGATCCAAGCCTGCACTGTCTACTCTATTTACTACCATTACTTTAAGAATCCTAACTCATTTCCAACTCTGATAGGCCCACATGAGTTTATAGAATTGCCTGGGATGCCAAAATTACAGGTAAAGGATTTTCCTTCTTTTATCCTCCCTTCATGTTCTCACCCCATCCAAAAACTAGTTTCAAGTTTCATTCAAAACTTGGATGAGGTAAAATGGGTTCTGGGAAATTCTTTTGACGAACTTGAGGAGGAAGTTATTAAGTCCATGGCTTCACTCCATCCAATTTGTCCAATCGGTCCCTTGGTTTCATCATCTCTATTAGGACAAGAAGAGAGCATTAATGGCAGTGTCGATATGTGGATTCCTGAAGATTCATGCATTGAATGGTTGGACAAAAAGCCACCTTCTTCAGTTGTTTACATTTCTTTCGGTAGTGTAGCGTCATTTTCGCAAAAACAAATTGACAACATAGCCATGGGATTGAAGAATAGCAATCGACCATTTCTTTGGGTGATTAAACCTCCGGAAAACACAGGTGGTGAATTGTCATATGATTTTTTAAAGGAGACCGAGGGAAGAGGTTTAGTAGTGGCATGGTGCCCTCAAGAGAAGGTGCTCATGCACCAAGCTGTGGCTTGCTTTATCACTCATTGTGGGTGGAACTCGACGCTAGAGACAATGGTTGCAGGGGTTCCTGTAATTGCTTATCCTGATTGGACAGATCAACCAACAGTTGCAAAACTTGTAACTAGCATGTTTAATGTGGGCGTGAGGTTGGAAGTAGAGAACGGAGTTGCAAGCTCAGAGGAGATAGAAAGGTGCATCATGCAGGTCACAGACGGACCGGAAGCTGCTAAGATACAGAAAAGGGCTTTGGAGTTGAAGGAGGCTGCGAAGAAAGCAGTTGCAGATGGTGGCTCTTCTGATGCAAATATAGATCAATTTATCAGGGAGTTCATTGAAAAGTAATAAGAGGATGTCCTTATTTTTTTTTAATAACTATGTGGTTTGAGTTCCATATTTAAAATGTAGTTTCTTTTA
>Ga0325410_1000112_pt1 | contig 78927 bp, 32 predicted proteins | sample PopdelMetagenome_16_FD_206182 | JGI IMG/M metagenome (GOLD analysis project Ga0325410, IMG submission 206182) | Populus deltoides microbial communities from Bellville, Georgia, United States - Xylem-PdIQD-R3 | ecosystem: Host-associated > Plants > Phyllosphere > Stem > Wood/Secondary xylem... | reverse complement strand
CCAATTAATGGTGGTTCCTTGTGTGATGGTGGAAAACACAACTTTCTGAAGTTACAGCAATTGGCCACCACTTCCTAAGAAGTAAGAAGATTAATATAAAACAGCAGGTAACCTCGAGAGTAAGCAGTCAACGGTGATTCTGGAACTCGTCCCTCCTCCCATTTGCGGTAGTTGTTTTTCAATTAATTGTGTATTGTTTGGGGGGGAGGGGGGGGCAGAGAAGCACAATCATAGCCATATGACAATGCACTGGAAACAATGTTGCTCTTTTACCAATGACGTATCGTCTGGTCTGTAATCAAAATCTCGAACTTCTACAATCGAAACCAAGCAAAAATAAGCGTACGTCGAGGGGAGCTTCATATTTTTATTTTTATTTTTAATAAGATCGAGGCCTGCTCACTGGAAACTGCATACCTAAGCATTTGGTGGTTCAATCCCCAAGCTGAATAGCTCCGTATGCAGGCATGTTTTTGTATCGGATGAGACTCCAAGCTTCCAGCCAAAAGCTGTTCCCCGAGATGAATCTGCCTGGCCTGATTTCCACAATTCCACATAGGAACTTCCGCATCTTAGTCACACGCCTCACAGTTCCGGAAATAGATTAGGTTCTAACAGATTTGGTACTGCTGATTCTCCCAGCAAGGACCATTCGACATGCTGGTTAGGTTCTTTCAACGACCTTTAGCCCCTTCAAATTTCAGGCTTTAAGAAGACAGCTATACAACTTGGAAGCCTCCAAATCTGGCTCAGTGAGGAATGGCATGCGTTACTACAGAGGGCAACGAGCCAACCAGCCAAGCACATATTCTCTCTCAAGATTGACATAGACCAGTCCGTATAGGCAACTGTGTTCATCTTGTACTGCTAAACAAAAAATTAGTCATTGTATAACGCTTTAAAAATATGCAATTGCCACCATAGAAATAATCGAAAGTATTTACAATTGACGAGCGCTGAATTATTTTATAAGAATGGTGCTGGAAGCGAAAGAATCGGTGGCCACCTAAACTGAAACCACATTTCTGCTAAAGCAACTAACAAGAAGAGTTACTGTAACAAGTGGACTGGAGGAGAAGATTCTGCCAGAACAGCACCATGTGAGTTTTAAGCCATGCTCTGCCCTCATCCTTGCGAGCTCTGCCCTTGTCATCCCCCAAAAATCGAAAAGGAGGGAGCCAAAGGAGGATAACAATGTGCCTATCTTTCCAGAAGAGCAAATTTCAGATGCAGAATTTTAGATTCAAAAAACAAAAACCTTCAAATCATTCATCGTTTTCCAAATATCTTGGCTTTTATCATGCGTGACTCTCATTCTTGGATTGCCGAAAGGGTAGACTTTGTGAACCACACAGTTCTTCTTTTGACCGTTTACTTGGTATAGATTGTGGCGATCTGGAAAGATAAATCAAACAATATCAGGAAGGCATGATCAGTTCAGGAAATTATTACACAATTAGTAACTGATGTATGAAGCTACCAAGCTACCATCATTAAAAGTATCTCCAGACTAGACACGCCATAATTTTCCATGACAAGAATGCAAATGGACCAGATTATGTCAATAGATCCACACCAAAACAAAGTACAGAACAAAACAATGTGCGGGAAAAATTCATGCTCTACAAAAATCTGATAACGGATTATGAGAGATCACAAACAAAGGCACAAAAATGTCATGACACTACCAAATAACCCAGAAAAGAAGCACCATGCCCTACTATCATACAGAAATACCACAATAAGGTACAGAATAAGGCAGGGCAAAAAGGCTCAGCAAGGAGTGCATATGGATGTCACGTGTGAAAATCCAAGGACAGGGCCCCACAAAAATCCTTCAAACACAACGTCACTTGGAGGACCTTAATGGATTATCCTTCTATGAAGAAAGAAAAGCAAGAACAATGCATATGTATGACTTAGCATAAGCATCATGAATCCCAGACCACCTGAATAAGCAAACCCTCTAAGATGCCCACAAAGAACTGAATTCACCATTATAGAGAGCCCATTGAATTCCACATGTTCAAATAAATCCACTTCATGACTCAATAAAAATGAAATTCAACTAACTGAAAAACAGAGCTTTTGATTCAAATAGAGTAGTTGGTGAGCAGAATGGCTAGTCATGCTAATCCCACTCCTCAAACACTAACTGAAAAAAGAATGTCTAAACTGCTCTCTCTGCGCTATTATGATGTCAATTTACAATTTATTAGCTGTAAAAGGAAGAAGCCCTTTTGACATTACCTAGGGGAGTTGGCACGTTTCTGCTGTTGCTGATTTACCATATTGGATGTATTCACAAGTTCAGCATCAGCAACCTGCAAATCATTTTCCAACAATACAATAGATGCACATTAGGCATACAGACAATACACAATCTTAGAAATGGAGTTCTTATGGCGTTTTATGCCATTCTGATAATCTCAAAAGTGAAAATGCATTTAACAAACTTGAAAATCTCTGTTATACATTTTAAAAAATATTTAGTCCTTCAAGGTCACAGTCAGTTTAGTGCCAAAAAAATCCAAAGTAGCGAAGACTATGAGACAGGGAGAGGTGTTTGAAACTAACAAAGACTAGTGATAAAATGGGCCACATGAGAAGTTTGCAAATTCTAAAATAAATAATTGTGACTCCAACATTATGGAAGATAAAGAAGAAAAAAGACACGCCCATTGAAAAGAACAATAAAATGGTAAACCAACTCTGAAGGGAATGGCTGATTCAACTACATGGGAGTACTTGGATAATGGGCCTGACCACCAAGTCTTACCTCTTAAACAGGAATAACTGGAGCCTGGTTAAGGCCACAGTGGCGAACATGAAGCCAGCTTTCCCTTTCACTGTTTTAGCTCCCACATCTTGGTGCAATGCAAAATCCAAAAGGGAGTGGTTTCTGTTCAGATAACCACTACCCAATGTGGAAATTTCTTGCCAACATACCCTTATCCAAGCATCACCTATGTTTTTGAACAAAGGAATCAAATCAAGTACTGAAAGCATCATAAAAATATCCGCACCTCAGAAGGACGTTCTTTAGCTGAACCATCTTCTCGTACCAGATCACTAGATTCAGGACTGCTAATGTCCCATACAAATCCATTCTCGTTCCCAATAGAAAGCTTATCGAAATCACCATCCACAGCACCAGAATTGGGTGAAACATATGCTGCGTATTTTTCTGAGAACAATAAATACATTCAGCACCTTCTTATAAAACATATGGGTCAGTATTCAAGATCATCTAGCGAAGGAGATGCTGAGATAAGAATAATAAGTCTTGCACCTATCTAATTTATGTTAAACCCAGTTAACATATCCACTGGCAACCAATATGAATATGCATAACTATCACATAACATCAATTCTTTGACCATAGAAATAATCAATGTTTACGTGCTTACCATTTAATGACGAGTTCACACACAACTAACCTAGACTATGCAAATATTTAACTCCACATTCATCAACATTGCACAAAAGAAACAAAAGAAAAGGAGTATAACAATTACAAAAAAAAAAATATTTTCTCAAACACAGAATTACGAGAGAGAAATGACCTAGAGATTAAATTTACCTGCCAAGCTGTGAAGTGCATTCTCAGCTGCTTGCTGTTGTGCATCCTTCCGTGTTTTACCCATTCCAACACCTATCTTTTCACCGGTGAACAAAACCTAAATCATTTAAGTCAGAAAAATGAGTTTGTTGGAGTCCAAAAGTTGCTTAGTCTTTTTACAAGCTACAAGCTAAAAGGGAAAGATAAGTACACAAAAAGAAGAGATTATTTTGTAGCTTCATGAAAAAGAAAAGTGCTCTTATGAGACAGAAGAATACAGGACAAATTATTGTAGGAAGAAATGTTCATGCAAACTAATATGTCAAATGATAAGTGGTCAAATGTAGATCCCTGAAATATTAAATGATTGATTAGCATTGAAAGAGCAATTGCTGCATCAGGCTGTATAAAAACTTTGTATAATTGTTTGTATGTATAGCATTACTCATCAGAGGTGTTAGTAAAAGTGGACTTTAGCCACAGAGCTACTAAAACCCACACAATAGCCCCGAAGGTTTGATGCAAGTTTTCATCCTCTCAATTTTCTATTCCAAGAGGCCTTTCAAAAGTAACGACCAATTCAGAAGCTCTTGTTAATCTCAATTGTAGGAAGCATTTATAAAATTCCAAGAGTTGATAGGGAGTTATCAATGAAAAGCAGAGACAGGAGAAGAAAATGAGGTGGAATTTTCTCTAGTGAAGAGATGATCAAAGATAGATACACTGAATCATTGATCAGGGAAGCTTCTATCCCATTAAGGTTTTGATGTAAAACATAGATCCCTCTGAAGTCAATTTTTTCAGCCAAAAAATAAGTACTGCCTTGACTTCAAAAGCTCACGCACCAAAGTCTAATTTTACAAAAGTCTGGATGGGCTAAAAAATAGTTTACCCAAAATATAAGCTTAAAGCTAGCACTAATCATAAGGTAATCCTCTCATCATCACATATGTATGATCATCATACATGACTCATCCACAACACGAAACAGGTCTGTTGCAACAGGAATGTTTTCAATTGGGACACTCAATCACATAGTAATTTACTGTCGCAGTTCACAAAACATTGATAACACAACAGCCAATAGTATATGACTAACAAAGAGAATTTTAGGGTGGGAGAAAACCTTTATAGTAAAGAAAAAAAGCAACTCGGTTTTTAATGCAAAATCAACAAAGCAGTGGGAGAAGTTACTGTCAGTTGAGTAAAACTGTAAAAGGGGAAAAAGTTAAAAGCAGAAGCAGAAGAGTGAACCACACTACTTTCACAAGGCTGGAAGAACATTTTTAAACTAGAAATACAAAATACCCTTTACTTGCTTGAGTTTTACAATAATCTCACTGAGGTCAACTTCATAAGAACAGTGCAAAACACTTCATTTTGTAACCGACAAACAAATTTTCTTCAGAACTCAACGGGACCTCACTCCACTACTTTCAACATGGATACACCATTGCATTTATATTATCATATCTATCTAAAAATTTCCTGATGAAAACAACATTGCAAGAAAGAAATGAATGGGAGAAGAACAGAAAATTGGCAAACATAACTTGGTAACAAATTTCAAGTATTTATTCAACTCCAATTACAGTACCAAAAATTTATGTCCTTGAAGTAAGCTCTCAGATGATTACAACAACATAAAATTACAAAGCTCATGAACTTTTTGTGAATTATTCAAAGAGTATCAAGAGCCAGAAAACATGAGGGTAGGCAGAGAACGAATTTTAACTAACCTCGACAGAGAATTGCAAATCCTTACTGGTGCTTACAACAGATTTGAACTCCACCTGCACATAAGCAGACGATAAATGATCCATAGAAATAAAGAGGTGAGGCAACCATGATGAAGCCCAGAACCAATCAGTACCTTGGATCTGCATCTCCGTCCAATTTCTTGCAGCACTCCAATAGACAAGTGGGATGGTAGCAGATTGAGTTTCCCAGCTTCAGCTTGGAACTCTCTGCTACTAGAGGACACATGATTCTGAGACATGCCAGCCTCTGCAGAAAAAAAATTATATGGATGAGAATGGCCTTCATACCCACTACAGCAACCAGTGGGCTCATCATTGCTTCTAAATATGTTATATAATGATACATCCACAAGTTTGATAAATTTTTCTGTTATGAGACTTGTATTGTCTCTCAAAAGGCTCCTATATTTCGATGTTAGATCAATCAATCCTGAACCATTAAGTAAGGTTTGAAAGTTGTAGCTATATATGATTAAAAGATGGATTTGCATACATATCTACATATACTGAGCAGGCCTGATGGTTCAACACAAAGCAAGCACTCCATCACTTTGCACTTCAAACTATTATAGCACTAAAAAATTCATATGCTTGATGGCTTACCTCCAGCAGGAACAATTTGTTTATGCATGTCATTTCCAGCAATTGCCTGCAAATAAGTGAAGTTCTTCCTCAGTTTCTGATGCTAGAAATGATCCCTATGCATTGAAAAATAGCAAGAGCTTCAAAATACAAATTTAAATTAACTTCAGACAAACCTCTTCAGCCTTCAATTCTGAAGCATGTGAGACTAAACTGGAGGGAGCGGGAGCAGAGGCTGATGCACCATGAGCAAGTGGATTCTGCAGTCCTCTCAGCTTATCAGATTTTAAAGAATCCAATTCTTGAGCAGTTGCTGAAGGTCGGTTATTTGATTGTGCTCTGCTAGTATCTTCTTCCACCAGCCAGCCTCCCTGTGGCTGTAGAGAGGATAGTGGTATTGCTGCAGGTATTCTAGAAAGAAGAGGGGGTTGACCAGAATTTTGATTCCTTAAATCTCGTCTAACAGGAGCACCAAGTAAACTAGGTTCTGAAATAAAGAGGTTTAAATTATGGAATGTAAGTTTAAGTACTCTAATGATATAGATAAGCAGAAATAAAATCAAGACCAACTGCACTCCATACTCTGAGAAGGCAAGAGTGTGGCCGATAAGGTTGGTCCAGCAACATTTGGAATTATAGCCACGTTAGGCTGGGAGATTTCAGTTCTCAATTCAGCACTGTTTGTAATAGAATGTGGGGCCGATTCCATGACAGTCTTGCCATCCTGAAAGGTTTAAAATATTTAAGCACAGAGCTGAGAAAAATTATCAAGTTCCATTACATGCCAAACAACCAGAGAAACAGAAAACATGTTGCTCATAGGCACACATGTTTAATATTGCTTTGCTCTCATTTGTTAGAAGCACATGCAGTATCCAGAATGAACCTTGTATTTCTCAGGTGAAGGCAAGCAGGAATTTCTCTCAACCAATTCAGAGCAGGTTCATGAATCTCTTCAACATGATTTTTTAAGACTTACCGATTGATGCAATCTTCGTTCAGCTTCAATGCCACTCATTCCTTCACTAAAAGGAGCAATGTTATTGCCATTGGGTACAAAACCACTATCCTGTAATTCATGAAAAAGATTGTTTGATAATTTAAGAATATGATCAGAATGTTGCTTGAAGAACCCAATATCTCAATTCAAATACCTCTGTCATCATGTAGTTGCTCACATCAGGAGTAGGAGGTAAGCTTTTCACCTCATCTTCATAAAAGACTTCAGATATTCTTCGTATTAAGATCTCATCAAACTCTCTGTGAACATAACATGTCACAATGCAGTTATAAATAATCCTCATGCAATAACAGTAACTTAAAAGTACTTCATATGTATAATCTTAGCATCTCTTACTTGAAAAAACAACCTCTGACATTGCATGCAACATTTCTTGCCACACATAGGACTGGAACGGCGTTCGCTGTCTAGAGAATAGAGAGAATGAGCCTAATAAAGATTTTACTTGGAAGGTAACGTGAGAAAAAGGAACAAAATTTAACAAATAAGTTCACATGGATATTTTTTAGTACCTCTGCTTGAGGAGCATAATAAGGAGTGAATGCAGGAACTACATGAACTCGAGGTTGATCCATGTCTTCCCAGACTTTTAACCGGTCATCTATTACCATTGCCATTTTTGGATGGCACATGCCATCTTGGAAGACATTCAATAAAGATTTCTTGGAGCCTGCTACAGTAAAAGGTATTCTTATTGGTCATTAGTAAAAGGCACGGTGGCTGACATGACAACTGAAAACACAACACACTGCAGGTTGTTTATGAGCAGTGCCACTTCAATTTAGAAAACTTTCGTCAACTTTGGCTTTGAACCATCCCTTTCATATTTGAAACTAGAGACTAAACAAACATATATGCCAGAAGCACCAGAACAAAATTCACAATAAAATTTTACAAATTTCAAAGGTAATTGAAGATGCACAAAGTTCAAAGCAAAATCGGAAATCAAAATATTTTCAAAATAGTAGTGATCCCATACTTGCCTGATTTAACACAAACTACACGGTCTGAGAGTTGCTTTGAAGCTATCAAGTGAGCCTCTGGGTCAAGAAGCCTCCACATTTCTAAGGCATAATCTCTTTCAGCCATCGTACAAACATAAACTTCAAACCGTTTGCGTCCCTTTGCTGTTAAGTAACTTCTCAAATCTTCCCATGCCGGCCTTAATCTCACAAGCACACTCGTATCACGAATCTACAAAAAAAACAAAAAGTTACCAGTAATCACAAGAAAATTTTTATTGTCGTGTATCAGAAAGCATGGCTGATGACAAAGTAAGGAGAAGTCACTCTCCTACTATATTGCAAGAAAACCAACACAGAAATGCCAGATAAAAAGTAAAATTAAGCGCCTTAAGAAGTATGGAACCTTCCAAGCCAAAAACTTTCAAGGAAGCACATAAGTAAGGTCAAACTGATCCAAAAGAACGATGGTCCTAATTTAGCCAAAATCAAGGATTATTAAATGAAAATTGAGAACTCTCCAAACAAAAGTCTAATTTTAACAGCTATGCAAGCATATAATCAAAATATGTAAATATCAAACGAGAATATGCAAATACATCCATTTTTGTATTGGAAACAAAAGGCTTTTGAAACTAAATAACATACAGGTGTTATGATATATTGGAACCAATGAAATCATTAAGATGAAAGAAAATAATATGAAAACAATTGCACTTGTTTTGATCTTCTCATAGCTCAAGGAAAAACTCTCATAAATCATACTAGCGTGTAATAGTATTAATAGTTCCAAATGATGTAATCAAATTGCAAATATACTCTTTTCCGCCCAGTTGACATCAAATACTCTCTATTAGAACACACTTTTAATATATATCATAAAAAATAACAAGTAGAGAATTCCACGGAACAAATTAATAAAAGTAATAAAACTGGAAGAAACAAACAACATCAAGCAAATCATACCTCCGGATTGATGCGAGTTAGAACAATATTTTTCTCTGGCAATCTAATCACAGGTCTAACAACTCTCTCATGGCCATCCGATGATCGCAAAACGTCCTCCAGTTGAACCTTGTACATCTTTCCATTATCCGTAACAACATCATTCTCTATATACTGCTTCAGAAGCAACCGATCATCAATATACCTCTTCATCTCCGCATACATTCCAGATACCCTCATCGGATCTTGCTCCCGTCCAATCCAACCCCTAAGAGTCTCAATCCTATCCTCAAACAACTTCATCGTGTTCGCAACAATAAGTGTCTCATCAAGATCAAACACAATAGAAAGACACCGCATGTTGAGCATCCGTAAACACGAATCATACAGACCTACAGGAACCGCAAAGCACCAAAAACATGGAAACTTCTTTTGCTTGCTTGGCATTGCCACTAAATGAATCTCTTCATCTCCAATCAAAACCACCGCCGTCTATAACAACAAAAAAGACAAAGTCAAGATCACCGCATTCTCACTTCTCCCCTTCTTAACTCAAACTAAAGATTAAGGACAAAATTTTTAACTAAATGAGTCAATTACGCTGTAAAATTAGGCAAAACAAATCAAAGAAATTAAAAGAAAAAAAATAGACCTTGACTTCGTGGAAGCAAGAGGCATGGAGATTGATCAAATGAGACTGTTCCATAGGAGAAGACGATTCGAGCTTGCAACGGACGGAAAATGGAGAGATTGTTTGGAGAATTGACAGAGGAGGACATCGCTCACTTTGTTGAGAGATATGATGGATGCGAATCTCGTTGTTTGGGAACAAGAAACCCTTTTCCGTCACCAGAATAACATCCAGTTCTCCCAAACATACCTCTCCGTGATAAACCAGGGATTTAAACCCTAAACGACTCATTTCAAAACAATCAAATCAATTACTACGACCAGGAAATTATGATAGAGTGACAGAAACAGCAATGCCTGTGAATTTTCTCACTGCTGCTGGTCTATCACTACAAGGCCTGACTGCACAGACACACTCTCTTCTTCTCTCTCTCTCCCTCCCCTCGCTGCGTGTTTCTCTTTCTAAACGGTTTTCAATGGGAAGAAAATGAGGGTGGGGAGGGATATTTATAGGGGATGCGGCAGTTATTTAATGGGTGTGGAATTTGTTTGAATTTACGAAAATCCCTTTTTTGTACGGGTAACTTTGCCATTGTAAACTTAAAGCGTAGTTTTTACATTTTAAAATGTTTTTATTTTAAATTATTTTTTTAATTTTAGATTTTTTAATATGTTAATATTGAAAATAATTTTAAAGAATAAAAAAATATTATTTCAATAAATTTTTAAATAAAAAAAATTTTCAAAACCATACCTCCAACAAACATACTCTAGAAGATTTGAAGATTTAAAAGGGATTAAAAATTTAGGTTAAAAATATGGATTTAGATGATTTGATTAATACGAAAAGAATGAATCAAGATTGTTTGATTTTTTTAAATAGAAAATTTTTTGCCTGTTCTTAAATTAGACACAATTACCAAATAAAGTTAATGGTGTATTATAATAATTATATCATAAATTAAATATTTTATATTAGATTCCAATAAACTTCAAGAAAAAAGTTTTTTTTAATTTTTACGTATTAATTTGACTCGATTTTGAGGAATAAAAAAAGTATGAGAACTAGGTGATTAGGGATTTTATATTGTTTTTTCCTAAATAAATAAACTGAAAATAATTTATAAAAAAAATAGATTTTGATTATAATTTGCAACTTTCATGATCAAAATGCAATTTACACTTTGAAATTGCTTTTGGCATGATAGTTACTTATTGGGAAAATAAAAACAATAACTCATGTGATGTATAAAAAAAATATTGTGATGTATAATAAAAATATTTTGTGTGGGTGCGCCCCAGGTAACTAGAGAGTCTGGTTATTTAAGTGCTGACTTGAGTTAATTAAAAAAATATTATTTTAATTTTTTTATTTAAAAAATTATAGGTTAATTTATTATTAAGGGTGAGTAAAAAAATTAAAAAATTAAAAAAATTGGAAAAAAAATAACCAAAAAAACTGAACTGTGAAAAAAAATCGATTAAACTGATTAAAATTTTGAAAAAAACCGACCGATTCGGTTCGGTTTCGGTTTTTTAAGTCTAAAACCAAAAAAACCGAACCGAACCGAACCTAAACTGAAAAAACCTGAGCCAAACTGAAAAAACCGAGTCAAACCGAAAAAATCAAGGCAAACTGGTTTTTTTCTAAAAACCAAACCGAAACCAGCCGGTTTGAACCGGTTTCGGTTTGGTTTGGCTTTTTTTTAAAAAAAATTAATTTAATAATTTTTTTATATAAAAACAAAAACGAACAAAAAAATAATCATCCCTATCTATTATATCGATTAACTCAACTCCTTCATCCTTCAGCCGGATCCTTCCCACACGACAAAGGCTCATAGTCGTATCGAACATAATTTTTATTTCTCTCTCTTTCCTTTCTCTCCATTTGTTTCTTCTTTTTCTCCATAAACTTCAATAATTTCCATCAAAGATACTAATAGCATACGTGTAGGTTTCGATGCAAATATTCATTCGCTATTTTTTTTATTGGACAATAACATGACCTATCAAATGGTTGTTTTATATAGTCAATAGGGAATAAGATTTCCTTTCCAAGATCAGCTACATGTTTCACAGGTTGCGCATCTTGATAGACTTTAAGTTTTCACAATCCTTGTAGATGAGCCTAAGTTATGCTAGCGTTGTCGCCCTAGAGTGGTGAGCTACGCTCAATTCATCTTTCCAATGTCTTCCCTGGAATGAATCTAGCATGAACTTAAATTATTTTTAATTTTCTAGTCAAAAATTTAATCATTACTTAATTGAAGGCTTAGTTTTTACTACGTAAACCTATAATAAAACCAATCATACCTTAATATATTATACTATATTTTAAAAAGCGTGAAAAAAATATTATGCATTTATTATATATATAGATTTAATATACTATGGATGACATTGTATCGTCATATGGGACGTTGTTCTTGCTGCTTTTTAGTTAAAAAATATTGTTGGGTGTATTGTTTTTTTCTATTTTTTATGCCAAAAGCTATTGGGTCTGGCTGCCCAAATCGCTTCCAACAGGTATTGAGTTTCGCTCACAGCCAGACCCAGATATGTTTAATTTTATTTTTTTACCTTTTTAGATATTTTTTCTTTTTTTATGTAATTTTTTTTCATACAGTAAAGAGAAAATAAATTGATAAGACTTTTTCTATATTATATAAAAGTTGGATAACGATAATTTTTTTCATTTGAGGTCGGGTTTGTTGAATTTCTTTTCTCCTAATAGAGTTTGGTCTTATTGTCCACCAGGTCCCCAATAGAGTTAGGCCCCGCTGCCCAGCAAAACCCAATGTTTTTGGATCTGGCTTCGTCACCAGATCCAACGCTATTGGATTTGGCTTTGCCTGCCAATAAGATCTAATAGAGTTGGGTGTTGCTGCCTAGCAGGACCCAATAGCGTTGGGTCCTGCTACCACCACGACCCAATACCACGGGTCTGATATAGTTGTCATCATAATTATCAGGCTCAACCCCGCGAGTCAACCCAAGATTCGGGATCTTAGTCGGATCTATTTCATTCAAAATTCAGGTCTGTAATTGGCCTAGAGTAAATCGGTGGACCCGTTGGGTCAATCCAGAACTCGGGTGACCAAGCAAAAACTCAATAGAGACCTTTTTTTTTCCAAATGTGTTTTTTTTCTACCTAGAGACCCTTTTTTATATATATTTTTCAGTTAGTTACTAACTCATTTCAAAATTTACTATATAAATACTAAAAGAATGTTTTATTTTTTCAATGTGGGATTTGAAGTTCTTTAATATATATGCTCTATGTTTATAAGAAAAAAAAGTTATGTTTTTTCAATGTGGGATAATAAACCTTTTTTGTTTAAATACTTCAACTTAAAAGAATAAGATAGTATCTTTTTTAATGTGGGATAAAAAACATTTTGAAATAATCTTTTAAACTTAATTACTTACAACATATATAGCCTATATCCACATGGATTATTTCTTAATTTTTTTATATAAAATATTAAAACATCAAATATTTTTTTAAAAAATTCCAAATATTTTTAAAAAAATTTCCAGGTGACCCTAGGCCTTGGCCGGGTCTGTTTCATTCAAAATCCAGGATTGAAATTTGCTCGGAGTAAATTGGTCGACTCATCGGGTCAACCCGAAACTTGGGTGACCTAGTAAAGACCCCATTTTTTTAAATGTTTTTTTTTCTTATACCTAGAGACCCCTCTTTTTTCATATTTTCACTTGGTTACTAACTCATTTTAAAATTCACTATATAAATGTCATAATATTATTTTATTTTTTTTAATGTGGGATTTGAAGCCCTTTAGAATATATATTCTATGTTCACAAGAAAAAAGTTATGTTTTTTTCAATGTGAAATAAAAAAGCTTTTTGGTTTAAATACTTCAACTTAGAAGAATAAGATAGTATCTTTCCACTGTGAGGTAAAAAACATTTTGAAATAATCTTTTAAAATTTAATTGTTTACCACATATATAGCCTTTATCTACATGAATTGTTTCTTAATTTTTTCATGTAAAATATTAAAACCTCAAATACTTTTTTTAATTTTTCCAAGTTGACCCGAGTCATCCTGTGTAACCTAGAACTTAGCCCCTTGGCCGAGTCAACCCCCAGGCCGCGTTTGATAATTATGGTTGCCATGAAAATATAACTTTAAATAATGCTATAGAAAAGAAATAAAGTGATGTGGCCGATTAAAAAAATAAAAACCAAAAACATAGACAAAACCTCCTCTGTTTTATTTTGTTCAGGGGTCTCTTTTAAAAAATATTAATTTTTTTGTTGTGTTTAATTTTCGGAGTGGTTTTTCTAATTTATATATGGTTTTATTTTTATCTTTTATATAGATAAACTATGTTTTTGAAAAAATAAATGTTTATTTTTAGATGATATTTTTAATACGTGTAGTCTTATATGTTATTTTTTATTTTATTTTATTCAATCAATTTAATATCTTATTTTTCAAGATTCAATATCTTAATTTATATTTATTTTTTAGTTTTTCAAGTTTTGCTTTTAGGTGTCATTAATGAATTTTTATTGATTTATTAATGTATATAATTTTTAGTTTATTTGATGATATGTGTGTATAAATTTTTTGATTTATTATATTTTTCAAACTATTAAAATGTGTTAAAAAAACTTGCATAAATAATATTTTATAAAAAATAAAAATATTTGACTCGTAAATTAGAGTCCTAATAACTGAATTTGTATCGGTTCGAAAAATGATTATCTTTTACTTTTGTAATCAAGGCTTGGTAGACCTTTCAGTGAAACAAAAAACAAAAGAAAATAAAATTATATCATAATTTATATGACTATAGGTTTTGTAATTAACTGCTTCTATTTAAATAGGGGTATTTTTATAAATACCCAATAATTAAGATAATAAAAAAAACCCAGGTGGTAATATATGCTCTTTTATTTTTCAGACACCCAAAACCTTGAGCTACGTAGACAAGAAAGAGAGATCAAAGAAAAGGAAGAATTAGGTTCAAAATTTCATCTTTTGAGCTTTAAATATTTATATCTTTTGTTTGAGTTATTACTCTAGGAATTAGGAATTAGGATTTTATTAATATTGTATTCTAAGCACTTTTAGCATATAAATTTCTTATTAATGAGATCCTTAGATCATCAGAGAGCCAATGGAAATGGTCTTCGCATGTTTCGTATATATATATTGTGAAAATTATAGTAAAAGTAAGGTTTTAGAATAGTGATGAACTACATGTAAAAAAAACAAAAAAAATACCAAGACGATGTAAATATTTTTTAATTTTTTTTTAAAGATTTTTATTATTAACTTGATTGGGTTTAATAAGCATAATTAATTTAATAATATGGTTAGAAAAGAATACATTGACAACAAATAAAGTGAAAAAAAATCAACAATGATTCAATGCAAAAGATAAATGCTTACTAATATTATAGAAATATATCTTTCCAATACTTTTAAAAGGTCTCAATGATCTTATTTGTTAATAAAGTTAGATTAAAATGAAAACAAGATAGTTGCATGGAAAGAAAAATTAAATAAAAATTAGAATCTCAATTCCTAACAAATAAAATGTTGAATGAAAAAACTCAAAAGAAAATAATTTAAATAAAAACAAAAAAAAATTAATCCGAGTTTATTCGATTCAACACACCAAATCTATAACTTAGTCGTGAGACCGGAATAACCTTGAAAAAAAATTAAATAAAATTACAAATTCAAATTCTTAAACCAACATTATATTGAAGGGTAAAAAAAAAACTAAAGTTTTTTTTAAAGCAACAATAAAAAAACACTTGAGTTAACCTTGGTCAACTTTATAGAAAGGAAAGTAAAAAAAATAATAATAATGAATGCCAATATCCAACTAGCCCAATGTTAAGGGATGAGATTAAAAAAATTAAAAATGACCTAAAAAGATTGAAGCTAACCCACTTTAATCTTTAAAACTCGTGACATGGATTATGAGAAGGCAAATCCAAAAAAATAACAATGTTAAATTCTCAACCAACCAAAATAATTAGGGATAAAGTTAAAAAAAATTCAACAAAAAAAGATAAAAAATATAGATTTGAAAAAAATAAGAATCAAATTTGACACAAAAAAAAGGAAGAGAAAATCAAATTATGAGGGATAAAATTGAAAAATAATTTCAATTAAAAATGGATAAGAAAAAAAATTAAAAAACAATCAAAAGAATAAGGATCAGACTTGATATAAAAATCAAATGTAAAAGGATAAGATTGAAAAAAATCAATTAAAAATTCAAGACCAAATATATTGCAATAAAAAAATTAAGGATCTAATTTGATTCAATGAACAAATAATCAGACTTCTTTGATTTTTTTGCAATGCCCATTGCATTTTTCAAGGAGGGGAGAAAGAAAAGAGGGGGAAGAAAAAACACGTCGTTAGAGCTCAATCGCTACTCGTCCAGAGACATATCCCGCATCACTATAATGGGGGCGGCAAGATGCATCAAACACCACCCTGAAAGACATCGTTTAAAGTCTAGAAGGCGCCACCTAAAAGGTGTGGGCGACGTTAACCTTTATTTTATTTAAATAATAGTTGTTTTTAATATATTAAAAAACTTAATTACCTCTAACCCCGTATGATAATCACAAAAAAAGAAGCTAGAATACAATGATGAAAGCGCCTCTATATGCAAAGCCAAGAAAGTTTAGTTTTAAGAGGCATTTAAGTTATTGTATCGTGCAGAAAAAATAAATAGTCAAAAACATGCATGACCTAAGTTAATTTAGTAAATTCATTGTGCAGCAAAAAATAGAAAAAGATTGATTCACCATGTTTAATTTTGCAATCACTAATAGATTTTAAAAAAAAAACTGTATTGTCCCTTAAGTTTAGTTAAATTTTTTTCTTCTGAAGGGTAAAATAATAATTTCATTACTTAAATCCATAATAAATTATGAGTGTGTGCATAGTAAATCATTGTTCGCTTTTATTTTTGTTTTAATTGACAACTTTTTTTTTATGAGATTTTTTTAATAAAAAAATTATGCTTTATTAAAATATTATTTGATTTAATAGGTTATCTTTCTAAATTGGAGATGTATTGGATTTGTGGATTAGGAGCTGTAACCAATGATAATACGCTATATGAACCTGTTGAATTCGGAATTTATGAATTTTGAAATATAGAAATTGTTTAATTCCTTTGTTGATTAATTAGAAAGAGCGGATCACCCCACATATTATACAGTCTCGGAACTGCAAGTTTTCATTTAATATGAGAGATAATTATTTTACAGTATTTTTATTAATTTAGGCATTTATATGAATTATGGAAAATTATTTTTACCTTCTTAAGTTCTTATGATCAGTGTTAATAATTTACATATTTTAAAACCATATTTTATTTTATATCATTACATTACTAAATTAACTTATTATTTCTTTGTTGCAACTCAGGTTTGATCCCTAAAGTTTTTATTTTTTTCAATTAAGATCCCCATTTTTTCCCATGTTTTGGCCCTAATCTTCATTTCGGTCAATGCTATTTCAATGATTAAGACTTTGTTGAAACACCTAATTCAACCCTCCACCCTATGTTCACAAAGACTTATTGGGCAATGTAAGATTAATTAGGTGTAGGTCGTGATTTACGTTATGCATAAAAAAATAATTAGTGTGTATGACGTGATTCATACTGTGGTACAAATTATGCAATTTAACATAGAAATTAGAGCTAGAACTTATCAAAATATAGATGATACATTGATATTGGTAGAGATACCTATTTGTATAGAATATAGTAAGTATATTAATTATTTACCTTAGCATAAGATAGTTTTTGAAATCCATATTTATTTATTTATTTTTTATAATTAAAATAGATATTTGAACAAAAAGCAATTATTTGAATTTTGAAGAAGAAAACATAATTTGTTTGGTGAATTATTCTTTTTTTATTACTGTATTTTTTATTTGACTAAAACATGTTTTTTTATTAGTAGCATGTTTTATGAATAAAAAGTAAACCAATTAAAATATTTATTTATAAAACAAATTCAATAAGTAAGAGAAAATATATCTCTTTCATTTGAACTTCAATTTCTTATCAAGCCATTTCTTTTTAGTTTTAACAAAAGCATTTTTTTTATCAGAAATATTTTTTTTAATTGAGAAAATTATCATGATCTAAAGTTCAAGTTTTCATTAAAAGAAAATTAAAAAAAAATATTTCTTGATATTTTTATATGCAACTGGAGAAAAAAATGATAATTGATCTGAGAAAATCATGTAAAATATTTATATATAAAAAATTATTTTCATGAATATTCATGATCTTATTTTAAAAAATTACATACTATCTTCATATAAAATAATTAAAAAAAATCGTAGCTAATATTACCGTAGAAAGCTATAATTTTATTTGAAAACTATAACAAAATTGAATGATATTTAATTGAATAGTATTTTAATTATTTTATTTATAATGAATTTCAATAAAAATCTAAGGAAAAAAAAAACTAGAGGGAAATGTAAAAAGAGGTTATGCGCCTAGAGTTGGAAGGTTGGGCCAATATGTTTGGCCGATATATATATATATATCAATAACAAAATTTGATATAATCTACAAATAATATGATATTTTTTTTTATTTTTTCATAATTTTTGTAAAGTGTATTTCGTCCAGAATAAAAGGAAAATAATTTTATAAAAACCAACCAAAATTTTTATTTAACTAGAAATTATTTTTTAGTGATTAACTTTTTTAACGACAAACAAACATGAAGAAGTTTAAAAAATAGCTATAAACCACTTTCCATTAAACAAATGAGGTCTAAATTTAATCTAGAAGTCAATCTTAAAAACTCTCAACTAGACTCTATTTAAAGCCAAGTTTCAAATTAAATTAAATTGTGTGAATGTTGACTTAATGTGAGCAACTTGGATGTATAATTTATTTTAAATAACATCTTTTTTTATATATAAAATAAAAAAGTGATATATTGGATCGACTTAAGTCAATCCATGTCAACTTGCCAAACCTATGACTCAGGTTATAGACCCGTATGAGTTTAATAATTTTATTTTTTCAAATTATATTTTATTTAATTATATGATAAAAAAACAATCAAGTAAGTTTTTAAAAGTGGTTATAATAGAATGTGGAAAAGAGCATTTGCTAATTTTATACAAGATTTCTATAAAATCAAAAGTCTAATGGTATTCAATAAAATAATATATAACAGTGTTCTCCATTAATTTATTGATTTAATAAAATAATATATTTAATGTATTCTAAATTAATTAATTTTTAAGAAATAAAATTTAAATTGTTGAAATTTTTTTTTTTTAAAGAGTGTCATATTTTAAGAAATTATATCTAAAATTTTATAATCCCTCATTTTTTTAATAAAAAAACATTTTTTGATCATTGGTTCTTAATCTAATAAAAATAAAAAAAATAAAAAGAATTAGGATAAATATAGATATTTTATTCTCCTTCAATATTAACGAGGAAATTACTATCAAAATTTTGCATTTCTTACTAATTCATAAAACAATCAATGATACGTAATTTTTTTAATCTAAAAAAAAACACTGAAATATACGTTTTCTAATAAAAAAGTGATCATTAAAATAACATGTTGTTAAAAATTTTAACTATTTGTAATAAGAAGGAAACATATATTTCTCGAATTTAAATTTAATTTTTTTTATTAATATATATCTTGATTATTTTAGTGAAAGCATTATTTTAATTGGAATCACCATTGAAAAGAAAAACATTTCATGATTATAATTTTTAAAGGCTGGCGTACTTGGGTTTGCTAGCATAAGCCAACATGTTTAGGCCTTCATTTAAAAAAAAAAAAATTAGGCAAATAACACGTTATTTATCTATATATATTTTTTTTTAATAAAAGCACATGACATATTATTTGCCTTCCCAGATTTTGATTAACATAAAAACACCCTTAGAACCTTTAAAACTAATTTATCAATGCAAGAAACACCAAAAATAGTTCAAAAACACAAAATAAGATTGAAAAAAATAAATTCAATCTACTTTTTTTCCAACAAGATAAGGTTTCAAAACACCTTAATTGAACACCTAGTTAAGTGAAACCTATTTCCATTAAGATCAATATTTTTTGTTGCTGCAATATAGCCAAACAATAACTTTCTCTCTTTCTTTCATCGTTTTCTACCAACCTTTCTCTTTCCATCTTAAATTGGGAGACTAAAATATGAATAAAATGAATTTTAGATTAAATTGTTTAATTGTTAAACTAATGGGATGAAAATAAAAATTGAAAAATATCTTTATGCAAAATTTTTAAAAAAATCATTGACACCATTTTTTTTCAAAGGAATGTGATTTTACCTAGATTTCAATTTTAATCCTCGATCCTTTTTTATATTTTGCAAACAATAAAATTATTAGTTTTTTGTAAAATCGAGAATCAATCCAATATTGAGATATTTTTTTAAGTTATGATAACCCATTAAAAAGTAATATGAAATAAATTATCAAGTTCAATAATCAATCAATGCAATATAAAAAAATAAAATTGAAGAAAAAGTTTGATGATGAAAGCAAAAAGAAAAACTAAAGAATTTTTTTTTAAAATAGCTACTATTTCACTTTAATTTTTTTTAAAACAACAGAAAACAAGTCATTAAGTCCAATTATCCATCAATATAATATGACATAATAAAATTGAAAAAAATAAAATTTAATAATCAAAATAAAAAGAAATATAAGAAAAAAAAAGCGGGAATCCACTGTTCAGGCTACAATGTTTCCCTCGCCATCTTGATTTTTTTCTTAAATTTTAATTTTATACACACACACCATATGCATATTGTATGAATGATTAGAACATGAAATTATTTATTCTTTAAAAAACTATATTGATTGAGTTTAAGTTTAGTTTTAGTCTAGGAAGCTACATATGCACATGCTTCTTACGCCAGTATTTTAACGTGGCTTTTTAACATGATCAATATTAAGCAACGAGGATCCATTTGTTAAAATCTCTTTAATAGTTGAGCTATTTCGACCAAAACTCCATAGATTGGGGACTGGTTTGTGAAATATATCATAAGTTGAGGACTGGTTTGTAGTTATCTAAAAAATAATGTTGTTAGATGCTTGTGGACCCACCAAATATGGGACCCCAGATTCCAGCTATCAGTCATTGCCGCTAAATAACACAGCCGCCTCAATGGAAGGTTTTATTCCGCGAAACCACAGAAGTAAAGCCCCGCGCCGGACTATTTATAATATTCCACGGCGAACCTCCCTACAGGCACGCAATGACGCACCCGCCGAATTTTCCAGGTTGTGGGACCCATGAAAAGATCACCAATTACCTCAGCCTTACAAACCAACACATGTCAGGACATCATTTCATCACACAAAAGATTCTTTCTTCTTGACGAGTAGAAACCAAACACGCGTCCGCCGTACGGGTTGTTCTTTGGTTCACTGATCAGAGTTTTAAAGCAAACTAGCAAAGCAAAAAGAGAAGGAAGCGAAGAAATTAACGCCTGAAAGAGGAAAGAGAGGATCATGTCATCGTTCACCGACGAGTCTCCTAGAGAATACAGCGGTTCTTTTAGAAACTTTGATGCCAACTCGCTGACCGGTAACTCGTCACCGGTCTTCGCTTCTCAGTCATACAGCACCACCGGAGATGACTTGTTCTCCTCGCAGCCGGTGAGCGATGACGGCGGGTTCTCCCCGGAACAGAACGGGATATCGGATGGACCGATCTTGCCTCCTCCATCGGAGATGGAGTCCGAGGAAGGTTTCGCTTTAAGAGAGTGGCGTAGGTAGTATCCGTTATATGCAGCCAGCTGTTGCTTTGATTTGATTTGATTTGATTTTTTATTAATAAAAAAACTTACATAACAAGTGCAGAGAGAATGCTATAAGACTGGAAGAGAAGGAGAAGAAGGAGAAGGAGATGTTGAAGCAAATAGTAGAGGAAGCTGAAGAGTATAAAAAAGAGTTTTACAGGAAGAGACAGCTGACTCTAGAGAACAATAAGGCTGCTAATAGAGAAAAGGAGAAGGTGAGGGAGTACATCTCAATTAACTCATATTTTTGTTAAAATAATTTTAAATTTCCATGACAATATTTCTTAGAACAATCTAACAAAGTATCTTTAAAATGTATTAAACCAATTATTTTAAATAAAATAACATAAAGGGGCCGTTAGATTCAAATAGAATGAAAGGATCCAATATGATGTGGGTGCTCTATGTTCATTCATAAGGTGCTGGGAATTATTTAAGTATTTGGGAGAAGATTTTTGAAGAAATCCCATGTTTTTTTTTTTTTTTTCTGTTGGGGTGCCCTTTACAATATTTTTTATTTGCACAAATTATTTTGTTCTTAAATTTAGGATGGCTAGTGGAGAAATGATATTCATTTTCATGTAGTCATAGCATTTATTTTTTTGGTTTTGGTTTTGATTTTGATTTTGGCTAGCTTTATTGAAGAAGTTGTTAGGTTGCTAAATTTAAGAGCATTGGTGTTTTCATGCTTTGATCTAAATTTTGGAAACATCAGATCTGTATGGGTAATCAGATATGCATGAACTTCTCAGGTGCAGTTTAAGGTTTTGCTAGTCTGAAATAAGTGATCTTGACTGCCTATTGATTCGCACTGTTACAAGTTGCAATCTGTCGATCATCACTGTAATTATGGTAATAATAATCAAACTCGCTAATAAATCTGATCCAAAAATGGGTGTCATGTGGCCTAACCTATCTAGAAAAGAAGAAGAAATTAAAAATAGGCTACGATGAGTTTTCTTGGTAATCGTGGCATACACCGGAGAAGCCCGGACATTCTGAGCTTGTTTCCAAAATTCTTGATTTTTTTTAATGTTTCTAGATCATTTTATGTGTTGATATCAAAAATAAAATCTAAAAAATAAAAAAAATATTATTTAGAATCTAAATTTAACTATATATACACAAATTCTAATTATTGAATGAAATACTAAAATAAAGATTTATGCAAATTACATAATTGAATAAATAGAAAAATGTCTTGGAATGCTTCTTGGTATTTGGGCAATGGCCTCCCTCTGACCCCTTAGCCTCCTCCACTGGTGGTGTAGCTGGAGTGAAGGTATGTTTTTATCTGATTTTCTTTCACAAATGTCAGTTATTTTTGGCAAACCGGGAGAAGTTCCATGCCGAAGCTGGAAAAAATTATTGGAAGGCAACGGCAGAACTCATTCCTCGCGAGGTGCCAACAATGGAGAAAAGGGGGAAGAAGGATGAGAAGAAGCAGCCCACCATTGTGGTGATCCAGGGACCGAAGCCTGGCAAGCCTACTGACCTATCAAGGATGCGTCATATACTTCTCAACCTTAAACACAATCCACCTCCCCACATGAAGCCCAAGCCTCCACCACCAGCAGAACCTAAAAAAGATGCCAAGAGTGGTCCTGCTGTTGCCGCCCCTAGTACAGCCTCCACAAAGACTGCCGCCGCCGCAACTCCTGAGGCAGTAGCTGCTGCTTGAGAGTGAAGCTGCTGCCTGTTGAATATTTATGTGAAAAGTAATTAGCTGTAATTAAAACTAGTTTAGTCTGATTGTAAACCATATGGTATCTGACTTCTGGTCCAGGTGAACGAGCGTCTTGGTTGATTAGGCATTTAGCAGTATTGCAAGTAGAAAAGTTTTGTTTCTGTGCTGATTTTCTAGGCTTACTGTTTCGGTGTGATTTTACGAATGCAATTACCGTTATGTGTTGATCTTAACTCCCAATTATTCAACTTCAAGACTATCCCGATTAGCTTGGCAGCAGGTGTTCGGAAGCTTTTCATTTGCCTGCAGACCTGCAATCATAGCAGTTTGAAGGCAACATATTCTCTTGCTGATTCTATGTCTTGCTTCATTCTGGGAAATTTACCAAGGTCAAGCTGTTCCATGTGATTTTATTTTAGAAAAAGTTTGCAGGGTCAAACGAGTTTATTAATAAAAATGAATATAATTTTTAATTTGATTATTAAATTGGGTTGAAAGTCTACAAGGTGATCTATAGATCTGGTAGAGTCAGCTACTTGTAGATAGGTTTAGAAGTTATTGTTAAACGGTTAGGTTTAGAAGTGTTAAACGGCGGTTAGGTGTGGAAGTTATTGTTAAATAATTTTTTTTATAGTTATTTTACTCTTTTTTTTTTAATTTAATTTAGAAATATAGTTTTAAGGTACTGCCATATTTTTACAAGGATGAAAATACAAGTTTGATTTCTAGAAAGCGTATTTATTGGAAAGGGCAGCCACGAATCTCGAACGAGACTAGTTTTACCTTTTAAAAGAGTGTAAGAATACCCGGATAAAAATAAAAAAAATATTTGCTATATAGCTCTTGATAAATATATTTTTTCTATTTAGTTTAATAATTAGTCACGAATCTCGAACGAGACTAGTAAAAATAAAGATATTTAGTTTATTTTGCAGAATAGTTAAGAATTATGAACTTTAAAAATTAATCAAATTAGATTTTTCTTTACAGTTGAGCTATAATTTTAGAGTTTAGAAAGCTTTAGTTTTATCATTTTTATTATAAGCTTTGTCAATTGATGTTAGAGAATGTTGCTTTGTTTGATGGATGGTGATATTGACAACATCATCCCACCGCATGATGTAGATCAAGGAATGGAGGTTATTTCGAAATCTTTGAGGGCTCAAGGGGTAATTATCAAATTGAAATGAAATTTTATGAGCGTGTTCACCTGGATATTACTAAGTGAGGTCGTTTTAATGCTCAAATTAGTTCTAGAAGTTTTTATTTGGAATTTTCTTTATTTTCCTTAAGTATTTTACTTTTATAGCAATTAAGAATTATTAACCTTCAGGATTTATTTTTTCTCTATAATTTAGGTTCTTTTTATATTTCAAAAATATTTTTGAAAAAATTTGAATTTTTTTTTATTTTTTTCTTCATTTCAACTTAATAATTTTTTGATATTTTTACATTATTTTAATGTGCTAATATTAAAAATATTTTTTAAAAAATAAAAAAATATTATTTTAATATATTTTTAAATAAAAAAATACTTTAAAAAATTACCCACCACAATTCTAATCAAATCCTTGCTACTTTTCATGCGTCCTTTTACTTGATGGGGGTGGTTTTCTTTCATTTTTTGGATTTTATCGGCTGCCTTTCTAATGGGCTGAGGCTGGCTGGGTTGTTAGTTATTGGCTTCTTTGTGGACTGGGTTTGCAGGCTACTCCAGACTTTGGATTGGCTAACTCAAGCAGCTTGGGTGAGCTTCGTCAAAACAAATAGCCTTTGATTCCTCACCTTCTCAACTCCTTCTACCTGGCTTCACTTCAGCTGGCTTCTCTATTCCTTATCTTTCTTTAGACTCTATTTGTTTTTTCAAAAGTAATTTTTTAAAAAATATTTTTAATTTTTTTTATATTTATTTACCATTAAAAAAATTAGTTAACAAAAAATACTTTTTAGTCAAAGAAAAATTTAGCTTAGTTTCTAGAAAAGTGTTTTCCTGAAAAATTTAAGCGGAAAACACTTTCCAGAAGTTGTGAAAAATTTAAAAATATCATATTATTTGCTGATCATATCAAATTTGGTCCTCAAACTTTTGATTGCTATATATATTTTGTTTTGAATATTTATTTTTTAATTTCATCTCTTAAAATTTAATTTTTATATTAACTTTGGTCCTCATTTTTATAATTGTTATTTGCTTTTCTCTTATAATTTTTTTATTGAAATTTTTTATCTATCAAATTTGATCTTTATTCTTTTAATTGTTATTATTTTATTTGAAATAATTTATGAAATACTAATTATTATTATTTTAATTTCTTCATCTTTCATTTTTTTTAGATTTGATCTATATTATTTTGATTATTATTTATTTTATTTGAGATAATTTATGAAATTATATTTTTTTTAAATTTTATTCTCATTCAACTTTTTAATTCTTAAGATTTTTTACTCATTATTTTAGTAAACTTGAGAAAAATAAAACAATAATATGTTATTTTCCAGCTCATTTTCCATGACACAACTAAATACTGAAAAATATTTTCCAACTTATTTTTCATTACACCACCAAATATCAGAAAATAATTCACTTTTCTGAAATTTATTTTTCTAAAATTTATTTTTTTAAAAAAACTTATTTTTCAGCAAAGAAATATTCCTTAATTGTATCTTGCTTTTCCCATGAAGTTCTTTTGTCTGTTGTTTTTTAAGGAGTTTGCTGTCAAGTGTTGCTCCTCTTGGTTGCTGCCAAGTCTTGCTGCCTTTCGGTAGGTTTTGGTTGCTGCCAATCTTCCCATGACTCCCATTAAAAATTTATTTGACTTTTCATTAGCACCTTTTCTCTCTCTCAACCAACCATACTTATTTTGTGATTGGCCAAGGATCCTTCACTTCCTTAACTTGAATACACATAATAATGGATGCACAACCTAGCTAGTCTTTCTCCTAATCTTCTGCTGCTTCCAGGTGACAGCTTCAGTTTAGGGCTTGGAGACAGCACACCAATTGCATCGTCAAACCATGCTGGTTCGCCCCCTACCAAAAAAGGCACGCACAGCACAGAAAATGTTGAGGCTCAAGCTATTTTTCTTGCTGAGTAGACTGTCTATATTATGGATTTTCTTTTGCTGTTTATTATTAAACCATGTTGTGTATATCCCACTGTCGAGAGCTTGGGTTTTATGCAAAGGAATCGCACCACTGCCTTTGCCTAGCAATTTTTCGATATTAAAGCTTGTACATGGTCTTTTAGAAGTCATCTATCACAGGTTTAGTCATATAGATACAGATGCCAACCCGCTGCGGACCGCCGGCACACATCTAGTAAAAATATACTAAAATTATTGGAGGTTTATATGGTCGATAACTTCAGGGCCCGTGAAATTAGTTGAAGTACACGCAAGCTGGTCCGGACACCCACGTTAATAAAAAAAATATATACTAAAATGCATTGACCTTATCTATAGTAATCCACAATGCTTTTTTTATTTTTAATTTTTGATCATGAATTTTTCTTCTTTGATTATATCATTTTATGAACACTTAATCAACAATTCCTTTTAATTTGTTCTGTAAAGGAAATATTTGAAAACGAGAACCGAAGTATAGAACATGGAAAACACATATGGTTGCCTTTTCAATTATGTAATTTTATTTTTCACTCGTAACTTCATGATGTTCATATGTTGGTTTTAATTTGAAAAAAAAGAAAATCATTGAAAAATAGGCAAGGAGGAAGTTATTTACTGGGCCTCTTTCTAGCCATAAAAAAATATTGATGTTGGTGTTAATGAATTTTATTTAACAAGAGTTTTATTAAGGTGTTGATTGACCTTTATTTTACTGGAAAAAAGTAAATTGAGATTCAAAAATATTCTCTAGGTTTAATTTTGTATTTTTGGATGGATTTAGAGGTTTTTTACTTCATAAATTGATTTATTAAGAAGTCAAGAATGTTTATTAAATATTTTTAGATCAAAATAACCTGAAAAATAAGTTTTTGACTTAAAAAACCAAACCTCAATTTTATGACCACCTAAAACGTGGTTAAAAACAAGACAATTAGATGACACGGCAAACACATGGTTTAATATATATATTTTTTAAAAATATAAGGGCAAATCTATTTTTTTTTTAAAAGGGTTAACTACGTGGATGTGGTCTTATAGTTCATGCATGTCTATCCCCTTTTTGTTACGTCAGGCTCATATGCCTTTCCTTTTGTATCTTCTTTTCATTTTTATTAGATTTAATTCAAATACACTAAAAAGAACTTGACATGATATTTCAAGTAGTGCCCAACTAGATTATTTTTCATGCTATGCTACAGGTTAGATTAAATTTTTTCAGGATAAAAAAAAAATATTTAGGTGTTGTTAATGTATTTTTTAGTAAAAAAAAAAATTTAAATAATATAGGGATTGATCTAATGTGTATTGGTTAATTTGATAAGTCTAAAGACAAATCAGATAACTGATAAAAATATAGTTTAACAAAGAAAAAAACCAAGACGACATCTTGTTTTAAATACTAAAATGACAACATATTAGATCGATTAAGATTAATTCGGATTAATCTGTCAAATCTACTATCTAAGTCATGAAACCTTGATAACTTATAGCAATCAAATAATATTTTTTATTAAACTCAATTCTCAATCAACCTAATATTGAAGGATCAAATTGAAAACAAAATCCAATTAAAAAAATAAGTCGAGTCAACCTGCCAAACCTTGGTCATAAAATTGGAATAACTCCATAGAAATTAAAACAAAATAAATTATGAAGTTTAATTCTCAATCAACCCAATATTGAAGGAGAAATAAATAAATTAATTAAAAAAAGATACAAAAAATTACTTGAGTCAACCGACCAAACTCATGACCCAGATCATGAGAACAAGATAACCTCATAGAAAACAAATCAAAATAAATTATGTAGGCTAATTCCTAATCAATCAATATCAAAAGATAAAATCGAAAAAAAATCAACTAAAAAAAGGAAAAAAAAACCCAAGTTAATCTGCCTAACTCGTGACTTGGGTTATAAGCCCATAATAAACCCATATAAAGAAAATAAAAAAATATTATAAAGTTTGATTTTCAATTAATCTGATGTTAAAGGATGAAATTGAAAAAACAAAATAATTAAAAAAGGACAAAAAAAACTCGAGTTAACCTGCAAAACTTGCGACTTGGGTTATGAAACCGTGATAATTCCATAGAAAGTAAATAAAAAAGCAATTATAACAACTAATTACCAACTAACTCAATGTTAAAGGATGAAGTTGAGAAAAAAAATTAATTAACAAATAACAAAAAATTAACCCAAGTCAACATAGTTAACTCGCAAAACTCGTGACTCGGGTTATGAGATCAGGTTAACTTTTTATAAAGTTCAATATCCAATAAACTCAATAATAGAGGATGAAATTGAAAATAAAAATTAAATAAAAAAAAGCCTTAAAAATTTTAATGACCAAAATGAAAAAGGCTTTGTCATTTCACTATTCATTGTTATAATGAAATGTCAACCCTTTTTAGTATATGTTAATTTTTTCTTGGTGCTCTAATAATTGTTTAGCTTTTTATGAGGATATTAGCAATTTGTTTTCAATTATTATATATCTAATATGAAAAAAATAAGTGTATAAATATTCAATTTAAGCTTTTTTTTTAAATTTTTAATAGATTTGATATAATTTTATCATGTATTTTTTTGTCCTTAAGTCACACCTAGAATACTTAGACGTTGTTTAAATGTTTTTTTGTTTTGGTTTTCTTTTAGTATCATGATGCATTTTTCTTTTAAAAAAACATTTCTTGGAATTAAAAAATATATTTTCGCTAAATCAATCGAGAAATGTGTTAGTAAATGAATAGGGTTTAGATTGGAGGGATGGATTTTCTTTACTTATTTCAAATGGGTTGATTTTCTTTTTTTTAAAAAAAATACTTTATTTTTATTCTTACAAACTGCAAAGCAAATTAAACAAGTTAATGAGACAACTTTTTAAATAAAGAAAAATATTTTTTTATCCTTTTCTCAAATAATCTTCATTTTTTTTTGCTAATTCTAATTGCTTTTGATCCTTATTAGATTAATAACCAAGGAAAAAAATATGCTTTTTTTTCATGAAAAACTATATTGATAAAAAAAGCTGGATTTATGCAAGAAATAGTTTTATTATTGTATTATTAAATAAAATAAATCGAAGAGCTTCCACGCAGCACCATCATATATTTTATATTAATTTATTAACTCGATCTATGGTTAGCGTTAAATTATTTTTTTAACATATGCTAATATATATAATTCTTCATTTATTTTATTAAATAAATTTTTGGTACGCAATGAGATTTGTTTTTGATTGTTGAAATTGCATTGCTAACTTTTGCATTTTTCCGTCAGCATTGCGCGGGCATGTAGCTATTGACTACTAATAAAAAAAGCCTGCCCATGTCTCCCAGCAACGTATATGAAGGTTGCTGTTTCTGATGCATGTCATTCATACGAGGAGAACAAGGTGGTGAGCTGGTGATGGTGGCTTAAGGACTTTGTTGGATGAGCGGTTCACGGGTCCTTTCTGGTTGAGGGTTCCGCTTGGACGAACCGCCTGGATTGAAAATTCAAGGCCTCCAAGGAGGGATCAGGGTGGCGTTGGCTCTGTGTAATGTTGACTCGATTTGTCTCTCAGACGCGACACATGCTGATCTTTGCAGCAGTGTTAAATTAGCTTCAAGTTCCTGTACGTTTTTCATACTACGCAGTCCATTCAAGTTCTGGTTCTGCTAGAGGACAGAGATCAATTCTTAATGTTGCCAAAAACTTGTCCTGAAGAGAAACAAACGTGACATGACACGCCAATCCAGGCAGTAAATGTGGAAAAAAATTGAGAGAAGAGAAGGAATTATACAATTGATGCATCATAATTATATCACATGAATAGATATATCGATCAGTTATATCTACATGTGTTACAGAGGATAGACACAAACACCCCTTTTTTCCTCTTGAAGAAAATCCCACTCCACTGTAAGCTTCTACAGGGCTACGTCCCTAGACGCTGATAAAAATAGTCAAGAAGATCTAGTAAAAGGTATAAAAGGGTGGATAAAACAGCTGGTCAGCCATCACCTGGGAAGCATCTGGGTCATACTGTCAGCACTACCTAAGATGGCCGAGTTTACAGAAGTGTTCAGTGATTGCTTGCCTTTGTTTTTATGAGAAGATGATGTCTCATATGAACTACCACCACCGAAGTGCTTAGAGGTTTGAGCTTTGTATATCCCTGGCTCTGTAAGTGCTTTCTCGTTAAGATTTACATCTTTGGAGAGCATCTTCACTACTTGCTTCATGTTGGGTCTTTGGTTTGCAACTGCCTGGGTACAGAAAAGTGCAACCTTCATGAAGCGTATCACCTCATTTTCTGGATATCCAGTCATTTCTGGATCGACAATATCCAGAAGTCTCTCTTCTTTCCATAGTTTCCATGTCTGCAGAAGTGTTCAAATTTAAATTAGCACCGAGTCTACTGCAAAAATTTATAAGAACACAAAATCATAAAGAGGCATTAAAAAGCAACAGTTCAGTATCACTAAACAGAAACATGCCCTTGTCGATGAACAATAATATTCTTATCAAGTGAGACTAGGTGTAGAACCAGGTTAACTAGACTTTTTTCTACTCTGTTTCCTGTCTTCATAGGCAAAAACTCTTCATCTCCATGGTATGAAGAGACCACAATTGATAAAGATAAAGAGAATGGTTAAACATTCAGAATGGATACATGCTCCAACCTACATGACTCTAATGAAAAAACAATCAAGGAAAAGATTCTGTCATTTGGTGTTTAACAAGATTATTGCATACAATCATATGGCCATCATAACAAATTTTGTTTACTGCTAATCTATTTTATGATTTTGGTTCTACGATTGTATAAGAGATTTTATTTATTGGTTATTCAATAACTAGTTTTATTGGTTATTCAAGCCAATCAAAGTAGGGATGTCTCATGAAAGATTAAGCACCTAACCCAAGAACCAATAGGTAGATGATGGTAGTGTAATCTCCACACATGTAGGTGGCAGGTGGAACGTTTTAGCCGGTGCCCACCCATCACTGTAAATAATTCAAGAAATATTGAGGTTGAATGAGCCTGCCTGATGTAAATTTCCTATGAATGGGTACGTCAGAATGCAGTAACCCTGTTTCTCTCAGAGGAAAAAAGTGACTATAAACTTTTGCAATATAAAAGATGAAGAGAAAAGCTCAAATTGATTTCAGAAGAGTCAAAAAAGGTGGAGATAAGGTATCTTGTGAAGTTGTGAAGAGAAAAGCTCAAATTGATTTCAGAAGAGTCAAAAAAGGTGGAGATAAGGTATCTTGTGAAGTTGTTAAATTTGAATATTAGCCTGTGGTTATTTTTTGAATTGACTTGATTAAATAGAAAACAAAGATTGCGTTGGTTATACTAAGAAGATACCCATTCAACTAAAACCAGCAGATCCTCCCCAAATGCTGCCTTGCTGCTACTTCTCCCACTAATTATTTCAAGTATGAGCACCCCGAAACTGTATACATCGGCCTTCTTTGTAAGCTGTCCTAAGAGGGCATACTCTGGGGCGAGATATCCCCTGCAGATGCATACAAGATGATTATTGATATGAAAAAGAGGAAGCAGAAAAGATGAATAGATAGATAGTTATCAGACAGCATCAATAATCTAATTCTATAAACATGATGAAAAAATCATTTTTGCACAGGGAACAGAACACAGCATAAGGCATGGCATGTGTGCTGTTCATCACATGTTCTTTCTCTTTTATGGTAATAGTTACTTTATGAACCTAACAACAAGGTGAAATCAGAAAGCTTACAAATCAAGAACCATTTGGGACCATATTGAAATAAGTTTCCTCACCAGCTTTGGACCAAGTAAAAATTAGAGACAGCTGATCAATAAAGTGAAATGCAACAAGAACCACACTTACATTGTTCCTGCCACTCGAGTACTAAGATGTGTAACATTGTCTGGAAATAATTTTGCCAGCCCAAAATCCCCTATTTTAGGCCGTAAGTTTCCATCCAGAAGAACATTACTGGCCTTAATGTCCCTATGGACGATATGTGGTTTGGCTTCCTCATGAAGAAATGCAAGACCACTCGCTGTACCTATGCAAATAGCAGCTCTTGTAGGCCAGTCCATAGCAACATGTTTTCCTTTTGAACCTGTAGATGGTTGTTGGATGCTAGCATGATTAAAATCTCCCTCCCTCTAACACACATGCACATATAGGTGTATGCATGCACTTTCTCATAAGAGAGAGTGCAGAGAGAGAGAGCCTGGAAGAAGAATTTAAACTCTAATCAAATCAAAATCAAGAGCAACATTACAGTGGTTTCGCTAAACAAGTTAAAGAAAACTCTACTGTAGCATGATATAACAATAACTCTGGTTTGATGAACAAAATTAAAAAATATATTGCATGGGTGAAAAGATCTTGTTATAATAGATGAAATCTCGTACAGATTATGAAGAACATCTCATTCTTGTAAATGATGGTTGGCGCAATATACTAGTAATATCTCTTGAATCATATCAATGTCCCTCCTCCTCTCCCTCAAATGTCCACCAAGCAAGTTAATAGGCATAATAGATAATATATTTCAATAACTTCATATTTACCAAGTAAAGCGGTAGAAATGCTGTTGTTTTCCATAAATTCATATACCAATATTCGATTATTTTCCTCAACACAGCAGCCAACTAGTTCAACAAGGTTTGGGTGCTTTATAGTTGATATCATTCTAATCTCCGTCACAAACTCATCTGTTCCTTGTTTAGATTCTGCAGAAAGACACTTGATGGCCACAGGAGTACCATCTCTTAAAACTCCCTGCAAGTAGAAAAAAAAGCCGTATGAATATTAACTAAGAGCTGAGGCTATGGAATACGCTGAAGGAATCTGCTAACATGCTCTCCGTCTCTTTTTGTTTCCTCAAAAGGGTTGTTCTAGCACCCGCAAAGGCGTAAAACGCAGCTGAAACAATATAATCATCACCAACATAACTAAAACAAAAGAAAAAAACAAAGTCTTTATGACTAAATCACCATCGAATCGTGCTTTCCACTGAAGGATTGCTGCAGTAACCACAAATGCAACTCTAAACCTCTGCAGGCTCACCTTATAAACGACTCCGAAACCACCTCCACCGATTCTATTTGATGGATGAAAATTCCTTGTTGCTGATCTCAGCGAATTATACGAGAAGAGATTTACATTGTCGGTGGCAATCACTAGCCATTGGCAAATCACACAAGTAAGAACCTCAAAAACTAAATCACTAAAATAGGAAAATATATTGAATACCAAATTAAAAGGAAATCAGCATCCAAAATTCTAAACAAATATCATCATTCCAAGATATTTCATTACCATCATGTCTTCAAAGCGAATTAAACACATTAATCCACTCATAAATACAAAAAAAAAAAAACTTAAACACGCTCAATTTTCTTACCTTGAGTGTTTGTTTGTCCCGGAGTATCATTATGATTATTTCCTTTAAACCAATTTGATATACCAAAGCAGTTACAGCTCATTGCACCTCAGCTCAAGCCTCCCCAGCCCTCCCTGTCTCTACACACTTCAAAAACGAACTTATCAATTTCTTCTTCTTTGTTTTTTTAATAATTACTTTACATTTAACCATAGTATATATATATATAAAAAAACCCTGAAAAATCCAATACTTAATTAACCCAAAAAAAATCCTGACCTGAAAGGCTCCAGATTTAATTTTGCGAAAAGGAAAGTGGAAGGACAGCAAGTGGCTAAAGTAGTTAGAGAGTAATAAAGAGGCAGAGAGGAGAAGATCAAAGGGAAAACAGTAGGAGAGGGCATTGTTTTAGAGGAAGTGTTCTTATCGTGAAAGAACACGACCCGAGTTGATAGACGACAGCTAGAACCCTTTTCACACGTTTGGGCGCGTAGGTTGTTGGTCGTTAGTTCCCTCCATGCCAATTGTCTTGGTGTCTACTGTTGTAAAAATTTGTAATGGTGGGCATGTTTTGTTAGATCCTTTTCGAAATTTAAATTAATTATATATATATATATATATTTTTTAATTATTTTGATATAAAAATAATTTTTAAAAATTAAAAAATATTATATTAATATATTTTTAAATAAAACATATTTTTAAAAAATATCTACTACAAAAATCACAAACACCTTTTCAGGAGAAGTCAATCCCATGCCTCATTGAGACTTTTTGTCCGTCCTTTGATTTTTGTTCTCTGTGTGAATTCTTTACACTTTACAGGGTCTGTCTGAAGAAAAATTCAGCGGACAATTTGTTTTTTCTTAAAAAATAATGTATTAAATTCAAAATAATTTTGAAGTATTGTAACAACGTTATTTTTTAAAATATTAAAATAATATTTTTTTTAAAATTTATTTTTGATATCATTATATTAAAACAATCTAAAAATAAATTAAAAATTAATTTATAATAAAATTAAAAATACTTTTAAAACATAAAAATAAACTCTTTATACCCGGTTTTAATTTACAATATTAAGACAGAGACGTTTCATTTAAATCTTTTTCCCAATAATCATTGCTTAGAATTTCCTGTAACTATGATGCGCGGCTGGACTCCCTTGGTCAACTCTGACCAGGCATTCAAACCTTTGTTCGTCCCATGTTCATTCAATCTGAACAAAGAGTTAGACTATTGTGAGGTAATGGGTTAGGTCAAATTAATTAGTCAATAATTTTTTTTCAAAAAGAGATATAGTTTTTAAGAAAATCTTGAAAAAAAAAAGTCAATTAATATTTTGTTGATTCCTAAGCTAAGAAAAGCGAGGTCAGACCTTATAGTATATCATTTAAATTATGTTTGAGAGTGTTATTGCGATTGTTTTTTAAAGTATTTTTTACTTAGAAATACATTAAAATAATTTTTGATATCAGTGCATTAAAATGATATAAAAATACAAAAAAAAATAATTTAAAGCAAAGAAAAAAAAATTTAATTTTTTTTCAATAATTTTTTTGAAAAACAAACAAGATTTTAATTTGATAAGTCAAAGTCTATATTACAGAGCTGAATGGTTGATATTGGAGATTGTTGATATTTTCTCTTGATTTTATACTAGTTTAATCCTTTTATTTCTATTTTTATTTGCACAAATATATATCAACCTAATTAATATTTCCAAAATAAAAATAAAAATTATAAGGTCCTTTTGTTAATGTGCTCTAGAGGGTGCTTAATCCATTCGTTAGCTCTGCCACATGGTATATACCAAGCATACGAATAATCACCAAAGTAATGATTCATAGGAAAAGAAGCAGTAAAACAATTTTCTCTTGTAATTTCTTTTTCATAATATAATAAAAACACAAAAACTCAAACTAATACCAAATCAAAAAAAAAAAATGAGAATACAAAAACTCCAGACGTTTTTATTTTTCAAGTATAGCATGATTGTACACATGGACTCTGTTTTTATTTTTTTTATTTTCCCCAAACAAACTTGTTTGTTTAAAGAGATCAGAGACTCCACCTATGAATTCTTTCATTGCCCAGATTTTCACTGTTTACTGTTAATCTTCAACGAAAAAGATTCAAACCATTGAGCCATGGATTCTCGCCAATGGGCTAAGAACTGTTACCGTGGATTAACTTCGAGGGGTGTAGCTTAACTAATCAGATTTTAAGTTCATTTCTTAGAGGTTATTAGTTCGACTCCCATAAATCTTAGGGCCACTGAAGATTTATATGGTTGTTAATTTCAAAGCGTGTGAGATTAATTAATCGAAGCGCGCCCAAGTTGGCCCGGACACCCACGTTAATAATAATAAAAAAAACTCACAAAATCATTCATCTTTTTACCACCATTTTATACATGATATACGCCGGCTGGAGACGAGGATACAATGTTAGTAATCTAATCTTCATGCAGACAGTGTTGCTTGATCTGTTCATTGTACTTAGGATCCATAGGCAAAGTATTTTATATAATTCTGGTTCTCTAGGGTCGGTGTTTCTTCGATGATCTTACGACGTTAATCAAACTAGGATTAGGATAATAGTCAAAATCGATGCTTTTTTCTTCTTCTTTTTTTCCTGGTTGCATAAGCAGATCGGCATGGGAGGTACGAGGATAATATATTATGGTAAGATTCTGCAGCCAGGCGGCTGGAAAGTTATGTATTATAATACAACGAGGAAAGGGAATAGTTGTAAACCTTTCTAGAAATTTGGATAGTATTATTTGTGTAATATATTTTATTTTATAACAAAAGTTAACGCTTCACCCATAAATTATTTAATTTTATTTAAATAGCATCAATTTAATTTTATCTCAATAATTATAAATATTAAAATTAATTAATCTCATTCGTATATTAAGTTTCAAGTTTAAATTTCAAATGATATATTTTACTATTATAAATATTTATATAATAGTATTAGAAAATTAAATAGAAGAATCTCTCCGCCATGACTTGAGTTATTATACAATAAAAACCCGGAGTAGGGCTAGAAAGTTGTGAAGTCTATACTTTAAAACTTTTTTTTTTAGATTTGAGGAAACCCCATTTTCCAGAAAGCGCATTTTGTGGGCCCAGCTGAGCGAGTAAAACCCCAGCTGTTCCAGGCTATTACAAGAAATGCATGCCCTGACTCGAACTCGAAACCTGCTGTGCAGATTTCAAACTCTTTACCATCACGCTACATCCATTGGAGTCTATACTTTAAAACGTCCTCTTCAGAGGTGGAGACAGTGGAAGGCGGCTGGAAAAAGAAAACCATGTAACTTGTAGGGCAGAGCATTGACGATATCCATATAATTACACCTGCTCCAGCCTCTTCAGAAAAGACCCGATGGAGCCATGGATTCAAGAATCAAACAAGAAACCGGGTTTCCTTGTATCACATTCTTAGTTGATGATCCTTTAAAGTCAAAATAAGTTGCATGCTTGCCCGTGGTTTTCTCCGAAGTTGATCGTACGTGTAGCATACGATGATCAATCATGCAACATCACACCTTTCAGATCAAATTTCTTCACTAATTTCTTAGCATCTTCCCACGGTGGCAGCTCTACACATACCCACAAGGAATGACTTGGGTGTTAGAATTTATTATGGTGGTTGAACTCGATTTTCCATGGATAATAATTGGTGTGGGAAAAAAATCTGAAAGTTGAACTATCTAGCGGACGAAGATTTCCATCTTTACCTTTCTACATTCTGTCTTTTCACAAGTGATTCAATTCTAAACTTGATAAGAATCAAGAAAGGGTTAAATAAGAAAATTTATATTCTAGAGTAATTGTGTATATTGTTCAATTTTATGCTATCTAGTTTAACTTTTGATTCACTGTTAGATCAAGCTGATATTTAATCAAGAGTTTTCCGACATACTTTTATACATCGAGTTAAAATTTTCAAGTCAATCAGAACTCTACAAGGAATCACGATTCATATCAGAAGATGAAATATAAATTTTGTTATTTGTTGACTTTTGACTTATAGATTTTCTATTTGAAGATGATTTTTTTTAATAATAAAAGTATATTCAGCAGCTAATTCTAGGACTTTTCTAGTTCTATAAGGATCTTTAATGAGCAACAGTATAGTTTCTAGGTGTAGCAATTATTCCTTCAATGTTCCAAAATCTTTTTCTTACAAGGATTCTTGGGTTGATTTGTTCTACTATACAACTTTACTCTAACAAGCATAATTTTCTATTCAATTGTTGGATCGGGCTGAATTTAACCAGATATTTTCACAGGTCCTGTTTTATATCATGTTAAAATTTTAGATCAATCCAACATCAAGAAGACCTTGTAATAAGGTCTGAAAGCTATTATTCGAGATTTATTAATTTCCTCATTGACTTGAGATTTTTTTCTCATATTTTATTTAAAACTCTTTTATTATGATTTTTTTTCAGAATTGTTTAAGATGTTTTTCATCTATCATAAATAGGATTATTTAGATCATACGTAGGTTTTGAGTTTTCGATCATAATGTTTTGAATAAACTTGTGTTTTGCAAGATGCAATACTTTTCTCTTCAGTTATACAAAAAACAATCAAACTTATCAAAATATAATCGACTTTGTGGTATTCTTCCTTATGCTTCTCATTCGTGAATTGATATTTGTAGGGTGGGGGTTCATATTCCAATAGTGATGGTGCTTTGGTTAAGGTAATAGATGTGTCACACTCCTATCAAACCTAATTCTTTGGCTCTTCGGAATTTATCTTTCTTACATGTGGGTTACATGATCACGTGATCACTGAGTTTGCATAAGATGGTATCAGAGCTTGGCTCCATTAATCAAGTTATATCCTTTTGTTAATTTCATTTTTCTCTTGTTCCATGTCAACCTAATTGTTTCAATCCTTTTCTCTTCAATCCAGTAGCACCATCTTCTTAGTATAAAAAAAAAGTATTATTTCAATTTGTTATTGTCTCTCAACATATCAGTAGTATAAAAGTATTAAAAAAAATAGTTTAAAAGATCAGTTTCAGATTTTTTCGCAGAAAACTAAGCGAAGGGAAATTGGATCAAATCAACTCGGAATTAGCTCGAATATTTTGATAATAGAGTCCTCATCGCACTATATATTAAATTTGGGTTCATTCAGACATCATTTGCTTTAGATTCCAAATTCGGGTATTAAATGAGTTGTTTCGCATCGGTTGGTATGAGAGCTTAATTTTATTTCTCAGGTTATATCCTCTTTGTTTTGTTATTTAAAATTATTTCCGTGTATATCTTTTTCTTGTTTTTTTTTTTTTGTCTTGTTTTAGGTCTAATTTGGTTAAAGTTCTATTTGATTTTTTTTTTCTTTTATTTTGTTATTGTCTAGTTTTGCGTTAAGGATCATTTGATAAAAAAAAGTGTACAACATTTAATTTTTTCCTGAATATCTATTTAGAGTTAGAAAAAAATCAACAAGATCACAAATTCGAGTTTATAGAGGGTGATTTATTTGGGTAAGAAGATAAATTAAAGTTTTCGGGTTTGATCTCATTAAAATCAATTGGGTACCTATAATTTCATATTTAGAAATTTGGGTCAAAATTCTTATTCCATAGTATTTTTGTATCGTATTTTGCTTGTTTTTCATCTCGTTTTCTTATTTTGCCATGTATTTATTCATTGCTCAAGAACACAAAGACCTATCCTGTATGTTTGAGTTTTTAAGGAAAGAATTTGGTAAGTCAAAAAACTATTCTATGCATGGCAAGCTTTACAAAGAGATGAACAAAAACACCAAAAGAATTTTATGAGAGGCTTATAAAACATTAATCGTACCTATTAGTGATTTGAGGATGAATCATCTTAAAGAGATAAGGAATTATACGACCCAAGAAATGGTTGGACAAGAAAATCTGGATTCTAATGCAATCCAGCTTTACGTTATCGAGCATAACTCTCAATCCAATCATTAGATCAAACTAAAATTTAACCAAGAATTTCCATACATATGTTTCTACATCGGCCTAAAATTTCAAGTCAATTGAAATTCTACAAGCCATCACGATACAGGTCAGAAAATGCAATATAGATTTGGTTATTTGTTGTCTTTTGACTTGTGAACTTTCTATTTGAAAAGAATTCTTTTTCTAATAATGAAAGGATATTCAACAGTTAATTTTAGAACTTTTTCTAGTTCTACAAAGATCTTTATTGGACAATAATATAGTTTTCAAGTGTGGTAATGATTCTTTCAATGTTCTAAAATCCTTTCCTTACAAGGATTTTTGGGCTGAATTTTTCTATTATACAGTTTTACGTTTGCAACCATAATTTTCTATTCAACTGTTGGATTGGGCTTCAATTTTACTAGACGTTTCTAAAGGTTTTTTTTTACATCGTGTTAAAATTTCAGATCAATCTAACATCGGGAAAGCTTTATAATAAAATCTAAAAGCTACTGTGCAAGATTTATATTAGTTTTCTAATTGATTTATAATTTTTTTTCTATTTTATTTAGAACTTTTTTATTATTATTTTTTTAAAATTATTTAGAATATTTTTCATCTATTTATTATTTAAATTATATTTAGATTTTAAGCTTTTAACTATAATATTTTAAATAAACTTATATTTTACGTAATACAATAATACTTCTCCTTTTCTCTTTAGTCAAACAAAAAACAATCAAAGTCGGCAAATTATAACCAACTTTGTGCAACTTTATAACATTCTTTCTTATACTTTTCATTCTCATTTGCAAATAGGATTCATATTCCAATAGCGATGAAGCCTTATATTCTTATCAAACCTTATTTTTAACTTTAGAATTTATCTTTCTTGAATGTTGATTACAAGATTCACACTAAAACTTATTGGAATCAATCTCGGAACAAAGGATGCTAGTTCCTCCTGTTATAGTGATGGAAGTCAGAACCTACAATCATTTAATATTTGTATGTACTATGTACACGCGCTTGCTTAATTTCAACCCATACAAGTTTCAGATTCAGAAATTGCATGAAGAAATAATCTGCAGAAAAATGTGGCAGCTGAAGGATTCTCCAGGTTTCTGGTTTAATTAAATTTGGAGTACAAAATATCCCGTCGCCTTGGAACAATTCAAAAGATGAAACATAAAGCACAACCACTCATCAAAGTCCGATGGATTGTTCCACAAGTATATTAAAGGGTTTCGGAAATATATACCCTTCATTCTCTCGAACAGATCACAGAGATGTTAAACTGCCCTCTTACTATAAAGCTCCTTGATGGAATATGTGCCTCTTAAAGATTGTGGCAGGCGAGCTTATAAACATAGGTACAGAAGCTTGTGCGATGATTTTTTAGCATAAAAAATTACCTCGATCTTGGGCCTGAAGGATACATCACCTGCCATGATGACTTGAAGGAGAGGAATTTCCTCTCTCGCTTCCAAATTCGTTGTCTTCTATTTCTATCCCATCAGCAAAATAGGAGTTATTGTTGACACTTGGTTCAGAGCTAGCATTGCTGCTTGTGGCCAGAGGGGAGTCCAAAACACTAACTGTCCTGCCTTTTGAAGATCCTCCTGATCTGACACTGTACATAGAGGAAGCAGGGATGTTGGTCATAAGGGGGCGTAAATTACCTGAAATGCTTCGCCTTATATCCTGCTCAAGAGAAAAACCAAATCCATTAATGGTTAGCTACATATAAACAAGAACACAACACAATCAATGAACGTCCTCTGTAAGTCAAGGATGCATACCATATGCCTCAAAGCCATATCCAGAGATTTCTTTGAGAGAGTTCTTCCAAAGCCTGTGCTATCAAGGGAGGATGACTTCCCAGCAGAATTACTGAGGCTGGAGTGAGAGCCATCTTGCTTTGGTGGTACCAGTTTTCTCATGTTCACCACTCTTTCAACCATCTTTGTTCCCATTTGCACTGGGTTCACATCATCACCGCCATTGGTCTGTGTTCTGCTCTTTGTGGGAATGGACATCCGACTGGCCTTTCCTCGAGAGGGGGAGCATGATTGTTGCCTCGGTCTTCCATTAAAACCAGCATCACTAGAAGATGATCGAGCACTTGGACCTCCAGGCCTTCCCCTGGAAGCTGAAGCTGGCCGAGCACTTGGACCTCCAGGCCTCTCCCTTGAGGCTGAAGCTTGCAGAGCACTTGGATCACCTGGCCTCTCCCTTGAGGCTGAAGCTGGGCGAGCACTTGGACCTCCAGGCCTCTCCCTAGAGGCTGAAGCTGGGCGAGCACTAGGACCACCAGGCCTATCCCTGGTGGCTGAAGCTGGGCGAGCACTTGGACCTCCAGGCCTATCCCTAGAGGCTGAAGCTGGGCGAGCACTTGGACCACCAGGCCTATCCCTAGTGGCTGAAGCTGGTCTTTCTGGCAATGATGTCCTTAAATTTGGTGGAGCATCAAGAGAGAAACCAGGAATCTCTTCAGGTTTCCAAGGCCTAGATTTTACTGTTGGAGAAATGCCACGTGATGGCACTGGATTTTTCAGAGTGGCAGGAACTGACTTGGTCACTGAAGACGTCTGGCCAGGAGCAGCAGCCACACTAGGTGGACTTGAAGGGGTTGATGACTGGCAGATTGGTGTTGCTGATCTTGAAGCTGGCTTTGAACCTGAAAGAGATGGTCTAGCAGTTGGCGTCGAAGGGCGTGCAGCAATTCTAGTAGGAGTTGAGGATCTCGCTGGAGGAGCAACAGACTTAGTAGAAGACAATGTGGGCCGTGATGTGGGTGTAGACGGTCTTGAATGCTTAGCTGTTGCAGATGAAGAGGGCCGCCCTGTGGGTGTTGCAGGTCTTGACACAGATCTTTGTCCTCCAGCTGATGCGGACCTCCTGTTACCAGCACTTGTGGAGTTCAGTCCTGACTGCAAAGTTGTTCCCTTATATCCTACATGAGTCCTTGAAGCAGGTTCTTCCTGGATATTTATTAGCTGCAACACACGGCAAAAAGAATTTCAAACTATAGCATAACAAGCATGCTGCAAATTTTTTCAATAACCACAGTCAAAGAGAACTACACAAAGTGAAAGCTGAGGTTAGCATGTACCAGAAATAGAAGACTAAAACCATGTTTTCATAAGCTAATGAAGGCATGCTCGCAAATGCACGGGATCACAGAGGATTGAAAGCATTTTCATAACTCAAATTGCTTCTTACCCTTGACTTAAGAGCAGTGGGACGAGCATTAGACATCCCAATCTGACTCATTCCAGTTTTCTGCGATTCCAACTCCAAGGAAGTAAAAAGCGGGGTTCCAGGTGGTGTGAGAAGCCTGAACAAAAGAGATCCCCCAAGAGTTGAACCATTCATTTTGCTATACCATCATACAACAATTAAATACAAATTTACTGAAAGTCAATCAGGGGAATATGTTCAATGCTCTTCATTTCCACGATAACATGAACCATGTACAAAACCAACTTTGTCCACAAAATCTATGGCATTAACTCCACGGATTTACGGATGTTCCAGAAACTAAAGTTGATAGTCCTCTGACAGTCTACAAAAAAATGTTTTCCATCGGAAACACTATAAAAATAAAACTTCATTTCGTGGCATAATTTTACTCAAATGACAAATAACAAGTACCAAAAAAAATAAATTTCTTTAGCATAATTACCAATCATAGTCAGATTTATCATTCTCCGAATCCAAGAACTTCTCCGTAGCAGTCTTTCGCGGCGGCGGTACAATAGACGACACCGTAATCTTATTAGACACCAGTGACAGATTATTACTACCTAATGCTGCACGCAAAATCTCAAATTAATAAATTCTTATTTAAAAAAGACGAGCAATTAATTCAAGATCAAACATAAAACGACGTCGGATCACCTAAAGGAGCTTGAGGTTCATCGGCCGAACTGTTAAGGAGAAGATTGTTTTTCTCCCTCTCTATCTCACGTCTTCGCATCTCCAGAAACAGAGTAAGCTCTTCATCCTTCTCTTTCATCACCATCTTTAACTACTTTCCGTAATTTCTCGTGAACTTTACTGTACACTCACATGTACTCAATCTCCTCTCTCTTTTTCTCTACAACTGATCACAGATTATCATACCTCAGTTTCAAAACAAAACAAAAATAAAACCTCACTGATTTTTCTCATTTCTTCATCAAAATAAAACTTGTTTTCTCATAAATAAATAAAAACAAACAGATCTTGAACGAAAACGCAACATTTCTTCCCGTATTCGAAAACAAAACTACGCACAATCTGTCTGTAAAAAAAAAAAGCCATTGACTCGTGCTGGAAATATCACTTACCAGGTTCATTCTGGTGAGTCAAGAAGACGTTGACTCGTCGATGCAGTTATGGCTCAAAACAGAGCTGCTGCGTGCGAAGAAATTGCGAGGTGGAAGTGAGAAAGCAGAGAAGAAGGAGGAGGTTGAAGAAGAGGCCGTTAATTTGTTTGTTGCGATGAGTTTGACGAGGAAGGAAGCTTACACTTTTTTTGCTGTTGGCTTTATGAAAGCTGACCGGTGTGTTTCTATTTTTTTACCTTAAATGCAGACGCAAAGGAGGAATTTTCAAATTGTGGTGGGTTAATGTCCATGACTTTAAAGATAATCACGGGGATGCCATTATGGGGAAAGTAATGTCTCTGTCTCCCTCATTTATAACGAATCAACAACTCTAATCCCTTTTTCTTTTTTCTTTTTTTTTGAAAGTTTACTATAATCATAGTGGTGTTTAGAAATAGTAATTAATCATTTTTATTATGGCTTGGCCCCGCTTGTGACTGTGGTATAAACGAAGGGGTCCAAATTTATTTATTTTTTATATATTTTTAGATTATTTTTATGTGTTAATAGTAAAAATAAATTTTAAAAATAAAAAAAATATATTATTTTAATCTATTTCCGAGTAAAAAATAGTTTGAAAATATACTGATACCTCACTTCCAAACACCTCTTCACCTTCTTTTCAAAAGAATAATAATCAAAACAACCCTTCACCTTCCTTTCAAAACTTTTCAAAAGAGTAATAATCAAACTCTTGAGAGCATATAATTACTATTTTATGATTAAAAACATAAAAATAATGGATTAAATAATAAAAATAATGAAGATAAATCAGACATTTTTCTTTTGTTTTGAAAATATAGGAATCCTTTTATAATTGTTCTAAAAACATATTTATTTTATGTTTTTATTTTTATCTTTTTAATCAAATATATTTTTGTCTCTTCTATATTTCTTCCTTTTATTCTAGAATATTAACCACACGCATCCTTAAATTCACTCATTTTTTTTTATTAATCACTATTTTTAGTGAAGAATTCATCTATAAAAATATACAAATTAAGATAGTCAAAAGGATAATAAATATTTTACATATATAGCATTTTATTTTCCTACAACATAATGTATCTTTTCAAAAGTTTTATCTTATAGTAATATATTTCAAATTTTCGTATGTATTAATAATTATAATGTAAAATAAACTCTCTTTGTAAAAAATTTGACAATTAGATCATATAACAACATTTCAAATTTAATAAAGCATGAACCCTTTAAAAATTTGTCCAACACTTGGATGGAAATATAAAATTAATATTTTCATCCATAGATGCATACAAAAAAAGAAAAGTTCATTTTTTAAGACTTGAAATAAATCACTTAGAACTCAATATTTTTTTTCATTCCTCCTCCTCGAATATAACAAATTTATAAAATAAGTTGTACAAACAAAAAAGAGTTTTTAGTTAAGTTCTATTGCGTATGAATGGAAAATATTTGCTTGAATGAAACAATGTTTGTTTTTGCAATCTAATCATGCTTTTAAAAAATTTTAATTTTTTTGCTTCAAATTAATTTTTTTTTGTGTTTTTGGACCGTTTTGATGCTAATGTCAAAAATAAATTTTAAAAAATAAAAATATATATTATTTTGATACATTTCCAAGCAAAAAATATTTTGAAAAATAACATCTATCATATTCTCAAACACTACCTAAAAAGTTTATAGTGTCTATATTTAAAAGCAGATTTAAAAAAAAAAATAAGTTTTAAGTTAAAGTTGTTGCCCATAAATATATTCAAAACAATTCTTTAACACTGATCTTTCTAGCATTTGGTTCTTCAGAAATATAGTTAGGAATTAACCTTCAAGTAGGAGTAATAATCACTACAAAAATAAATTCAAATGGTAGCAGAATTAGTAATGAAAGATTTTTTGTCTGACATTTCCAATGACAATAGCGACGGAAAACATCCATTGCTAAAACTAATACAATTACCAATGAGAAATTTTTGGTCAATAATTAACACCTTAACGAATAACCGTAAAACTTCTTCTTTTATTGTCATTAGAGATTCTTATCAAGTCATCATCGACACAGAAATAACATAAAGAACTTTTTAAAAGGTAAAGCTAAAAGAAATGTTGCACCGTCGATACTATCATGTGAAGAACGGTATGATGTTGTCTCGCAATACAATAACATTATATTTGATTTTCAATTTGGTAAGCATAAATCTTCTAGTTTTTGTGTGACCTATAATTGGGTAAAATATAATATTTTTTGAAAGTTTTCCATGCTGCGTGGAAAATAATAAGACCTTCACTTTAACGAATGGTGGTAAAACTTTTTTTCATTATTGTCACTAGAGGTTCTTATCAAGTCATCATAGACATATAAATTAAAGAAAGGACTTCTTGAAAGGTAAAGCTAAAAGGGATGTTGCACTATAGATATTGTCGAGTTAAGAATTGTATTATGTTGTCTCGCAATACAATGACATTGTATTTGATTTGGTAAGCAAATTTTTTTTGGTTTTGGTGTGACTTATAATTGGGTAAAATATAGTATTTTTTTAGAGTTTTCTTATTGGAATACTAATTTCATCCATCATAATTAGATGTCATACATATCAAGAAAAATATTTTTAACATGATTTTGGACATTAAAGGAAAAACAAAGAACAATATAAAAGCTTGAACAAATATAGCTTTGCTTTGTGATAGTTAGATTATGGAGCTGCTTAGTGATAAGGAATGTGTCGTAAAAAATACATACTTTATTGTGTACAAATGACTTAAGAGCCTATGATTTTATAATGGATATGCTTTGAACATAGTTAGATTAATGAGTATAGAAGAATACAAATTATATGGAATTAAGAATCATTAGTTGAGGATTTGATATGTAAGGCTTATATTATTGAAGAGATTTCAACATTTATCTCGTGTTATTTTAAGCCTCATATAAGAACAAGAATCAATTACAATCCAAGACATGATGATAGTGTTAAAGTGCCTTTTATTGAAAAATTATCAATATTTTCCCATTCTAGATGACTATTATCAAATAATGTAGTTTTAAGAAAATATTGTTAGACATCAAATTTAGATAAACACATAATTATATGTTATTTAACTATGATGAATTGAGATCTTTCGTTCAATAAGTTAGTTTAGCAATTTTATAGTCTTAAATTATTTTTTCCTTGTATTCTCATTTAATCTGAATTCTCAATAACTTTATTATAGGCAACATCATCAATTTTTGTTATTTCAAAATCTATATCTTACTAAAACTTAATTTTTTAATTATAATAAGAACAATTTGTCACATGGTTAAAAATACAAGTATTTAATAATTTGTAACTCTAATAAAAATATATTTACTTAACTTTTTTTTGTCAACCATGAATTGTTGTTATCTTTAACCAAGTGTACAATAAGGGAGCAATGCTGAAAGTTTAAAATTACTATCTTTAAGTTTTGAAAAAAAAGTCCAATGTTATAATAGGTATTTCATCAATGAATATGTTTTTCATACTGAAAAGTACGAAAATGGTAAAAATACCTATAATAATAGGGTTTATGTTAAGGGATTAACTTTTAATAAATTTAAAGTTTATTATTATGACAAATTAAAAGAGGAGTTTTAATTGCAATATCATAGGATATAAAATACAACATTTTTATTTTTTATTAGTGTGATACCGAAAAAGTAGTTAGAGTAGATTTTTATCATGGAAAATTAGAAAAGGTGTTTTAATTGTAATATCATACGATAGAGATTATAACTAATATATAAGAAGACAATTTGGAAGTGTGATAGATGTCAATTTTCAAAATGTTTTTTATTTAAAAACTTGTTAAAATAATATATGTATTTTTTATTTTTGATATTAGTATATTAAAATAATAAAAAAACACTAAAAAAAACATAATTATAAAACTAAAAAAATTAAAAAATACAATTAAACTGCAATTCCAAACAACAATTATAAGCTCGTTGCGTTTCCATAGATAGTTCAAATATTACGTTTTATTGTAGAAGGGCATCACGAAATCTAGAAAGATCGGCGGAAAACAAAATGCGAAAAAAACAACGGAGCTCGAATTGAAATCTTGAGCGGTTGAGGGGCAATATTGTAGTTAAATCTTAAAACAGGTCCGAATAGTGAGATAAAAAAAAAATAGAGGGAAAGAAATTCTAATATCACAGCACATGTAAGACGTTTGACCAATCGCTAAAAAACGCACAGAGGAACTAATAATTCCCTGTAGCTGAGCCTGAGAGGGCAATTCAAAAACCTGTAAGATCTTTCAAAAGATGCCTAGATTTAAACGTAGGCTGTTGGATTTCTCGAGATGTGTCAGCACAATCCAACGGCCACTAATGGAGCTCATGAATCAAAGTTTGAGTCATAGTTCGTGAGCCTCGTGAATCGTGTGGTTTAAATTTGGTGTCTGCCTCATCTTGCGGACCCCGCTTTTCTGATTCCTGCTTTTGTACTCAGTCACGGTCTTCAATCAGTGTTTGTTGATCGTAACCCTACTAGTTTTGAAGATAATTTGTCATATATAATATAATATAATATAATATAATATAATATAATATAATATGAAAGTAAAAAAAATCCAATCACATCTGAACAAAACTTTATAATAAAATTATCTAAATTTAAATCCTCCAGTTTAGTGAGTGTATATAAAATACACATAAAAGTTTACTTTTGATTTCATATAGATTTTAGTTGTGGAACGCACCGTGTCCATGGATTGACAATGGGCAAGTGAAATTCAAAATTTATCTATTATTTATTGAATAAAAAATATAGATATTTATAAACTTTTTATTAGATTTCAGTTATCGTGTTTATTATCTATTATTATTTATATTAATGTTAAGGTATGTATATATTATATAATATTAAAAAAGTTTAAATATTTTACAACTATATTTATATAATATAAATATATATTCCAGGTTAAATTCGAGTTATTTTCAAGTCAGGTTTGATAATATCTATATCATATCCATCAAGTTTAAAAAATACTCATTCATTTCTATTAAATTAATTTCTATCGTGTTGGGATAAAATTGTCATTCTTAAGCATGTCTTCTTGTTCTTAGCTATTTTTTTCATATTAATATTGAACATTTTTTTATTAGATTTAAAGAATATTATTCATATATATTCCTATACATTCAAAAGATTTATTTCTTTTATAATCACTACTAAGATTCGGATATTAAATAATGATATTAAATCATAATGTGTAGATCAAACCCATTTAACAATCAAGTTAAATCTCGTGGTGGGAAGAAAACTTGTAAAATTATAACTAGAAATATCCTCAAATTAGCTTATGCGTTAATGAATATCAAGGGTATATTTAAAATTGTAGTAGCAGTTGCGGTTTAAAGTGTCTTTCACTTAGAAATGTATCAAAATAAAGTTTCTTTATTTTTTAAAAATTATTTTTTACATCAGCACATTAAAACGATCTGAAAACATAAAAAAATTCGTTTTAAGCAAAAACAAATTCATAATTTTTGAAAACGCAGTGCAAACACACCCCAAGTCTTCTTCTCGAACATGTAGAATTTTTTTTAAAATATGGTTAATTGATATATTTAAGGTCAAATTAAAATTGAGATTCACTTATTTTTTTGTGTTAAATTTTTATTGGAATTTGATCTCAACACAAACTCTTTAATATGAAATATTAATATGATTTAAACAAATTAGTTTTGAATGAAAATTTGATTTTAAAGAATTATTGGTTGACATGTTTTGATAAAAGTCAAAACTTTCTAAAAGTTTTATCTCATTAAAAAGAAACAAGTTTGTTATATAACATAGTGGGAAGTTAAGAAATTAAAATTAAGCCCAAAGAACACCTAAGTTTTTAGATGGAGGATGTTCCAAGTTAAATGAGCTTTGAATTTAAACCCACACATCCATTCCAATCATCTTATTTAATCCAAAAAGTTTCAGGTTTAACTATTGTTTAATGAAGGATAATAAAAGTTCGTTACCAGAGAATTTTGTTAATTTTTTGTTTCTAAAATTCTCTATAAAAAGAGGTTGAAGAAGAGTATTTAAGGTCAGATAATTTTTTATTGTATTGACAGAATTTGACATCTTCTTTAACAAAATTTTTAGCCTTATTCTTTATTAAAAACTCCTTTTCTTTATAATGTTTCTTTAAAAATTTAGAATTTAAGTTCGGTCTTTCAGAGATACTTGTGAGTTTTATTTACTTGGTTCATTACATTGTTTAGAAGTGCACCTAAATAAAGTAATGTTGTTAGAATTTTAAGAGGTTTAATGAAAAAAGATCTTTTATACCAAGTAAGAAACACCAAAATCTCAAGGATAAATTATTGTTCCTTAACAATAACAAATCTTGATTAATTTTTAAGTGCTTTAAGAAGTAAATGCTTTTCTTTAGTTTTGTTTTAATTTATTCAAATACATATTTTATAATTAATATGCATGTTAAAATCTTATTTTGATATCAATTATAAGTTTGATAAATGCTTTTATATATATAAATATAGTTTTGGACAACATAATGAAATTAGGTGATGCTCGATATCTCTCTAGTATTTAAATTCTTCTGGATAATGATCTGGTTTAAACTTAATAAGCCAAGTAACGAAGCATTTACCTTATTAATCACTAAACCGATCACTTCAAATTATTATAATTTTATTCTTAATTAAAGTTATTTCCTACTTTCAACTAAATAAAGATAAATACGATGTGAAGTTTATATATATATATATATATATATATATATATAGTATCGCCTTCCCAATTTTATTTTTTTTCTAATTTAATCCTTAGATGAATGTTAGTTTATAAAGTTTCATATTCCCCACCCTCAAACCAATCCATAGAAAAGAAATTAGTAACTTAATCTACTATGATCCTTCCTTGCAATGTTCAGTAAAGTTCACGTTTAAGTTTTTAATGTTATTTCCTCATTTAAAATCTTTTAGTAATTTATAAATCACAACTCTAACGTTATAGATTTCTCCACGTGTAATATTGTATTTGAAGGAGTATTTGAGAAGAATGAAAACACGAATCTCAAGAAATCTTCACTTGGTTGGGGAGAAAATAAAAGATACGAAAATGAAAAATAATTATACATGGATCCACATTTATTAATCTCTCTAATCTGAAATGGATGCAAAACATTAGCAATCACTTCTGAGTTGATAAATGGACCGTACGTCAACATATTATTCGTTATATTATGTCATAATAAATCATGTCATTTACGGCAAGCAATTCTATGTAGATTTTTTTTTTTCAATTCATAAGCTTTTAATGTAAGATGTCCGCAATCAATTATAAGATAAATATGTGTAAATCCGGTGTTAAATATTATAATTCTTAATCGGAAAATAATAAACTAAAAGGAAAATTGTTAGTTAGTAAAAATATTAATGATTAGAGATTGAACAAAAATAACACTTGAAATATAAAATGAGTGATATTTTTAGAAATATTATTATTTTTATTATAATTAATATTATTAATAAAATAATTAATAAATTTGAAAGAAAATATTATTATTTATATTATAAATTTTTATGATATTTTTTATAAAAATAAAAAGTGAGCCCGCGGCGTAGTATTATTAAAAATATTCAATAATTTTATGTATTGATATAAAAAATATTATAATTTTTGTTGTCAATATTATTATTTTTCTTAGAATACAAAGTATTCATCTCAAATATATTATTTTTCTTGTTATAATATTATTATTTTTATAATAATTCAAAGTTTTAATATAAAAAACTATTATTATTTGTGTTCTAGATATTCTTCAGATTAAAAATAGTATTATTTGTGTTATGAATATTATTATTTTTACTATAATCAAAAGTATTAATATTAAAAATATTATTTTTTGTGTTATAAATATTATTATTTTTATAATAATCAATATTATTAATAAAATAATTACTAAATTAGAAAAAAATTATTTTTACTATTGAAAAACAACCAAAGATTTGATTTGAAATGCAAAATTAAAAATTACTATTACTATTATTATTATCATTATTAATAAATTTTAAAAAATTATTATTACTATCAAAGAAAAACCACGTGGGGACACGTGATGCTTGGGCTATGCCTCTATGCTGGGCACATCTTAGAGCACACGCGGCGCTTGAGCTCCTGCTTCCGTGCTGGGCACACCCTGTGCACACGTGGCGCTTGGACATCTGTCTCAGTGCTGGGTACTTCCAGAGCACACATGGCGCTAGGGCTGCGTTGGGTTGGGGATAAGTGGCGCTTGAGTCATGGCTACGAACTCAATGGGAATGGGTCGAACGTTAGGACCCATGATCAATGGGTCTATCGTAAGGACTCAATTCTATTGGGTTTTTCATCAAGACTCAATGTTCATGGATCCTAGGATACTAAATATTATTTTTTTTAGAAATATTATTATTTTTATTATAATTAATATTGTTAATAAAATAATTAATAAATTTGGCAGAAAATATTATTATTTACATTATAAAAGTTTATGGTAGTTTTTATAAAGATAAAAAGCGATCCCGCGGCTTAGTATTATTAAAAATATTCAACAATTCTAAGTATTAATATAAAAAATATTATAATTTGCATTGTCAATATATATTTTTTTTAATACAAAGTATTCTTCTCAAAGATATTATTATTTTTGTTCTAATATTATTATTTCTGTTCTAAATATTTTTGGAATTAAAAATAGCATTATTTGTGTTATGAATATTATTATTTTTACTAAAATCAAAAGTATTAATATTAAGAATATTATTTTTTGTGTTGTAAATATTATTATTTTTATAATAATCAATATTATTAATAAAATAATTACTAAATTAGAATAAAATTATTCTTAATATTGAAAACAACTAAAGATTTGATTTGAAAGGTAAAATTAAAAATTACTATTAGTATTATTATTATCTTCATTGATAAATTTTTAAAAAATGTTATTACTATCGAAGAAAAACCATGTGGGGACAGGTGATGCTTGGCTCCTGCCTGGGGCTTGAACACACCCCCCGCGCATACGTGATGCTTGGGCTATGCTTCAGTGCTAGGCACACCCCCTTCACACATGTGGTGCTTGGACTATCTGCTTGGGGACTAGGTACACCTTAGCACACACGTGATGCTTGGACACGCCAAGACCCAACTATCCTTGGGCCTCGCATGTTGCAGAACCCAAGATAGTCTTGGGTCATTGACTGTACAGGGTCTAAAATAGCTTTGGATCCTGCCATTAATTTTTTTTAAAAAAATAAAAGGTGAGCCCACCTAACTAATAATAAACTAAACTACATAAGGTGTGTCCATATATGTGTGTGTGTCTATATATATATATATATATATATATATATATAAAGGTATCTGCAAGCACAATACTCTTCTTGTTTGGAAAGAAATTGAGTAAAAAACTTGTAAAATTATGATTTTGTTTTAGTAAAAGATATTTGTTAGTTTAAACTGAATGCATAATGCATATTGTCATAACCCAATTTTTGACCATTTTATTTTAATTATTATTATTATTTTATTTACTGAAAAGAATAAAAAAAATGATGATGAAAAAATAATAATAATAAAGATGGAAAAACAAGTAAAATGAAATAAATGAAGAATGAATTAAAATTTGGGTTAAGGGTAAAATAATTGGAAGTTTTGGGGTTTAATTAAAATTTGAAATTAATCTAATTAAGCTTGGAATTAATTTAATTAATCCAATTAAGGGTTTAATTGGAGAATTGATAAATTTTTAGACTTAATTAAGCTTGAAATTAATTTAATTCATCCAATCAAGGGTTTAATTGGAGAATTGATAATTTTTGAGATTTAATTAAGCTTGGAATTAATTTAATTAATCCAATCAGGGGTTTAATTGGAGAATTGATAAGTTTTGAGATTTAATTAAGCTTGGAATTAATTTAATTAATCCAATCAGGGGCTTAATTGGAGAATTGATAAGTTTTAGACTTAATTGGACTTTGGATTTAATTAAATTAATGAAATCAGGAACTTAATTGAAGAAATAGCAAAGTTTGGGGTTAATTGGGGACACGATTGCAGCAGCTTAAAGTCCAAGGACTAATTTGTAAAAGACGCCGAAATGCAGAGAAAATTACTGTTTAAACCAGGGGCTTAATTATAAACTTGTCGAAACTTCATGGGTCAAAGTGAAAATGGCCACTGTTTATCTCCAAACGGCGTCTTTTTGAAGGGACGCTGTTCATCTTCTTCTTTAAACCAGCGACCGTTTTCCACAGTAAAGGCCGAGAGACGTTGCAGCAGTAAATCGTCCGTTATTTTCAGTTATGGGCGCCTTAATGGTGGTCGACCCTCAGCATACTGCCGTTACCAACCCGCCGGGCTCTATATAAGCAGAGGAGCACCGAAGAATAGGGGCTGGTTAGTTGGAGGGAGAAAAAAAAAAGAAAAAGAAGAAACCAGCAAGAAGAGAAACACAAGCAAAGCACAGAACTTCTAGGCTCATCTCCAGAATCCAAACAGGCTTCCCTCACCAATTCTGACTTAAGAAAAACGAGAGAGAAAATCAGTCGAGAGAGAGTTGAGACGGTGTGCTGAAAACAGAGTAAAGAAACGAAAAAACAAGTTGAAACAGAGATTTAGGAAAGGAATACAATGTGAGATACAAGCATAAGGAGTAAAAGGCAATACGAAAACAGAAGCATCATCTTCGGCAACCTCGCGCAAATTCTCTGCAAAAAAAAGAAAAGAAAAAAAAACCAAGTAAGTCTTCTGCTCTGTTTTCCTCTGCCTTTCGTTAATTCACTTTCGCCGCCTGTTTTGAATTAATTAGCAAAGGCCAGGCACGCGTGATTTGGAACACGTGTGCCTCAAGTGGCCCAGCCGGGTCACTGGTTTGGACCAGTGACCAAGCTGGGCCTGCTGGGCTTAGCCCAGCCCATGTGGGCTGAGCTGGGCCCAGCCCCAAAAATAACAAAAATAATAAAAAATATAAAAAAATATAAAAAATAGAAGAAATAGAAAAATAGAAAAATATGTGTATGCATGAATAAAAATAATATAAATTTACTGGTTTATTCACCCACGCCAGAGTCGGGAATAAAATACTAGTTTAAGTTTATATTATTTTTATTCGTTATATTTTTTATTTAGCAAAAACATATACGTGCATGTATGAAAAATAAATTTATTTTATTTATTTATTTACTGACGCCAGAGTCAAGAATAAAAATACTGATTTAATTATTCTCTTTGTTTTTTTTATTATTTAACTACATAAAAAATAAAAAAATATGTGAGTGCGTAAATTTAGTTTATTCGTTTATTCACTAGCGTTAAAGTCAGGAATAAAAAAATATTAATCTGAATTTATTTTATAGCTACGCAATAGTTACCAACGCCAGAGTTGGAATTATCCGTAGTTGAATATTCACTGACGCCAGAGTCAGGAATATTGTGAATAAATCATCAGAACGTAAACCAATAAAGATTTAGCAATTTAAGACAAAAAATAGCAATGCAGTTTGCCTTAGGCAGAACGTTTAAGGGGTGATAATATCTTCCTTTTTACGTAACCAGTCCCGAACTATAGAATCTCTGTTGACCAGTTAGGGTTCCTAGTGACCATAATACTAGGTGGCGACTTCTTAAATAAGACCTTTTTTCCTAAAAGAACAAGATGCCAAAAATCTGTTCTTTTTCCCTAATCAAGAGTTATTTTTTAAGGCCGCCGCGATGTCGGGTGCGGCACATATAATAGTAATTTTATTCTTCAAGATTGTTACCTCATTTTCATTAGGCTAAACCCCTTGTTTGCATCATATCTTTTTACTAATTTGCCAAAAGATATTTGTATTTTTTTTATTTTAGCCAATTACTCAATGAGGAGGGTGAGGATAATGGGGTTGGTGATGATGATTGATATTAATTGATTTAACTCTTTTTTATCGTTTCAAATAAAAAAAAATGAAGCGTACTTTCATAGCTTTTAATTTCATCGCATCCAACACAAAAATAGAAAAAATAAATTTACTTTCACTTCATTTTCTCTATCCTTATTATTTTTTAATTCATTTTGTTCCCAAACGTAGCACAAATTCAATGTTTTTGGATCTCAATCCCATACCACAGATTAACATCATGGGAGTATTTTTTTTTTTTTTATTAATGTGAGTATTTGAATCAGTTTGTATGTATCTCGACTAATCCCACGAGCCCTGAAATTAAAGACTATATAAGCCTCTAGTGGCCATTATATTAACAACCACATGAGTCAAACATGAGACCACAGAAAAAACAAATCTCTTAATTTTAAACTTTTATTACTGAATTACTTCCTACATGATTACATCATTGAAGTATTTGATATAGGAATTATTCGGCCTATAACAAAAAAAAAAAAAATTGACAGATAGTTATAAAATTATTGACGGAATAGAAAAATTAATAAAAATTTCACAGTAATTCCATTATTAATGTGACACGCTAGCAATATCGATGAAAATCCCGTTAACGAACTTAAATGAACTAAAACTTGGTAGTTCTTTCTTCCCTTATTTCTTCTTCAACCTTATGTCAAAAAACAACAATCCCTCATACTTTTTTTTAATAAATTCGGCTACCCTACTTACAATGCTGGCCACCCAACCCGTTGGTACTTCCTGTATCTATTAGTAGTGTTAGCTTTCCTTTATTAATTTTATTTTTTTGTGAATCTTTATTACACCAAGTAAACAGCAATCTATTTTATTTTTTACAACTCATTTATATTTTAGATTAATTTATTGAAATGTTTTTGTACTATTTGTAATTGACTTGTATATTTAAGTGTTTTATAGTCTTTTCCTAGATAATTTTGTTATATTAATGCATGATTTGTATGTTAGAGTTTATATGAAATTTGAGAGAAATTAATTTTATATATTATTTGATGAAATGGAGTTTGATTTTATAGCTTAATTGTGTTATAATTAAAGAAATGATGAGTGATTTAATGGGTATCAATTATATTTGTCAATTTTATTGTTAGGTTGAAAATTTAGAAAAAGTTGATTTTTATGGAATTGATAATAATTAAAAGGTATTAATTTAAGTTGGATAAGTTTGAATTGAATAAATAATGAATAATTAGTGGAGTATCAATTTTTTTAATCAATTTTATTGTTTAATTAGTTGGGAATTTTATCAATGTTTTTTTTCCCTTTAATTTTGCAGTCATGATTCTTTTTTTTTTTTGGTAATCATTGGTTGGTATCCGAACCAACTTATGCATACCTTGACTAATTTTCTAATGCCTTAAAGTTAATGATCATATAAGTTTTCAGTAATTCTGAGATTTATGAGACTCGAATTGGTAACCTCTGAAAAGTAAATTCAGTACCTAATCAATTAAACTACATCCCTCAAGATTATTTACGGTCAAGATTCTTAGCAAGATGGGTGAAGGTTATTTCTTTTTTGGGTTTTGGTTTTGTCATATTATATCCCCTTTCATATGCCTTAGTGATCTATAATTGAAGTAGTTATTTCTATCGTTTTCTTATTCTTATCTCATGATTGGTTCCTTACTGGGACTTTTGGGCAAGTTTTGGAATGTTTTAAGATAATGAAAAGAAAGGAGTGAAATTTAAAACTGTCCGCTCCATACACAAATATTGCGAAACTACAATGACTGAGATTGATGTCATGCCGAGACTAGCTAGGTATGATATTGGTGAGAAGAATAGTTCATTTCAATATAACTTAATTTATTATTTTTGAAAATTTTCATGTCTTTAGAATGTCCATAAATAAACAGAGAGCAAAATCTTAGGTTTGGTTATTGATTTGTGAATATATAGTGTTTTAATCTACTAATATCATAGTCTTTTAAAATCCAAATAGTTTGTATTAGAATCATAGTTTTCAGACCCCGCCTGGTCTAAAGCCTGGGTCCCGGGTTTTGATCGGGTCACCGGGTCAATTTGTTTTTTAAAATTAAAATGACGTCGTAAAGTAAAAAAAACAAAAAGTCAACGGGTCACAACCGGATTTTTGACTGGGTTTTCCCGGGTCAACCGAGTCACAAGCTCACGCCGGATTTTTTCTTCCTCTATTTTTTTTTTCAACTCAACCTAATTCCAGCCCCGGGTTAACTGAATCCCAAGTCGAACCCTGGACAAGTTTCAAAACTATGATTATAATCCATTAATTTGCAGGGTAATTGTTTAATGGTTAGCTCTGTGATCATAACAAACAAAACTAAAACATATATTAAAAAAAAAATTATGAAAACATCACCGAAATAATGATAAAATATTCTGAAAGAATAAAAAACCTGAACAAGAAAATTTCCGACCATGTCTAATAGTGTTAGAAAATACAGACAAAATCTTCACTATATATGCCTTCCATCGACATTTTCCAGATTTTATGGCAGTGTAGGAACGTGATTGATGGCAATAAAATATTGGGAATATAAAATTTGTATTTGATTAAAAATATTAATGACTATTGAGATTTAAACCCAAAAGAATTTAATGCAATTAATAAACATTATAAATAAGTTTTTCTTGATTCAATAAAGTCACGAAAAACACATGGACGTTTTTTTTTTATCGTTTATTTTAATTTACTTGCACCCGATACATGATTTTCTTTTAATCTTTTCGAGAGTAGGTCTTATTGTGTTTGGTTTATAACTAAGAAGTCATAAAAAAATTAAATAAATTTACTATTTTATATTTAAAATTTGATGTACTAATTTGACAATATTAAGTCCTTTCTCTATATAATTATATCCATAAACGCATACCTACTATATTAATTATAATTATCACGTAAAAAAATTAATATACTCACTTACAATTTCATAACATGTAATGATTTTGTACTAAGATTAATGCACTTTTGTTATTATTAAAAGGAGTTATTAATCTTCACGAGTGTAGTTCAACTGATCAGGTCCTGAGTGTGCTTTTTAGAAGTTACTAGTTCGAGTCTCATAAATTTTAGGGTCACTGGAGACTTACATGCTCGTTAACTTCAGGACCCGTGAGATTAGTTGAGGTGCGCGCAAGTTGACCCGGACACCCACATTAATTAAAAAAAATATTTTAATTAATAAATAATTTTTTTTCTTACATTTTCCATCCTAGGAAGGTGTAATCTTCATTTTGTTGAATATTTTCCCAATCCATTTTCTTTGGTATGATTTTGTTACTTTCAGCACAACTCATGCTAATTAGGTTTTTCACAGTGTCTTGTTTGGCAAGCATCCTAAAAAGAAAAAAAATTGTATTCTTGTTGTTCAAATAGAGTTTTTCTTCAAACTGCTGATCCTTGAAAATTATTCTTGACTTTGAATTCAAGATCCATTTATTTATTCATTCAATTCTAGGGTATTGCCGTTTATATTTTTTGAATAACAAATAATAATAGTACAATGGATTTTAATAGATAATATATATATATATATTTTTTATTTTTTTACTCGATTCATAATAAATAAAATACGACAATAAACAAAACCTAATCTATAAGTAGACGCTGCCACCTCTTTTCGATTCATTTTTTTCTTCTCCTGAATCTTGATGAATATTTTTCAATATTGCATGGAAAAAACCAGAAGCTTTTCAGAAATCAATCATTCACAAACAAAAATAAACAATGGGACCAGCAAGAACATAATCTCACAAACATACTCGAATCCTGGGGAATGGTAGAGGACCCCCACTGAACTGGATTAGACATTAGGCTCACATTTGATGCCAAGATAGAGAGAATTATGACACTGCAAGGGATTCTTCGAATTGTAGGCCTGGCCATGTGCAAGGCAGAATGTTTGGAGACCCACAGATTCAAGCCCCCATTTCAGGAGATTATTTTTTGTATCTCAAGCTATAAGCCTTTCGTTTTTCTTGATTGGTCTATGTGGATGATGAATCCCACGTGCATGTCACTTTTATTCACAGTGGGAGTCCATGATTGAGCAGTCTGTGTCACTGTGTCAGAGGAATTGTGGGAGAAGAACGTCTTGCTGGAAGAGAGAGAGCACATGCTCTCATCTCGATGGCAGGCAGCAGCATTTCGGAGTCTCAGTCGAGGAAATGAAATCTGTTTCTGATACCAATTGAAATCGAGGCCTGTGCTAGCCCATTTCAACACAGGATCCGAACTGGGCTCCAGGCCGAACACCAACAGTTGAACCATGAAAGAAACAAAATTATTGAGGGCAGCACGCATTCTCGTTCAAACTTGATTTGATATACATAAATTGGAGGATTATTCCTTTTTATTTCTTATTTTCTATAAGAACTTATCTTGATTCTGATCTTGTCATCATTATTAAGTATTTTCTTATTGTTTTTTATATCTAAAATCATTAGAGTTGATATAGCAACCTTTATTGATTTATCCGCAAGTCAAAGGACACCCAAAAAACAATAATGCGGAGAATGAGTAGCAGCAAAAGGAGAATCACTTGCGAATTGAACCAATAAATAGAGGTAGTTGTTAGTAAGAATGCAAAGAAAATAAGCGATAATCAAGAAGTTCACTAAATTGCAAGGTAATTTCACATCAAGCATGCTAGGGTTCTGTCGTGTGATTGTAAACATAGCAGCTTTATTTTCAAAGTAGCATGACATCTATAATAAAGATTAGATGTGGTTGAAAAAAAGAGAGTTTGGTAAAAAAAAAAAAAATTAAAAAAAATAAAATTTGATACTTCCCTTGTTCTTTGAGGACAAACTAAGAGATTTCAATTGTCACCCCAAAATTCCAAGAAGCACAAGAAAAGCTCAAAATGCAAGCCCTATCCAATTCCAAGTCTATGGTCGTAAGCTTATCAAATCTAAGTATGAAGGAAGCCCTCTTCTAATCTAGTTCTCACCAATCCCCTACATAGTATTAATGGTTTGATCTAGAATTTCTAAGCACCTTGAAAGATGAAAAAGATTGTTTGAGAGGGTGTAGAGAAAAATTGGATTAATGAGAAAATCAATTGATTTCTTTGAATATTTTTTCTAGAGAGTGCTATAAAAAGATTAGACGTATAAAAAATTATAAAAAATCTCAACTTCAACATTTCTTCAGTAAATAGAGATGATTCTATAGAGGATTTACAGACCCTAAAGTCCTATAAAATTACAACAATGTCATTTTCAAAACATAAAGGTAGAAAATACACAAAACTCAAACATCAACAAAATTTCAAGAGTCATTTCTATAGTAAAGAAACTAATAAAGTAAAAAACTTTTTGCTTTGAGTTTATTTGATAATGATGGTGATGATGATAATTTAAAATAATAATATATATATTTTTTTAAAAGTCATCCTCCTTTGGGTTAGTTTATTTTACAACAACAATAGCAATAAAGAGAGAAATAATATATTTGTTTTAAAAACATGGTAGAGAAAGAGAAATTTGTTTTAAAAATATCTCTACAAAGTTATTTGAACAATGAATGAATAAAAATAAAAACAAAAACAAAAAGAATGGTGGTAAGAAGGTTAAGTCGAAAGAAAAAACATCAAAAATAAAAATCAAAACAATTTAAAAAAAATGAATGAATGAAGATAATAACAAAAAAGCGGTGATAAATAAGACAAGAGTAAAGAGAAGAAATTTTTTTAAAAAAATTGTTTGAAAAAAAAAGGAGTTGCAAATTTGTTTTAAAAAATTACAAAACAATAAATGAATGGAGATAAGAACAAAAAGAATAATGATAAATAGGGCAGATATAAAGTAATAAATAGACCAAATGTAAAGAAAAAAAAAGTATTTTTCTTTGTAAATTTTTTCCCAAAATCACAGATTTGCCATTATTATAGTAACCAACATGGTGAAGAAATTAGAAAAAACTACAGATTTTTCAATTTTTAAAAAGAATTTTGTTTGAAAAATAAAAGAATTGCAAACTTTTTTTTTTCCAAACAACTACGAAACCATGAATTAATGAAGAAGAGAACAAAAAAAAAAAACGATGATAAATAGACTAAATATAAAAAAATAATTTTTTTTGCAAAAACAATTGGTTAAAATTACAGATTTGCCTTTGCTATAGTGACCACTGTAATAAATAAAATGAGAAAAATTAAAGATTTTCCACTTCTTAAAAACAATTGTTTGAAAAAAAAGGAGTTGCAATAATTTTTTTTTAAAAATTACAAAATAATAAATAAATAAAGATAAGAACAAAAATAATAATAATAAAAAGGTCAGAATAAATAAGCTAAGTGTAAAAAAAAAAGTTGTAAGAAATTATAAATTTGTCATTGTTACAATGTCCATCATATTGAAGAAACTAGAAAAAAATTAGACTTTCCAGTTCTTAAAAAAATTAGTTTGCAAAAAAAGAGTTGTAAAGAAATTAAAAATAATTACAAAACAATGAATTAATGAAGATAAAAAAACAAATATTGATAAATAGATCAAATATAAAGAAAAATATTATTTTATTTTGAAAAAAAAGTTGCACAAGATTACAAATTTATTAGTTGCTACAATGACCACCACAATGAAGAAAGCAGAAAATAATTACAAATTTACTATTTCAATAGCTGACTACTGCAATGAAAATGAGTTTCCTTTTAGTTTTTTTTTTTTAATATAATTTCCCCTTTTCTTCTTTTCAATTATTTTATTTGATTTAAAGGATGCTAAATATCTGGGCATTTAAGATATCAATTTTTCAATTGTACAATTTCTTCCTCTTAGATTAATCTCTATTTGTTTTTAGGTAAAACATGTCTCGCAATTTGTTTTTGTCTATGCATAAATATGTTAAGTATTTGATTTTCTATTAATTAAAATCATTTATTTTTTACAACTATGTTTATCTTCTTTAACATGAAAGGAAGCTACAATTAGGGTTCTTATTCACTAATTGGATTATATGGTAAGTGATTCGGTACTTGTGCGTATATTAAGCATATAAGAAGGTATGAGATTTTCTTACACAATCCAATCTTATTTGAAGCAATTCTTTTACCCACAATATAATGGGTAAATAATTTACTTTTTTATATCGTCAAATTTATTTTCATCTTTTGTAAAAGAATTTGTTTATTTTTAATTATTATTAGCTCTTAAAATAGTTATTCCTAAACCCACTACAGAGGTAAACAAAAATGATAACCCAAAACATCTAGTAGATGACCTAGTAGTAAGAGCTTGGAATTAAAAGGTTTATTCTCATTGTAATCTCAGGTTCGAGCCATGTGATTGCTAATATGATGGTCACTGGAGGCTTACATTGTCGTTAACTTCAGGGCTCGTGGAATTAGTCGAGATATACACAAGCTAACTGAAACACCCACATTAATCAAAAAGTAAAAAAAAAAAAGTTGTTACCAAAGATTTAAGTTAAATTCTCATCTTTTTATTTAACAAATAAACCTATGTTCTAGTACAAATAAGAAACTTTTTTTGATGTTTTCGGAGAAAAAATTGAAGAAAACGACTATTAATAACTACCCTTAAAATTTCTTAAAATTCATCATATCAAGATTTATACATGATTTTCATATTAATATATCTATTTATCTTGTTATTTCCACTCATTGAAATGTTAACTATTGTACGAGTATTTGTTAAATTAACAAGAACTCGTGATAAAAATTCTATCAAAAGAATTACTTCAAAAAAAAAAAAACCATGGAGCAAAAGTGTTTTTTGGAGCAAGAGCACAACTTGTCTAAAGCCAAAATTACACATGAACATCATAGTCCACATATTGAATCATGGCAATGTTAAGCCAAGTTTTCATCTATAGATCTCATCCATGCTATAATATCACGACCGACATCATTTTGATTTAAATAATAAGAAGATTCATTAAAATTCAGGGTACTTTTTTTTAATCCCTTTTTCATTTTTATAATTACATTAATTGTCTCTTTTATTTTATTGTTTATTTGATATTGTGATATTAATTATTTTTAAAAATAATATTTTTTTTTATTTTTTAAATTATTTTTAGTATCATTACATCAAAATAATCTGAAATTTTCAAAGTCCAAAACAACAATAAATCTAAAGATCTGATTAACTTGTAATTTCACATTTTATAAAATTATCATGTTGTTGAAAGAGCTTAGATTGTTGCTTTATTGGTCCAACTTGTGGTCTATTAAATCAAGTTCGGCAACCTATTATTTTTATTAAAATAATAATGTTTTTATTATGCTTTTTTAATTAAATATTGACCCATCATGTTTAAATCGAGTTTGAATTAGATTTGTCAAAGTTAACGAGTCATTATAAACTCAGCCGACTCAACAAGTATCACAATATCAATATCTATATCATTTCTAGGCCAGATCATGCTTCAAGATTTAGATTTTTTAGATCAATCCGCCGGATGACATCAAGTCTAATAACTACATAAATCCTTCATTTGAGACCGGCACGGGTCTTGTATTTTCTGTCAACTTAATTTTCATGTGCCCAATAAGGGACAACGGAAAATTTCGACGAAGAGCTATCCGACAGGCCATCAGCTACTCTCCCCATCGTCACTGTTGTTCACGGCCACTTCTTCTGATGCCATCATCACATCCTCCTCAATCGCTGCACACAAAACTTTGCTGATTAATATCTTGCGAATACAAAGAATGGAAGAACTGCACATTAAAATGTTAGAATTATGAGTCCATTGTTCTTTCTCGGCCCAACTTCCAGAGGACTTCCACTGTTTAAAAGTCGTAAAATTTATGTTAAAAGCACAGTTGCATACGTACTTGCTCTAGGTGCCTCGGATCCTTTTGATGTTTGTGGCGCAAGGCATGATAGAAAGTCAAAATCATGATTAATACAAGTAATTAACATGATAAGCAGTAACATCAATTATGGAATGAAAAATAGATGCAGCAGTAGCAATCACTGGACTTTGGTGTTTCTGTAGCCATGATTTGCTTTTCTCATCAAAGTTTGAACTGATCAAGGTTAAGTGACAATTGTAGTGAGTGATGAGAACACTAAGTTTCATGGGGCACGCACACCCGCAATAAATTAAAGAGCAGAAAAGAGTAGAAAAGTTGATGTAGAAAGATAAGGTTTAAACCGAATAGGATTTGCACACAAAGAATCTTAACTTTGTAGTTTTATTATGAAATATAATTTTGATGTATTATATATCTACTAGTAGGTTTACAACTTTTTAAATAGATAAAAATCATTTAATATTAGTACTCGGGGAGGAAAGAGGAGATAAAAGCTTATATAGATAAAAATCAAAATCTAGATTTATGAATAAAAATAAGTCAAAGCCCACCAAATAAAATATTTATTAGATTATGACAAATTTGATTATCTTACGAGGAATAACACATCCAAGAAAAGCCAAGGAAAATTATGTAAAGGCTGCTACTAAGAAGGTACATGGTGCTCTAATTCTTGTTGTTTATATTCTAGTGGATGATTTAGGGTTCTTGACCCACGGACTTTGTTCCATACTACTTTATACTAAGAAATTTTATGGAATTATGTTGGTGATGATTATGGTGTGGACATAACTAATAGAGAACCATTGAATGTTATAAGTTTGAAATATATAATAAGTAAGTTATTGAATAATTTCATATGAAATTTGCAGCAAGTGAGACGTGTTACTAAACTGAAAAAGAATTTAATTTTTATAAGATGACTTGATGAAAATGATCATTTAACGTATTTTTAAAAAAAAAATATATGAAAAGTCTCTAAGTGAGAAATAGTTTTGGCTCGAGGCAAGAAAATTGATACCTTGTATATGATCTTATGATCAAAAGTTACTGGATGAGTTGGGGTTCTTGACCCACAAACTTTGTTCCATACTACTCTACACTAAGAAATCTTATAGAATTATGTTGGTGATGATTATGGTGTGGACCTGGCTGATAGAGAACCATTGAATGTTATGAGCTTAAAATATGTGAAAAGCAAGTTATTGTATGATTTCGTATGAAATTTGTAGCAAGTGAGACATGTTGCTAAACCAAAAAAAGAATTTAATTTCTATGAGATGACTTGATGAAAATGGTCATTTAACATATTTTTTGAAAAAATATATGAAAAGTCTCTAAATGAGAAATAGTTTTGGCTCGAGACAAGAAAATTGATACCTTGTATATGATTTTATAATCAAACGTTACTGGATGATTTGAGGTTCTTGACCCACGAACTTTGTTCCATACTACTCTACACTAAGAAATCTTATAGAATTATGTTGGTGATGATTATAGTGTGGACCTGGCTGATAGAGAACCATTAAATGTTATGAGCTTAAAATATGTGAAAAGCAAGTTATTGAATGATTTCGTATAAAATTTGTAGCAAGTGAGACATGTTGCTAAACCAAAAAAAGAATTTAATTTCTATGAGATGACTTGATGAAAATGGTCATTTAACATATTTTTTGAAAAAATATATGAAAAGTCTCTAAATGAAAAATAGTTTTGGCTCGAGACAAGAAAATTGATACCTTGTATATGATCTTATAATCAAACGTTACTGGATGATTTGAGGTTCTTGACCCACGAACTTTGTTCCATACTACTCTACACTAAGAAATCTTATAGAATTATGTTGGTGATGATTATGGTGTGGACCTGGCTGATAGAGAACCATTGAATGTTATGAGCTTAAAATATATGAAAAGCAAGTTATTGAATGATTTCGTATGAAATTTGTAGCAAGTGAGACATGTTGCTAAACCAAAAAAGGAATTTAATTTCTATGAGATGACTTGATGAAAATGGTCATTTAACATATTTTTTGAAAAAACATATGAAAAGTCTCTAAATGAGAAATAGTTTTGGCTCAAGGCAAGAAAATTGATACCTTGTATATGATCTTATGATTAAAAGATACCATTGTTATTACTAAAGCTGAAAATCAAGAAGAATTACGGAACTATAAACTTGATCATATGAGTTAAAAAGGGATGAAGTTACTTCTATTAAAGAAAAAGCTATTGAAGTTGGAACAAGTATAGAGGCCTTCTCTAATGGCTTTTGTTGGAGACTTTTGATATATGTTACTTTCATTAATGCTTAACAAGAAGATATATGCTTACTTCCTGAAAAATAAGTTTAATGCATTTGATACATTCAAGAAATGAAAGGCTATATTGTAAAGCTTTTAGAAATGAAGGAGAGCATATTGATAGAGGCTTTAAGAATTATTGTTCTGTAAAATGAAAAAAGACTATTCATTTTGTAATAAAATGGTGTTGTTGTGTGCATGAATAGAATCATCCGTGAATAAGCTAGAAAAATGAGGTATCATTTTGAATTATCTTTAACATTTTAGGTTGAGGGAGTTAATATTATGATTTACATGGTCAACATAGAACCTTCTATCCTCCATGAGTTTTTAAATTTTAAAAAAGGTTTGGTTATATAAGAAACTAAAATTAATATTTAAAATTGTTAAAAGGGTTAAAAGGTCTTAAATGGATATCTATAAGATTGAAGCAAGAACAATTTGAACAAGTTCTCTTCAACTTAGAAAGACTGGTTTAGTAGGATTTTTAAAGAAATTATGTATTTTCCTAGTTATTTATATTTATATTAAATTTAGAAAAATATTTTTTTTTTGTGTTTTTATTTTTTTTCCCATTTAGTCTAAAAAAATCAAGTATTCTGCATGGTAATTCTATTTTTTTCTATTTTAGGAATTCTTTGAATAACTCTATAATTATTTATTAGGATTTTTAGAAATAGACTTAAAATTAATATAAATAGACGTCTTTAGTTTGTATTTCAATAAACTAATTGAAATGAAAAATATTCTATAATAAAATTTTAAATTAAAGTTTTTACATAATAAGATAGCATTTTGTATTGTTTGTACTTTCTGTTTTTCTTATTATATTTTTTCTGTTTGTGCAAGGAATGGCAGCAGAAGAATGTCTTGACAAGGGCACATGCTCTCATCTCATGACAGCATTTTGCAGTCTCCAAACAATTTGAAACCTTTACATATGAATCCACATGTGGCTGTTCTGGCCTCTTTCAAATTCCAGGACAGGAAGAGCAGTGTTCCAGTTAGAATTGCAGTGCAAGCATGTTCTTGCGGGTAATAAGAGACTGTCAGTGTGCAAACTCTCCCATCTGAGCAGAGTGTTTGACTGTAACTTATAGGTCAAGGTGATGACAGTATTCAACTTCGATAGAAAGGCTGAAACTTGGCAAAAAACAGACCTTATCTCTCCATGAACTTTCATTACTAAAAAATTGAAAATCGCAGACAAAATTCTAATGCTAATCGTGAAATGGGTCAGTCAACAACCCAGTTTGTGTCATCTAAAAAAGAAGCCAATCTGAGCTTCTTTACCAAAGGAGCCACTTAGTAGGTTTGGTCATCATCAAAGGGAGCAGAGAATGTACACCTTAAAAGACTAACATTCTACAAACTAAGTAACTAATCAAGCATTATCAACATCAATTCCTCCACCAGCCTGAGCTTCTTGGGCCATCCAAGTTTCTTGACCATTCTGAGCTTGTTGACCAACCTGAGCTTCTTGAATGGCCTCATAGGGAGTTCCGGCAGGATTCAACACCTTACACCTGCTCCACAGTAATGGTCAGCATCAAAACATGGAAATCGATAATTCAACCACCAAAGACAGTAGTAATAGGCACCTTTCAATGACAAACCAACCTTCCTTGTACTTATGAGCCTTCACATATGCATATATCTACAAGCATCAAACAAAGGCTGAAAATAAATAACTAATGCAACAATCAGTTGATACGAAATACACAATCCATGCTTCTAAGAAAGCCAGATCTTACATATTTCCACCCCAGAATTGACCCACAAACAACACAGTATATGTCAGCCACAGTGTGCTTTCCAGTTATCATCATTCGATCTTCTCTCGGTCCAAAGGTGACATTCTCACTGTCATCATTGTGAAAGCAAAATGAGACATAGAAGTGGCAATTACAGCACACATAATTTATACAATGATATAAGCATGAGACCATAAATATGTGCACTGTATTTTTGTTTTCTTTAAACATAGCAACTACGTTATACATTTTTTTCCCCTTGTACTCTATATTTTCTCGTAAATCAAGCTTTAATCACTAACAAAACAGGATAATCTTTTATCTGTCTCCTTCATGCTACAATAACTAACATTAAAGATCTCTCATATCTAACAACAAACAAGAACGGAAAAGGCCTTCCATTGAAGTCAACAAGGAAGTTCCACAAAAGATGAAAGAACTTTGCAGAAGATTTAACACTAATATTAAGCACTTTGTCTTGTCAAGATGCGTGCACGAGTTTGATCAATACCAAACCAAAAAGCAAACAGTCAGAGCCAATTATCATAATATGAAGTCAAAGTTCTATTGGATTCCATAATCAGGAACACTTACACGTTATAGAAAAGATATGCCCTTCTATTCCTGGAGCAGAAATACTGGAAATAAAACAAAGAATTAGAATCTATATGGTGCTGCCAGTTAATCCAATATATAATACATTTGGATGTGGCTACTCAATCTTGATATCAGATGCCAAAATGAGAAAAAAGAACAATTAAAAGATGGGTTTTCATTTTGGGAACTGCAAGAAGGAAGCCAAGATTACAATCATAATCACCTTACATGTCAAGGCCCTAGATAATTATTAACAAAAAAATTATCTACACATGATCTTAGGGTACAAATACTGATACATCAGATTCTGTTCATCAGTCATATACGATAAAGGAAGAATTCCCTACTAATTCAAACATTATTCAACAGCAAGAACCCAATAAATATATCCCAAAATACGTAACAGGCAAATGGAAAATCCAAGAAGGCTGAATCATAGTTGTTGCTCTCTCCTACTTCAAACAGAAAACGAATACATAAAGCACACACTGTTCCAGTTCTTGTAATTCAGCCAATTTACTTTTCCAAGATTCACCAATACATAGCAACCGGTCTTCTTTGACATTTCTTTATGTCAACTTCACAGCGTAACGCAAGAAGAAGACACTTGACATAAGCTTATAAACCATAAAACTTGCATATTACATAGCAGAACCATGCCAAGTAACAGTGAAAAGAGAAAAGAACCTTAGAGATGATGTCGTCTTTGAGAGCAAGAGGAGTGCGGCAGTGCTTGCAGCTATAAGAGCGTCCTTCAAGATCCACCAGAAATAGCCTCCCCATTTTCTTTCTTGAGTCAATATAGTCTTACTTTCTTGATTTTCTTTTTCAACGAAACCACACAAAAATGTAAATAAAAAAAGGCCAGAATCAAGAACATGCATGAATTAACAAAAAGAAGGTTAAAACTGCATGAATCGAAGAACAAACCACGTAGATATATAGAGGGTGAAATAAAAGAGGAAGAGAAAAGAAGAGTGGGCTTTTGTTGAGCTTACCAGCAGTTTTTTAGGGAAAAAGGAAAACGAAGAAGGCTATGACGAGTATGAGAAATTGTGACTTCGTGTATGTGACTTCTGCTCTTTAAATACTACAAAAGCAAGCAAAATCTGTGATATTGGAGGGAGGTACTTTTGGGCCTACAAAATTATGATATTTGTTAAGTTGCTTTATAGGAATTTTTGCCAATGGTGGCCCTCGGTTTTACTGTTATTAGTTACTTGCCTTTTTTAACCGACCTCTCTGCAAATTTATCCTTCCACTCTCTCCTTAATTACATTCTTTTGATTATCATGTTAATATCATGTCATTCTTGCAAAACCCAGTTAAGTTTGACAGTAAAGTCAATCCAATAACAGCTCATCCAACCACTAATCTAAAACTTACATAGAGTTAAGTTTCATCATAAATTCATGAGTTGACTCTCTAAACTTGTAACCTGCTGAACCGGGGCTAAATCTACCCTAGTTTAGGTCTTATAATCACGTTTATGATATGAAATTTCAATGGAAAAACGAGTTTAATAAGCTTGATATGATCAAAACTCAAAAGGAAATGTCAACATTAGGCTTGCTTCAATGGGGCTTTTGGTAAGCCCAAGATGTGACTACCCAAGGGCATGAGACATCCAAGCCCATTATGGACAAAGCTGCAGAAACAGGAGAATACAGTGTGTTAAAAAACAAACATGTTGATGGCCCCTGGATGCCAATTTGCTTCACATCTAAACTTGAGACGAAAGAGCTTGCTAGGTAACATCTCAGGATCCTCCTTCGGAAGACCTGGCATTGAAATATAAAACACCGAAATTGATCTTGCACAAGGATATAGAAATTGTATAAACTTTCCATCTCTTCAAAAATGCACTCTAGTCCATTTGGATTTTTGCTAAGTTGTCAGTACACTGAATATTTCAAATAATTGTGATTCTCAGTAAGGAATGTAGAGCACCGGTTTTGGTTGCAGTGAAGCCACACAACAAAGGGGCGGAAAGGAAATAAGCAACATGATTCCATAAAGGAATGTTGAAACGGGACTCGGGAAAAACTTGAGAATTTGTGATCCCAAGAAGAGAACTGTTACTGGAAGTTCATGCGGAGGGGGAAAATCTGTCTTGAAGGATTCTTCTCTCAACCTGGCATATTCTTTGAGGAGGCCATACAATGGTCGTAGCCCTTCCCTGAACTAAACCCAAAGGAATCTGCAAGGAATAGGCTCCTTCAAATCAGATAGCATGCACAAAATACTAGCAGTATAACGCAGATTTTGCAAGGTACTCCAGTTAAACCAGTTAAGCGTGCTAAGATACGTCATCGAAAAAGTCAAACCCCTGTAGAAGCTATGTATGATTATAGTTGCACAAATAACTTACTGGGCCAAAACTTCTTGAATCCATGCTAGATGCTGGATTGTCTCCCTCAACCCAACAGTGTCCTTCTGGAATCTTGACCACATCATTTTGAGGAGTCCCCATCCAGTCACCAGGTAAGCCAATAATTCTCTTAATGAGTTTCTGCTTGTGATCACTTGGGGAGCTACAAAAGGATGCAAAAATAACTACATGTCAGATTTTCTATTTAGAAATTATGCATGAATATATTTATGCTATATGACCAGACCTTTCAACGCATCACAATGTTGTAAAATATACACTGTTTTAAGCTGAATAATGAAACAGCCAACATGACACTGTAAATAGACTGTGACACAGATGAAAACCAGTTTCAATCAGATCCAAAGATTCATATTAGGCAAAGAAGAGTTATGACACTAATTATTCATCAGTCCAAAGAGCCTGATTCATCAGTAAACAAGAGAAGAATTATACTGCTTAGTCATCAGTAAACTACTCTTGAACCACTAATTACCCGGCATGGCCAGCCTAATGCCTTCATATGCCACTAATGGATTTTCCTGCCAACAAAACCCCAACCAAGAACCCTGAATTCACTCTCCTTCCTGACAGTTCAAATGGGGTATAACCAAAATGATTTAAAGATTCCAAAATGCAATAAAACCTTAAAATTTCCTCCATTCTAAACTACAGCTTCAAGAATCATCCAAAGACAAATTCACATCACAACAAGAATAAAGCATGGGTTCTAACGATGACAGAAACACAATCCAAACAAAATCCACGAAAACACCTACCGAAAAACTACCACGTCGCCATGAGAAAATTTGTACTTTGCAAGGCAAAACTTCTCGATCAAAACACGGTCATCTGCACTCAAAACAAATAATCAAAATAATCCCAAATCAGCATTAAAAAAAAACCACTTCTATCATTAAACTTCCAAAAAATAAAAAAATAAAAAAGCATTACCTAATGACCCCAAAACTGTATTGGTCCTAGGATTAAACGTAGGAGACATAGAGCCACCTCGTACCGGAACAATACTAGCATATCGGTCTGTAATGGTTAGCCCTATGACCCCGACTGTTAAATATTTCTTTGTCAAATTCCACAATAAACTCCCACTTCCCATTCTTTCACTACGTGCATTATTGGTAAAACAAACTGCAAAAACCCGGAACAAGCAAAAAAAAAATCAAGAAATATTTTATCAGCACAAATATCCCATTATCAAGAAACAAATAAACAGTGAAAATTTTGAAAATTAAATTTCTTACTTGTTGAATGGAGTGTCTCTTGCGGCGAGGAAATCGTGGGGAAAAGGCAGGAGGGAAAGCTGCTTCGACTACAGTTTCGGGGTTTCGAGCGAGGGGCAAGAGAACCCTGGGAGAAATGGAGGCTGGTTATGGGATTTTATTGAAGGGTATGTTGGGAAAATTGAAAGTTTCTTAGGGTTGTTTTGTAATTATAAGAGAGAATAGAGTAGAATTGTTTGGTACCTATAGTTTGTGCCCTTTAATAATTCACAGTAATATTCTTCTTCTTTTTTTGTCCATGAAATTTGGTATTGCCAATTTGGAGATTATTAAAAATCCACATCGTATAATACCTTTTCAAAAATTAATTAAAATTTGGAGTGAAACTTTAGGAGTTATATATTTAAAAAAACTTGTTAAGAGGCACACTTTTAAGAACATATTCTTAGTTAGCTGAATTTAATAAATTTTTATTTGAAATCATAAAATCAATGAAAAGGCACCAAACTTGTTATTATTATTTTTTTAATTTAATCTTTAATATTTTTTTCAGTCACATCTTTTCATGTCTAATTGATTAAAATTTGTTAAGAATATAAAAACCCAATGATACGGAACAAAGCGTAAAACACGATGAAAACTTATGCCAATCTAAAATCTAATTAAAATAGTTATTTTTATCCTTCTATTTTTATTTTTCAATCTTAACAATTCCTATATTTTTTGAAAATTCAATTTTAATTTAAAAATTTATTTTTATTTTTTTCAATCCTTCGATACGAGAGATAAGATAAAAAATCATTAATTAACATCGATTTCAGCCATGAAAAAATCAATTTTGGTGTTAACGAGTTTTATTTGACAAAAGAGGTTCGATGATGATTATTTTGAACCTCAATAATACCTCAAAAAATAAATCAAGTCCAAGAAAGAAAGATTTTAATCGATTTGATTTTTTGTGTTTTCAAACAGTTTTCAGGTTTTTTTTAGGTTGATAAATTGAGTTTTTTTTTTTTTTACTTTATATTTGTTAGGGTATTTATTGAGTGAAAACGGGTTGAAAAAAGAATTTTTACAACAAAACAATTTTTACCTTGATTTTCCAACCACTGCAAAGGCGGCTAGAATCTGATTAGAGAAACGATTATTTTTTTAAAACAAAACTAGGTCTGCCCCTTAAAAAAATAAATGAAGCCCAGGTGTGCAAGCCTAGGCTAAAAAGCCCTGATTCAGTATATTAGCTTATTAAAAAAATAATTTTAAATATCATCTTAATTTTTTTTTTCTTTTAACTTCATTCTTTAGCTTTTTTGAAAAAAAAATTAATTTTTTATCACATATTTAGGTAAAAAATATATTAAATTTTTTTTATTAAATCTAGAGGAGTACATGACTGATATCACGGATTTAATAGATTAAATAGTAAAACCTCAATCAATATAATATATTTTTATCTAAATTTTTTTTTTAAAATGTCCCATTGGAAATTTTCTTTTAAAGCAATTGGTTTGTTTTCAGTTAGTATTCGTAAACTGAAGCATGAAGTAAATATAAAATTGTAATATATACTAAAATGGATTAGTGTTTTACTGTGGATTGCACTGTCTTTAGTTTTTTTTTTCATTTTTTTTTACATTTATGCCTTTAGTTTTTTTTTGTTTTTAATTTTTTTTGTTTTTTTTCATTTTTAATGTTTTTCGGGTTTTTTTTTTGCTTTTTTCTTTTTTTTTATTTTAATGAATTTTTTTGTTTAATTTTTTGTTTAATGTTAAATTTTTTTATTTAGTTATAAGACTTTCATGACACAAATCCTGGATTTAACGAGTTAACCTGATTTGACGAGTTAACTCGAAATTTTTTTTGCTTTTTATCGTTTTAATTAATTTTTTTCATTTAGTTTGTTAATGTTGAATTTCTTTCTATTTAATTACCAGACTTTCATGACACGTATATCGGGTTTGACGGGATGACTTGGTTTTGGACTGCACAGTGCAATTTACAGTCCAAAAGCTGACCTGTCTTTTTTTTCATTTTTTTCCCATTTTTATTTTTATTTTATTTTATTCGTTTTTTATGCCTTTCGGTTTTTTTTGCCTTTTTTCTTTGAATTTTTTCTTTTAATGAATTGTTTTTGTCTGATTTAGTTTGTTAATGTTAATTTTTTTATTTAGTTATCAGACTTTCATAACACAGATCTCGAGTTTGACGAGTTAACCCGAATTTTGTTTTTTGCTTTTTTTCATTTTAATTAATTGTTTTTGTTTAGTTTATTTTGTTAATGTTAAATTTCTTTCTATTTAATTATCAGACCTTCATAACACATATCCCGGGTTTGATGGGTTAACCCGTCAATTTTTTTTTCTATTTAGTTATCAAACTTTCATGACGCGAATCCCAGGTTTGACGGGTTAACTTAGTTTGAAGGGTTAACTCAGTTACTTCAGATTTTTTTTCTTTTTTTTTCATTTAATTTAGTTTGTTAATGTTAAATTTTTTTTCTATTTAGGTATCAAATATTCAAGACACGGATCCCGGATTTGACGGGTCAGCCCAGTTAATTCTGGGTAACCCATCAATTTTTTTTTTTCTATTTAGTTATCAAACTTTCATGACAAGAATTCAAGATTTGATGGGTTAACTTGGTTTAAAGGGTTAATTCAGATTTTTTTTTCTTTTTCTTCATTGATTTTTTTTCTTCCTGTTAGTTTTTTTCTTTGTTTTTTTAATTAATCTATTTAATTATCACACTTTTATGATACGACCTTGCAGCTAGACCCACATCCAAGGCTATTGAATCTGGTATTGCAGCCAGACCCACTTAAACTTGGATCATGCAAGTTTAATGTTATTATTAATATTATAAATATTACTTTTGCGTCAGGTGTTGCAGCTAAACCCAAGACTCTTGGGTATAGCTTTGCAGAAAGATCTAATTCTTTTAGATCTTAGCTTTTTTCAATATTTTTTATGCAAAAAAATTAACCCGTAGCATCGCGCGGGTCGTGGAACTAGTTATATAACTAAATTCAGACATACCACGTGCCATCTATTCAATTCAAAGCATGAATTAGATATAATATATAACTAAATTCAGACAAAGTAAAAAATAAAGGATAATAAAATTTGTTAGAATTCAAAACCTTTAAAAATTAACAACACTGTAAGAGTAATGAAAATATTTCTTCTTATTAATTTACATATTATTGTCAAAAACTATTATAATTTTTTATATAAAAAAACTAGAAAATCCTAATAATACTTGATAAAAATATTATTCTTTTCAAATAGAAAAAAACTAGAAAAAAATAAATTAGAAAATAAAAATAAAAAATAATTTTTTTAAATTAAAAAAATAACTAAGAAAATTATTTATTTTCTAAAAAGCTCCTGTCTCGATAATAGATTCAGGCTGCCCATTTTCGGTTTCTTGTTCTTTCTTCCATGGAGAAACATAGAAACAGAAAGGAGAAAATGCGCTCCCTCTAGTCCTCTAATCTTGCTTATGTGTTGAGCCCCATTGTCAGCTGCGTAAAAGTCTAAGCTGCGCTTAACTTTTGAAATCCTCTTACTGTCGAATCCTCCTTATCGTTCTTCATATTTTACATGTTTGATTGCGAAGTAGATGTTATCTTGACACAAGTTCACACCCCTTACTGTTTCTCTAGGTAGATGGTTTAAATTCAACAAATGTCTCTCCCTAAATCTAATTATCTGTCTACTTGTATTTTTGTAGCACTTTTAAGCTGGGGAAGAGCTTGCTCATGAGTTTGTTTCTATGGCTGCGACCGATGCTTAGCAGCTTGTATATATCTAGCAGCTTTGTTTCTATGGTTAAATGGTTTCCTTGTGACGACTCCTCGCCTTAGCCTTGTCCCAGTCTCCCTGATACAAGCCCTTTACTTTCAAATTTGATAAGGATTACGAAAAATCTTCACTTCCTAAGATATGCTGATTATTGAATTCAAGTTTAATTAAGAACTTGGAAAACTTTTCGGCATATTTCAAATTTATGTGAACCAATAATCCGAATTCAAGAACTTTTTAAGTTGTGAATTCATAATTGGCTTGTAGTGCACAAGCAGAGGAGATGGCAAGGTGGAATACTGTTTGATGTTAACCAAGTTACTCTCTTTCACGAATCCTAGCTTAATTTCTGCCACAAAAACAAGTTTATGATCTGTACATGGTCCCTTAAGCTTCCTAGGGTGACATACATTCATGACTAGCTACTTCAATGATCACACATTAACAATATCAAGAAGCAATTGAGGGCCGCAGAAGAATGTGCTTAAATTGTCGAAGGTTATAATTTTTACAAGATGACAAGGAGGATATGGCAACAATTTAAGCCGGTTAAAACATTCTCAGGGCAAAGGATCACATTTTTTAAGAGGATAAGGTGTCAATAATGGTCGTGTGGAGAGGATCACTCAAGTGAGTAGCCCAGTTGTTGAGGGGGCCTTTTCCTGTAACCCAAGCTTGAACTGCAAAGCCAAGGAAGGCAACCATGGCAAGGCGAGCGTGCTTGATCTCTGCCAATTGAAGGGTAGCCTTCTTTTCTGGGTCAGCAGCTAAGCCAAGAGGATCAAAGAAATTGCCTCCTGGGTAGAGCCTTTTCTCTGGGTCAAGCTCTGCGTTCCTTTGGAATTCAATGTATCCAATCACCAAAACCTCAATCAAGATCAATGTTGTAATGGAAAATGGTAGTGGCTGACCAAGGTATGATGATCCTTCAACTAATTCCACCTGAAAAGGACACAAGATCATCAGCCACCTGAACTTAAATGTATCACTAAAACTTAAAGACAAATTCCTGATATATATACCTTTCCAGCATCTTGCCAGGTAACTCCAGTGAGCCACTCGACTGAGAGAGCACCGAGAGTAGCCAACATAGCCCACCTTCCATGAATGAGCTCACACTCCCTGAACCTTTGCAACCCGAAAACCTCACTGTAAGGCTGGAACGGAGTTGACTTCACATCAGAGACCTCAGTACGGGTCCCAATAATATCTCCAGCCAGATTCTTAGCCAAGTTTTGATCCAAAGAGTCAAGCTCGAACTGCAAGTACTCAGCTGGTCTGCCCAACCCAAATGGGTCAAACCCGTAATCACCAACCAAACTGCCATCTAGGTACTCAGGTGCCTTGGCTCCTGGATACCAAAGTGGGCGGTCTGGAATGGTCTTAATAGATTTCTTGGGTGCTTTCTTGCCAAATCCGAACCTGGCTTGGATCCTACCCGCGTTTGAATAGACGTCGGGCAGACGTGTTCCAATAAAGGAGGATGTAGCGGCAGCAGCTGTGGTGGTAGCCATTGCTAGACTCAGGTTTGTTTTTAGGAGACTTGCAGAAGTGATTGTTAGTTGTGCCGTGCTACACTGGCTTTTAATGAAGGTTTGATACTTTATCTTTGGTGGAAAAACAGGCCATTGGATCAAGTTGCGTATCCATCCGAGGGTTGTGAAAGTATAGGCCTTATCTTGCCTTATCTGAATGTGGGGTCCGGTGACCTGTGCCTTGCAGGTAATTTTTGGTCTTGCATGATGCTGCAGTTCAATTATATTATATATATTTTTTAATTTTGAAATAATTTTTTTTATTAGATTATTTGTATATACTAATATTAAAAATAATATTTTTTAAAAAATATTTTAATATATTTCAAATAAAAAATTATTTTAAAAAATAAAATCGAAAACTAGTTAATCGTCTTTCTGGATTTCAAAGGATAGCCTCTAGTTTGACAGATATTTTTTTTGTTACTTAGTATAATCCTTAATATCACTCCTCGTTCTCCATAAAGTTTGGAAGAGAGCATTGTATGTATTTGCCTGTGCTGATGCTTACTCCATGTTGATGTCTGATGGCATAAATTTATTTTATGATTGAAGAATTTCATCCATAACTGATTTTGATCACAAAATTATTTATTATTACTTATTTGAGAAATTACCTAAAAAATGCGATAATACTCTTCCTCTCATATTTAAAAAGATTGTAAATGTAACTATTTATTTAAAATTATTTATACTAATATGTAGGGGTGATAAAAAAAAATCGATAAACCAATTAAACCAAAAAACAATTAACCAATTAGAATATTTAGAAAAAATTTCAGTTCGGTTCGGTTTCAGTTTTGTAATGTAGAAACCG
>Ga0325410_1000108_pt1 | contig 79988 bp, 34 predicted proteins | sample PopdelMetagenome_16_FD_206182 | JGI IMG/M metagenome (GOLD analysis project Ga0325410, IMG submission 206182) | Populus deltoides microbial communities from Bellville, Georgia, United States - Xylem-PdIQD-R3 | ecosystem: Host-associated > Plants > Phyllosphere > Stem > Wood/Secondary xylem... | reverse complement strand
CTCTACTCTTTAGCCCCATCTTATAGTAGCTAATAAATACTCAATTAACCATGAGGAGTGTAGCCTAATTGGTCAGGCTCTAGGTTTGATCTCTAAAAATCACTAGTTCGAATCCCACAAATCTTAAGACCACTAAAGATTTATATGGTCCTTAACTTCAGGACCCGTAGAATTAGTTGAGGTATATGTGAACTGATACAGATATCCATATTAATAAAAATAAATAAATAAATACTCAAGCGAAATTCATGATATTTCACGCACTTACCATATCTTTGCCACCTGCTTAACTCCCATTGGTATGGAGTATGGTTTCTTAGCTCATCCTTCGATTTATAATACAAAAATTTCCATGCATCATTAGTGAAGTGATGGAAAACAACCAGAGTGTCTATTTAATAATGAATATTGAAAAACAATTTATGTTTATTTGTTCGTAGCCCAGGATAAAAAAGATTCCTGGCTCCGCACTTGTGTGTGTGTGTGTGTGTGTGTGTGTGTGTGTGTGTAGTCTGCATGAGCGATCTGCTTTATATATATATATAAAAAGCAGATCACTCATGCAGACTACACATATATACTAATGGAGTTAATTTCAGGCTACGCCAGTGGTTCGGTTTCTCTTTTCCTGCAAATTCTTATTTTTGTGTGATCATGTTGACTGTATAAAATATTCTGTTGTTATTAGCCATCCAGTGATTTCGAACAGTCGGCATATTACACATTCCTTCCTCTTCTTTCCTTTCCGCGTATATAAGACCAGACTCACTGATCATTTCTCTAAATTAAACCCGCAAACCTAAAAGCTGTCAATTCTCTCCCAATCCCTCCTCTCTGAGACGCCATGACTGATCTTCAAGTTTGCTCCTTCAACGTCCGTAAGATCATATCATGTGTCTTGATTCTTCTTTTTTACCCTACTATAGTCTCTTGTGAGTGTACATGCGAGGTTGAGGATTCAAAGCATGATAAAGGTGAAGCTCTCAAGTATAAGCTAGGTTCAATACTCTCAATTCTTGTTGCTGGTGCTATTGGTGTTGGCCTCCCTCTGTTAGGCAAGAAAATAAAAGCCTTGAGCCCTGAAAATGATATTTTCTTCATGATCAAGGCATTTGCAGCTGGTGTTATCCTGGCAACCGGATTCATTCACATACTACCGGACGCGTTTGATAGCCTAACCTCACCATGCCTTGCCCAGAATCCATGGGGGGACTTTCCATTCACAGGTTTTGTTGCCATGATGACTGCAATAGGGACACTAATGGTGGATACATTTGCAACAGGGTTTTACAAGAGGATGCATTTTAACAAGAGCAAACCGGTAAATACTACAGATGAAGAGACAGCTGAAGAGCATGAAGGTCATGTACATGTTCATACACATGCTACACATGGTCATGCCCATGGTTCTGCCTCCCCAGAGGAAGATTTGGCCCTGTCCGAATTGATTCGTCGGAGAATTATATCCCAAGTAAGATTAATTTCACGATCTAATCTGTTTGCAATTTCTTGAGACTGGTTTTTAATGATGAACTAACATAACCTATGTTTTGTGCTTGGATGAATGTTGTTCCAGGTATTGGAGCTAGGGATTGTAGTTCATTCAATAATTATTGGAATATCTCTGGGTGCTTCTGGGAGTCCAAAAACAATAAAGCCTCTCATGGTAGCCTTGTCTTTCCACCAGTTTTTTGAAGGCATGGGACTTGGTGGCTGCATCACACTGGTAAAACATTTATATATGCCACGTCGAATAATTATAAGAGTATAGAATACTGAAAAATTAAACATCTTTTCCAATGAAAAATTTTATTTGCAATTAATCAATGCTTTCTTCCAACCAGTAGAATTGTCTGCAGAGGTCTTAAAAGCCTTTTTATAGTCTGCTAGACTGGGTTGGAGATGTCGACAGAATGGCAACATCTTTCTTTCTAATTTCACTTTTCATCAAACTTTGTGCTATATTAATCCCAAATGGTCAATTCCTTGTGTAACAAAATTGATTTAAGTAGTTATCTACGTTCCTAAATACTGTTCATCATGCATACAGGTGGGCCATACACGCACAAAATTGCCTCACATGTGAATGATCTATTATGGGAAACCTGCAGTTTTACTAGTTAATTTTATCATTGACCTGAGTTTTTCTCTGCACTCTGATGAGTTTTTGTTGGTATTTACAGGCACAGTTCAAATCTACATCTATGGCAATAATGGCAACATTTTTCTCCCTGACAACCCCAGTGGGGATTGCCGTCGGTATTGGAATCTCTAGCATTTACAATGAGAACAGCCCAACTGCTCAAGTAGTTGAGGGCATTTTCAACGCAGCTTCCGCAGGGATTTTAATATACATGGCACTTGTTGACCTGCTAGCAGCAGATTTCATGAGTCCAAGGATGCAAAGCAATCTCCGGATTCAACTGGGAGCAAACGTTTCGCTTCTTCTAGGGGCTGGTTGTATGTCCTTCTTGGCCAAATGGGCTTGAAATTCTCAAAGCTATACAAGCACAAGCCTTTGTTTTTTTCCCAACTCCTCTTTCCTTTATGGTGTAAATTTTTTCTTAATTTGGAAGCAGCAAAAATCAACGACCTACTATTTCATATTCGGAGGCATTGTTTTTTTAATTAGCTGAGTACACTGGCAAAGATACCCGGCAAAATGACGACATGCGTAGGTTTATATATTTTAAAATTTCCATTCCAGTGAAAGCAATCCATAAACAACAAGACCGCATCTCAATTCTCCACCCTCAACGCCCCAAGTGGAGTGTCGAATCAAGCTTTCGAGGTTAAAAAATCTTCGGAGCCCTGCATGACAGCATTTTGTTTCCCCTCTATATATAGTATTTAAAGAAGATGAACAGAACCCTACTTTAAAGACATTTTATATGCGTTTGAGTTGTTTTTTATTTCAAAATATATTAAAATAATATATTTTTTATTTTTTAAAAATTATTTTTAATATCAGTAAATCATATTTAAAAACATAAAAAAATATATTAATTTAAAATAAAATTTTTTAAAATGTTTTTGCAACCATGATAAACAGAACCTTAGTTGCAGCTGAAAGGCCAAAAATACTGCAGCTTGGTGGCTGGTGCTGTGCTCTAGAGCCTAGGCCTGTAGCCCCTCAAAAAGAGTGGTTGTGTTTCAAAATCCACTCGTAACTATTCCCCCACGGAGTTCAATTATAAGAGAATATTCAATTTTTTTTAGTTGAATGTGAGTATTTAGACCAGTACATATTTTAATTAATCTCACAAGTTAGGGGGTGGGAATTGGACAGTGTTAATTCGACGCCGTCGAGGGTGAAGAATAAGAAGTTTGCTATAATTCAACCCTTATGTATCAGTTTTTTCGAGTGGGAAAAAACTCGTTGATTTCAGTTTTCAATTATAAATTATCATTCGTAAAAATAAAATAATTTTATATGTGTACCATTCCATTACTTCTTTAATATTTGTACGGACTTCTTTGTTAAAGATTATTAACACAACAACTTTGTAATTTTAAATGATAACAATTGAAATAAATAAAAATAACATATTAATTCTTAAATATTTTTTATTCGATTGTTATCCCCTTTCTCACAAGCACATGCATGTTATGTTCTGTAATGTTCCAAGAGGTATAGCGTGATGGTAAAGGGTTTGAGATCTGCACAGCAGGTCTCGAGTTCGAGTCAGGGCGTGTATCTCTTATAAGAGTCTGGGACAGCCAGGGTTTTACTCTCTCATCTAAGCCCACAAAATATGCTTTTCAGGGAGGTGAGGTTTTCCTCGAATCCAAAAAAAGTTATGTTCTGTAATTTTTTTTTATTATAATTGTTGTGTAACACATAACAAAGTAAAATAACTAGTAAAATTCATTGAGTTTTCTTTTAATTATTTGCATCATGCATTAAAGTAAAATAATTATTAGACTTTGAAACCAATTAATGAGTAAAAGATAATGTATTTGTTATAAGTTAAAACCTTTAAAGATTTAAAAAAAAAACACTATAGATATAACTAGACAATAAAAATATGAAATTTTATTTATTCACGTTTGTTTTTTCAAAAAAAAATATTGCAAGTTTTTATATATAAAAAAACTAGAAAGCCATCGTAATAAATAAAAAAAATTATTTTTTTATATAATTCTGTTCTTTTTAGTTAAGTTTTAAATGGGAAAATTCACAATTAGATCGATGTATTAATTCTTTCTTATAACTTATTATTAGATTCAAATCGGAATGTGTCAACTCATTTACTATTTTCGTGAACACTTTAATCATAAAAATAAAAATAGCGTAACTTGTACTTATATTTTAAATTAAAATTTTAATATGTATATCTTTATAGGCATAGCTGTTTTTAAATATATGGCTGAGAAACTCCAATCACACCTGATTTGTTTAAAAAATAATAAATATGAAAAAAAAAATCATCTTTTTCAAATATCTTTATAATAAATTAGGTTCCGTTTAAGTTTCTCAAATATTTCGTTAATTCAGATGAAAATAAATTCTAGAAAAATAGATTAAAGAAACCTAAAATATAAAGACAAATTGAAAGTGATTGGAGCTCCAGAGACATATTAAAGATTTAATCTAAAATGTAAAAATAAATCAAGCTAATCCCCCACTATTAAGTATTAACTTGACTTTTGATAGATGAGATAATTAAGGTTAATTGGTTAAAGGAGCTTCTGAATTTGAATGTTTGGTGGGGATTATTTTTTTAAAAATATATTAAAATAATATTTTATTTTTTAAAAATATTATTTTTAATATTAATAAATCAAAATAATGAAAACACTAGAAAAATAATTTAAAATTAAAAAAATAATTTTAAAAAAATATTTTGAAATGAGAAAACAAATAAACTCTAATTAAAAACAACTTAACCCATCAGCTTTCATTTTCTTGATTTTGATTCATCAAACTATCAAGTCGAAACAATTGATCACCTCATTAAAAAAACAAATGGTTGCAATGACTGTTTTGGAACACTGAAAACAAATATAATAAGGTTACAATGACTATATTTGTGATCAATTGCTTTGATTTGATAGTTCAAGTTATATATAAAAACAAAAAAACGAAAGATCATGAGTTAAGTTATCAAACCGTCTTGATTCCAAGAACACTTTGATGAAAACAGAAAACTGAAAGAACCTGATATGCCACTTAACTTCGACCTTAATTTCCAAGTACATTTCAGCTGTTTGCTGTTTATTTGACAAACTGAACGTTCGTGGGTTTTATTTTCGATTGCCGATTGTTGTTGCAACTCCTGTTCATACAAAAGCTCTCTTGTATGCACGGTCTAGGAAGACACCATTTTGCAAGAACTAATGAGCTATAACTATTTCTTTGGTGGAATCGAACTTTATCAAACCTTTTTTTCTGGATCTGGAAAGCTGTCATGATTGTGACATGATTACAAAATCGACCCTGGCATATATTCTTTTTCATTATACGAGTTCTAATCATTTATTAACAAGAACTAATGCAATTTCTTGCTGTCTAACAAAGTAGGGAATCATGTTGAATTTGACAGCTTTTTACATCAGCATTGAAGATTATTATTTTTTTTAAATACTTAAATTATATGTATTGGCCCCAGAAGGATCGTGATTCATAATTTTAGGTCTTTGCCAGGAGTGTCCTGCTTATCTGATCATCTATTGGTGATAAGAGATTAGTAGCATTTGTCCAATAACAAGAGACAGCTCCATAAAGCTGCATTATACAACACAAAAAGGACTGTAGAGCAAAATTCTATATGTTTTATGCACACATAGAGTGCTAAGATTTCCACCAATCAGATTAGCACAGTAACACGGAGATTTAATTGTTTGGGCTTAGAATAAGAATTTCAAACTATCAGTTTGCAAAGTAACTCGACAGGACCTGGGTGGAGAAAACGATGATCAAAGGCCGTATCTTCGTTTATAGTAACATGTGCAAGTACATCACCTGGAAATGATCTCAAATATCATAGATAATTACACAGCCTTTGCAGAAATTAGTGGTTTCGGAGGGGACAGTGATCTAATTTCAGGTGCAGAAGTAGGAAACAGTATGTTTAGCCTGTGCATGAGTATGTCTGCCCTTGAGGGAATCTCGTTCAAAAGAAATTGCTGAACAATTGGTTTCTTGAACCACTCCATAACAGAGTCGCCAGGGGCCCTTAGAACCACCTTGCTAACTTCAAATGGGGATTCCACGGAGCTCAACATCTGCGCAACAACAATCCGTAGAGTTGGTCCTGTAACCAATTTGATCCGCCTTGGTATGACACCATAGTACAGCATGCGCTTTCTGAACCTATGGAGAGTATGCACAACCGCTACAAGGGCAGCTCCCACAGACAGGTTCCTAACATCAAGGGACCAAGCAATATGCTGATCAAACACAATAGCTTTTGGAAAAAGCTTATTCTCATAAGCAACTTTCCAAACACATCGGGCTCGGTTTATCTGCCCCATGAGAACAAGGTAATTGAGCAGAACATTCACAAAATACTTTGCAGCTCCCTCTTCCAACTCATAATCAATGCCCTGAAAAAACTCCCTCACAAAGGATAAAACTGGTTGTTTCCTCTGTTCCGGCCCAGTGAAGAGCCCGCACATAAAAGCATGCGCCTTATGTCTCGTAGCACTAAGGATTGCCATCAGATGCCTCTCATTCTGCTCTTCTTGGCATCGAACAAGATAGGCAAGAATTGATGTGTAAAGTATGAGATCCACTTTTGCAGCAGAGTTCACATAAGTCTCTAGGAGAGGCTTGGCTGATTCATATAAACCATTCTTCATGCACGACTCAAATAACTGCCTGATTATAAAATTATTCGTTCTTATCCCTGATGAACTCATGAAACGCAGCCACCTCAAAGAAAGATCAACAGAGCCATCCTTAATGTAAACCATTAAAACATCACTGGCACTCACATCAACAGAAAATCCCATAGCCTTCATCTCAAGTAAAATTTTGGCAGCCACATCCACAAGCTTCTTATGAGCCAAGAGAGTCAAAAGGGCAGTATATGTGCTCAAACCTGGCCTCAAACCAGCATTGGTCATCGAATTGTACAGCTTCATAGCAGCATCTACTTGTCCAGAAGCAGCATGCATTTCAAGAAGAGATGAATAGGTGGATGGGGTAGGTAGAAATCCAGCCTTCTCCATGTCTCGAAAGATGGACATTGCAATATCGAGCTTCCCTGACTTAGCATGTGATTCAATTATTAATGTATACAACCCAAAGTTAGGCCTAAAGCCAGCTATCTTCATCTCATCCCAAAGCCTGAGAGCAGCATCCAATTTCCCAGCCTTGGTGTACGACTCAATCAAGGAAACATACATCATAGCAGATGGCCTGAGCCCTAAACCTTGCATTTCCATGTAAACCTTCATCGATGTCTCCAACCTCCCAGCTTTCCCCATTGAGTCAACAAGCGAGGAAAAAATTCCAAGGCTTGGGTGAAAGTTCCTTTCTTTCATCTCTTGGAAAAGCTTAAAAGCAGCATCCAAACGACCTGATTTTGCCAAGCTTGGTATCATCAGCTCATAAGTTGAGCCATCCAATGAACAATGGGCTGCTTCCATGGTCTCATATATCTCAAATGCCTTGTATGGCAAGCCCTTATTCAAAAACAACTTCATGAGTATATTATACGTTTCTGTATCAATTTTACACCCTGAATCCTGAACCTTCTTGAAACAACAAAATGACACTTCCAACTTCTCTGCCTTAGCCAAATACTTGAGTACCCTGTTATAAGCACTAAATTGAGTTGCACTCTTGATTGAATCACAAACCATCTCATCAAACAAAGACTGAATCCCATCAAAATCTCTACATTGATTCAACCCATCAAACAACATCACATAACACTCATCATTGGGCACATACCAAGTTTGCCTCTTAGCCCATTTGAACAAACTCAACAACGCATCACTCTCATTAATAATCTTCAAAGCTTGAACTACATGAGTCATATTTGGCACGAACTGTAACTTGTCCAATTGGGTCTCCAATTCTGGCCCCCATTTCCACCTCTTAACAACCTCAACTATCTTTGCAACAGCAGAAGCATTCAAAATTGGCTTCTTTAGCCCACCAATCATAACATGGTCATCAACTCCCGGCTCAACTGACCTTATACCTTTACCACTATAAATAACACTCCCTGACTCATCTAAATATTCTATATCCTCAGTCCATTCACCAGACCCAGCTTCACCATTCTTTCCAGCACAGTAATTTCTCACAAAGCTATTGGCTTTAACATGACCTCCGTTACTAACCAAATTGGGGCTTTTTGATGGGGATACATTTGGGGAAATTGAATTGAGACCCATTAGAGCACTGAAAAAACCGAACTTATTCAAACTATTAATTGCTGCATTTGTGTGTGAATTAGAGTTTTGGACATTGGGGGTTAGAAATGAAGACCTGGAGCTATGGTTTTTGGTGAGGGTATAAAGATTTCTAGGGTACAGTCTACTGCGATGAATGTGAAACATTGAATTCAAAATGAAAGGTCAGTGCTTGGAAATTCTTACCTTATGGTTTTACACTCTCGTGGCTCTCTGTATATCCTCTTCAAAGCCCAAGCTAAAACCCTCTGTTGTTGAGAAGAAGAAAGCTAAAACCCTATGGTGCTTCTCGCTTCTCGAGTATTGATAGAGTTACCTGAGAAGGCATCGCGACCAATTAGTTATTTGTTTTAGGTTTTCTGTGATTTTTAAGACTATAAATGGATGGTTTTTCTTTTTTAAATTAAATAAATGGTTTGCTATTTTGCTTATAGACCTTTAAATAAAATAAAAACACTACAAGATATTCAAGCAGATCCAAGCTGGCAGATGATCAACACAACGATATTTGTATTATGATTTTGACCGTTAATCAAAGAGTATCTGCCATTTTTTTAGAGAAATGATAACTAATAAGAAAAAAAATTCAAAAAATATTATAAGTCATTGAATCATGATTTTAATTGAATTACAGTTTTGATATGGGACCTAACAATATATTTCATTAATTTAATGGCTTCATATGTATTTTAAAAAAATTATATTGTTTTTTTATCATTATAAATTTTTTTAAAATGATTTGTAAATTTTAAAAGGTATAATTGAACTATTAAGATTTTAAATCTTCCTAGAGATTACTAGTTTCAGTCTTATAAATATCAAGATTATTAGAGATTTATATATTTATTTATTTTAAAATCTATAGAATTAGTTAAGATATACAAATTGAACTGAATATTTACCTTAATAATAATAATTGTATAAACATGGTAGTTGATAAGTTGACTTATCAGTACTTACTTTTTTACATGTTTATTAATAATTGTCACTGAATTGCTAAGAAATTCATGAGTAATATATAATTTTTATAATAGTGTAATATTAGTTTGTATACACGCTATGGGGGATCAAAATTTCTTAAAATATATATATAAAAAAAAATCAAAGTTTCAAATAATTCTTTGCGTTATTATTATGTTTTTATTAGCATTTTTTAGTTTATTTTAGCGAACATAATATTTTTAATTAAAATTATTGTTTTTGTTAAAAATAAAATTATTATTTTTATTAAAAAATATTTCATGATTGTTAAGGTAAGTTAAAAAAATATATCAAAATAGTATATTTTATATTTTATGTGTGATTAAAAGTTAAAAAAATTATAAATATGATAAAATCATGTTTAAATTTTATTTTTAAAATTTAAGAATAAAAAACAATTTAAATAAATTTTTCATGAATAATTTATTGTTAGTATTATTATTTGTATATTAACTACATAATAACTAAAAAAGAATTATTAAAATTAAACTAAAAATTTATAATAGTATTTGACAACCATTTCCAAACTAAAAAAATAAGTGAAGGTGGTAAAAAAAATATACATTTAGAATGACAAGAAAAACCAAAGGAAAAAAAAAAAAAAAACTTAAAAGGATAGGCCTAGCTCCTAGCCAACTAATAATAGGCTAAGTTGGCATGTCTTGCCCTTTTTTATTTTTTTATTTTTTTATTAAAAGGGCGAATGACTTTATTTTTATAGCATGTTGTCTGGTTTCTTGAAAAAATATTGTTATCTTTAGCTCTTGAACCCGCGATCCCTAGGTTAGATAATATGCTGATATTCAAATGATATATATATATATATATATATATATATATATATATATATATATATATATATATGCTTTATTGTTCATATGAATGTAAAACAACATTAGGAATCATAGTTCTTTTAGAGTTGTAGGTTAATATCTACTATTTTCCTCCCTTTTTTTGGATTATAATTAAGAAAATAATTTTAAAAAATAAAAGAAAATTTCTCATAATAGATATATACTGAACAAATTTTTTAGTTTTTAAACAATTATAATCATTTGGATCCACATGACTTTTATCTTATTCATCAACCTATTTAAGCTGTAACTAATTTTGACTAAGTTTATGATTCCATATTTAGGAACTTAATTTAAAAAAATAAGTTAGGGACTAGATTATATTTATTTTAAAATATAATGAACATAAAAATATTAATTAAGGACAAATTGGCTTATACTACGGTGCAGTTGCATCGCAGTCCACACTCATCCAAGAAGTTCAAAACGAAAATGGCATTGCAACTCTTAAAGATTTGATTTTTCATGAGGAAAAATCCATGATCAGATGTAAATTCTGCTTGACCAGGTTTTGTACTGTTTTATCAATGAGAGCCTAACTAGTTCAAGAAGTCATTCAAAGGGCAACAGGGTGCCGCAGCCTCCAGCAAGAGAAGAGAGCTTTGAGTAGAAAGCAAGCAAGACAAAAGGGGCAAACACAAACCAACACTTTCATTTTTCCCAACGTCAAGCAAGCATATATGCCATAATACGTAGCCACCCCATAGGAAAACGGAGGAAATAGATTATCATTTTGCACATCCAGAGACAACTTCGTATAAAATAAACCTTCCATCACACCTTTTAACCCTTTTTAGCATTTCTTCACATTCACCGCTCTCGGCAAAGTGACTGTAAGAATCAATCTTTATGGCCAACCCAGCCACTAATTGTCCCTCATGGCCTTACTTTTAGCCATTCTAGGACCGTCCAAGGGTGCCGTTGCCCTCTTATGTTTATATAAGCAAATGGCTAGCGTTACCTCGTAGTCTTTGAAGGGTGTGGAGTTTGAGCATTGGAGCTTTCACTTGCAGGCATTGGTTTGTCTGATAGGCATGGAAATGAGCAAAGGTTGCAAGAAAGTCTGCGTTCTACTACTCTATTTGACGATTGCAGCTACTTCCTTCGCTCATTGCGGTAAGCTCACTGATCACTCTAGCCCTGCATTTATTTCAAGTTATATAACAATCTACTTTTGACAATCGAGTTGTACTTGCATCTTCCTCCCCCTAATCTACTATTTCTAGAAATTAAATGGGGCAATTCAGTAGCTCAATCACCATCTTATATTGCAATGTAGATTGTGAATATAGGAATTGCTGCTAATTTATTTCATCAGCCCTGCTAAAAATACACTCATAGAACTACAGCATTGTGTGTGCTGGAATCTCACTCTTTTTTCCGCTGAATATTCCACCTCATTTACCATTTCATGTGGTAGATAGATCGCAAAGGGCCAATTGCATAGCCAGGAATCAGTAGTCACTACATCAAACAATTGCTCTTTAACTAATTACTAGCCAATGTGATGCTTCTCAGGGCACGAGAAGCAATTTGGATAGAAACTGATCATGACTCTAGTTTTTTTTTTTTTTTTTACCTTTGAGCAGATGCAAGAAGATCAATGCATCTATCCAGAGGTCCAGTGCATGCAGGAAGTTCAATAATCAAGCATGCACAAGAATTGAAAGTGACGAAGCGCTTTGACTTGGCTTCATTGCTTCTGCAAAAGGAAACAATGGATTCATCAAATGCTGGTCCCTATGTGAGCTCACCATTTACTTTGCCGCCTTATGATTCATTAGGACCAATTTCATTGCCCGATAATGCCCCTCCAAATTGCATCTACCCCCCAAACACCCCACAACCACCTTCCACAGCAATTCCAACTCCAACGGGATCCATGCCATCTTCACCTCCACCACCCTTCGCTTATCTACCACCGGTTTTTCCCATCTCAAACCCGCCTCCAAGCCCAACTGGTGAGGTACCTGGCCCACCCAGTTTTACCCCGATTCCAAATCCACCTGAAATAGTACCTAGCCCACCCATTAACATTCCGGGCACACCGAAAGGAGCCGTACCTAGTCCTCCGGGTATAATCCCAGGCCCACCGGGATCAGTACCTAGTCCAACCATTTATGTTCCAGGCCCACCAGAAGCTGTACCTGGTCCCCCTTATTATGAGCCTAGCCCACCAAGCTATACCCCTAGCCCGCCCACTTTTGTTCCATCTCCAACTGGATATGTTCCAAGCCCACGGGGTTTTCGCCCACCTGTGGTGTATCCACCTCCGACGGGGCCACCATCTCCAAGAAGAAGCCCATACTCAGCCTTATGGTGTGTAGCCAAGCCTTCGGTGCCCGATCCGATCATTCAAGAAGCAATGAATTATGCTTGTGGGTCTGGGGCGGATTGTGACTCGATTCAACCCAGTGGTTCATGCTTTGAACCCAATACATTGTTTGCACATGCTTCCTATGCTTTCAATAGTTACTGGCAGAGGACCCGAGTGGCTGGTGGTTCGTGTTCATTTGGAGGGACTGCCATACTAGTCACCGTGGATCCAAGTAAGATTTCTAAATCACATTGATAGATTTCTAATTTAAGCTTGTTATGATAACATGGTGGCTATCTCTGAATCTGTGTTTTTTTCAAAAAAAGAAAGAAAGATATTCAGTACTGTTGCAATCTTTAGTCTCACTAGAATTGACCTGACATTACATATCTTTAGTATTTTCAGTAATCATTCTTCTTTTTCCATGCAAAAGTAAAAGTATAATCTGCTTTTTACATCTGTGCAGGCTATGACGGTTGTCATTTTATCTACGGGTGATGAGATGGAGGCAATTCGTCTTTTGGACAGAACAAGGAATAGCAAACCAGCCTCCACGACCAATCTCTCCCTCTCCTTTCATTTTTTTTTTTTTATTTCTCAATGAATTTATAGGTTCAAGCATAAATTTTGTAAGTAATGCCACGTGGGCTGTATCCTTAGGTGGGTCCCAAGTAGATCCGGCTTGGATTTCTATTTATTCTTAGGTTGTCATCCTCGTCGTGGATCGAATTCTTCTTTTCGTACGAGGGACCTATACTTCTCTGCATGAGTTGTACACATTGTATTACTTAGAACATACGAGAAGGTGAGTCAGGTGACTCGGACTCACTACGGGTTCACTAAAATAAAGACACCTGTTTGGAGAGGCTTGATTTCGAGGAAATAAGACGAGACCCGATTTCCCTGGAGATATCTTCGTGTTGATTATTGATAGCATCTCGCTGGCTAGAGAAGGTACAGGCTGTTGTGTGCCCTCGGAGTCTTAATCTTGTAATTGCACTGTGAATTAGTGGCTGATATCCATATGTGATCACTGAGTTTGCATGCTGGGGGTTTTTCCGTTCGAACATCTTCTTCTTCTTCTTCTTCTTTTCTCTTATACTGCTCCGATGATCAATGCAGTGCTTGCTATGTTATTTAACAAATGGCAAGCGTTTTCCTAGTTCCACGGGTTCCAATATTTGATGCTCGATATGAAGGGGTTGAAGCTTTGCGAAATTGCACCATGGGTTAAGTTCTGGGTTAGGTTTAAAGAGATCCTGCAATCCAATTCTGGGCATTTTGCATTTTCCCTCGCAAGAAAATAAATTTAATGTCTTTGAAAATAATAAATTATAAAGCTGTCATAAAGGATTTCTTTTGTGGTTTTCATGTATAACTGCATAGTAAAATAACTTACTTATTCTTATAATAAAAAAAAATATTTAATTGGTCATGAAAGGTGTTTCCATCTTTTTATATTTTTAGGAGCACAATGAAAAAACTAATTACTTTTAAAGTTTAAATTTCAATCCGTTTGACTTAGGATATTTTTATTATTGTATTATTGATTTTTTTTTATGTATCGAATTTAGTTTGAGATAATTTAATATTTTAATAAATATAAAATATTTATAAAATTTTTTTTTATTAATACGTGTCTTACACTTATCAACCTCTCCACTATTTTAATAAATATAAAATATTTATAAAATTGAATTGATTATAGGAGTAAATGAATTTATTTTACAAATTTTAATGTTAAAAAAAATATTATGTGATAAGAGATGATAGACTGAGTTGATCAATCATGCTTTAATTTACTTAAATAATTTTTATTTTAAAAAATAATAATATTTTTTAAAAAAAATATCAATGAAAAAAAAAGCTTGATGTAGCGGCAAACAACTCTTTTTATGCGCATCAATATAAATAAAATCAAAATTAATTTAATAAATTCTTTAAGAAAATAAGAAAAAGAAAAAAAACACATTGAATTTCAGAATGAAACGAGTAGACTGTCCCATGCATGGTTTATTGTTTAAAAACTATATAATTATTACAATTAAAACAAATATAATTTTGTACTATATATGTGTGTGTGTGTGTGTCATCTAAAAAACAGTTTATTATTAATGATATTTAACAAGAAATATAAAATTAAATACTTCGGGACTTCACAATTGTTTTAAGAAATTGATAGTATAATATTTATGTTTCTGTAAAATATAGTTTGTGTTAGAAACTCTAAAAAAAAAAAAAAACAATAATCGTTTGGTGTGAACAAAGGCGCAAGAGCTTTTCGTTTGACTGTAAAGGTCAGTGGACGCACTTAAATCACCATAAGCACACACACACCCAATCACGTACGTTTTGTCCATTTCCTTCCCTCCATATTTCAATTCATCATTATCTATCTTACTATATAAAACCCTAACAAAACGAATCTACGCCACGCTCCTCTCTAAAACCCTCCCCTACATTTGCCCCCTCCTCAACCGTTGAAACAGCCTCCTAAAATGGCTGCAGAATTCGAAGACGGTTCACCCGCCGAAAAGCTCTTCAACCAAGGTTACTCCTACACGTACGACGACGTTATTTTCCTCCCTCACTACATAGACTTCCCAACCGACGCCGTTAACCTCTCAACTAAACTTTCGCGCAACATCCCTCTCTCTATCCCATGCGTTTCCTCTCCCATGGACACTGTTACGGAGTCCTACATGGCGGCAGCCATGGCAGCGGTCGGTGGAATTGGGATTATTCACTCTAATGCAACACCGTCCGAGCAAGCTGATATGATCAGATCCGTTAAGTCACGCCGAGTGCCTATTTTGTCGAGTCCAGTTTTTAAGACGCCTGATTCACGGATTGTTAATGAGTTTGAAGGCGATGATGTTCCTTTTGTTTTTGTTACCCAATCAGGTATTTAAAAGAAATAATAATTAATCACTCCTCTTCTGAATCTCCCCCCCCCCTCTCTTTTTGGGTATAAAAATCAGTGTTAAGGATTTGTTTTGGTTGCATATTGTTCAGGGGATGAGAAGTCGAAGTTGCTGGGATATGTGGCGAAGTCTGATTGGTTGGGGTTGAAAGATACAGAAATTAAATTGGGAGAGATTATGCGCACGGATGCAAACGTGTCTGTGCCATGTCATTATGATTTGGGCCAGATTAATGGGAAGTTAAAAGAGGAAGGACGTGATTTTGTGGTGCTGGAGAAGGAGGGAGGAGAGGTGGTGGATGTGGTGATGAAGGAGGAGGTTGAGAGGGTGAAGGGATATCCTAAGTTAGGGAAGGGAACGGTGGGCTCCGATGGGAGGTGGATGGTTGGGGCGGCAATTGGAACGAGGGGGTCGGATAAGGAGAGGTTGGAGCATTTGGTGAAGGCAGGTGTTGATGTTATTGTGTTGGATAGTTCACAAGGGAATTCTATTTATCAGATCGAGATGATCAAATACGTGAAGCAGACTTATCCTGAGTTGGATGTGATTGGCGGGAACGTGGTGACAATGAGTCAAGCACAGAATTTGATTAAGGCAGGTGTGGATGGGTTGAGAGTTGGTATGGGGTCTGGATCTATATGCACCACACAAGAGGTTTGTGCAGTTGGGCGAGGACAGGTAAAGGACCTTCTCTGATAATAGTATCTTGTTTTTACTTAGAAAAAAAAAATTTGGTAAACTTTCTGCTTTCTTATTTTTTGGAACGATCATTTTTAGGAAGTAAGAATATAAAAACCCCAAGAGAAAAGGGTTCAAGCATAAGCTAGCATATGAAAATGTGTAACAGAGTTCTGACTTCAAAGTGAATTATGCCATTGTAAATAGTTGAGGTAGTTTGCACATTCTATCCCTAGCTCCATGCTTTAACTTGTTTTTCTTGTCCTGCTACTTTGCAGGCAACTGCTGTTTACAAGGTTTCATCCATTGCCACACAAAGTGGCATTCCTGTCATTGCAGATGGTGGCATTTCATTCTCAGGTCATATTGTCAAAGCCCTGGTGCTTGGGGCATCTACTGTAATGATGGGAAGCTTTTTAGCTGGAAGTACTGAAGCTCCTGGGGCTTATGAGCTTAATGAGGTTTGACATTGCTATGACTAAATGGCAATAGAAAGTAGGTTTTTAGCTTTTTTCTTCAAGCATCTTTCTTGAAAGTTGCTGTTTATAAACTTCCTTTTCACCTTTTTGTTCTTTTGGAATTATTTCTTGAATTAAGGAGAGGATATATGCGTGAGAACTATTTCTGTCGGCCCTGAGATCATTCCAGTACTTCCTGTCTGATTTATCATTATTGATGCTCTTGCATTGGAAGATTCAATAAAACTGGGCAAGATTTTGGATAAGGGAATTCAAAATTAACCTAGAAGCTTGAAACTTCATAAATTAAGGTTTTCTAAGTGTTAAGAAATATTATTAGAAAGAGGATCTTGTCAAGATAATCTTTTGTAGCCAGGGTTTATTCCTTGTCTTTTAACCTGTCCCTTGAAGGAAATTGTATGCCTTAGAGATAGTGATGGGATTCAGATTAAAGAGCTAAGGTGAATCTCAACGTTACTTGAAATGAAATACTGCTGTTTGTGCATATTTGTAAACATTGGTTAGTACTGGGTATCTGGGAGTGCTCTTATAATGAACGCTTGTTATGTTAATAAATATGTCAACTGATGTGTGTACTTGATAATATATGAACGTCATGTTCTGACAATTATTCAGCATCCTTTTGGCTCATTGTTTTATACCAGTAACATGTCAAATTATTCCGAGATCATTTTTATGTTTGCTTTAAGACAAAATATGGCTGGATACATCCTTTGGCTCTAGATGCAGTTTCAGTTCTGTGAATTCTAACAATTTGCCATACCAGAAAGGTTTACGGGTGAAAAAATACCGTGGCATGGGCTCCCTTGAAGCAATGACTAAAGGGAGTGATCAAAGATACTTGGGTGATACTGCTAAGCTAAAGATTGCTCAGGGAGTCGTGGGAGCAGTTGCTGATAAAGGTTCTGTTTTGAAGCATGTACCTTACACCATGCAAGCAGTCAAGCAAGGATTCCAGGATCTTGGCGCATCCTCTTTGCGGTCTGCTCATGATTTATTAAGGTCAAAGACACTTAGGCTTGAGGTATGGGTCACCTTATGGCATTCTTATACTTATGGTTTGGGATAATTCGGTGGTTTTGATGTTTAAAAATAATATTATATGTGGCTCTGTGTGAAGCTAAGTCTTTATCTGTCAACATATGTGTGAATGTATGTTTTTATAGCTTGCTGTTTGAACATTCGAAATTACCTCTGTATATAGAGGCATAAACCTTCTCAAATGATTAAAGTCGCTTACTTCCTTTGCAAATAAATGAAATTAGATTAAATACATTAATCATCTTAAATGGTGCGAAAGGGCTTTAGGGCAAGAGATGGCGGAATCCTTGTTTTTTCCACTGTCTCGTAACTTTTGATAATCTACTCTCCGCATTTGTTGTAATGGAAGTTTGATGGTGGCATGTGAGTGTAAAAAAATTCCATTAGTGAAATAATGATAATGAGTTTGAAAACTTGTCTCCTTTTTGGGGGAAGAGGGGGGGTGGGTATTTGAAATGATTAAGGTAAATATTGTTGATGTATTGCCAATAGTCAATGATTGCTGCCAGAGTTTTCCTATGCTATAAGTGGTTCATCATGCTCTTTGTCGCCCTCTTATCACTCATGTTTGCTGAAGGTAAATATTGATGTATTGGAGTTATGCTCTTTTATTTTCTGTGTATTTGGTGTCTGGCCTTATTCCTCTGGCTTTCTGCAGGTTCGTACAGCAGCAGCACAAGTTGAGGGTGGAGTTCATGGACTGGCTTCACATGAGAAGAAAGCCTTTTGAATCTAACCCTTCCAGCATTTATTACTACTGCTAATGATCAGTTCTAAATTCCAAAGTGATATTTGAGTACAAGTAGCATTTAATTGAACCGCGTGAATCTGGAAGGAGCTTTGCCAATCTTACATGGGTTCTTTCGTTAAAGTCATAGGTGGTTTTTGCTGGGAAAGCCAGAAGTGCCATCATGGTCTCTGCCTCTTGTTGCCAGGCACAAGGGGTGCTCATCTTCCTGTATTTTACCAGTTGTGCTTTTTTTAAGTATAACAGGATTTTATGAATTAGTTAAGCAATTTTCTAAGTTGGTTTTACAACAAATAATAATTCAGTGACTTTAATGTTTATGTATGGTGGGTGGGGAAGGATTGGTTGCAACTGTGTTTTACTAAAACTAGCAATCGATTTGGCATGTTAGGCCTGACGCTTGAATGATCAAGGAAACAATGAAAGGTGCATGTTCTAAATCTAGTGGGTGTTTCTAATGTCTGGAGGCTCTGCTTCATTTTCTTTAGCAAAAAGCTTGGTTCAGCCCTTGACAGTGCTTTCATGCATGATTAGCTAGATTATAGTGGCAGCAGCTTTTGTATCTCTAAGCATGGGGATGTAGTACAACAAATAATCCAGTAGTGTTTCTAGTCTGCAGCCATAGGCATTCCATTTTGGTTCGCCGAGGTGACTTTTTTTTCAACAAAAGGAGCAAGATTGCTACACGGATATCAGATTTGCAAAATCATACTGGCAAACACGCGCATAAATATTAGTGAAGCCTGACCACAATCATATGCAGTGCCAGAAAAAACACTAGCATTCATCGACAATCATGACAGATTCCTTGCTACTGGTTTGACAGGAGATTCTGGAAAACAAGTAGGATTCTCTCTGCAACGAAGTAAAACATAGTTAACAACAGTAGTAAGCACACCATTTTTTGCCCATGAAATGCGGGCATCAGATAGTTTAGGAGCAAAGAGAGTTGCTGCAGTGGAGAAGTAACAGTAGCCTTCCTTCTGCCTAGCAAACTTCAGCTTGTCCAATCTTCTGTCTACAACCCACCTGTTTACATGACAGGTATCGTGCTATAAACAAGGAAGTTATATTTTAAGTTCCCAACAACAATGTAAATGCACTAAGCTACATCTATGATATCAAATTTTAAGAGCTTCAATGAGATCGAGATCAAGGACAAGTTGCAACGCCAGCAATGAGTAGCTCAAGGAAAAGTGGAGCTTCCATCATGGAAAGGAATAAAAGACAGAAATATGTGAAAGAAACAAAGCTAGCTTTGTTGGCCAGTTTTTCCTGCTCTCAAAGCATATTTAATGAAAACTGAAGGCCACCAAGGCATGGTTCTAAAGGTTGTGTAGAAAACGCACCTTATGATATGTTGAAGTTCTTCACGCTGTATTGATTGGCAGATGTTGAAGTCTTCTGCAGCCAATTTGAGAAAATCCTCGCTACCAATAGTTGAACAACTATGATATGAAGAGTAAAGGTACAAGTAAGAATACCTATATTTCACCAGTCAAATTAAAAAAATTCTCCAACTGATTGAGCAGTGCCGACACGAGGTTTTCAAAATCCTTGTATCATCTGTAGCATAATGTTTAATTCTTCTTCTGATAGCTAAGCGTTGCAAATCTGCATGGTCAGGAAAATTGATAGCTGAAGTTAGGAATTCCAATGGGACTGAAAATGGCTATTCTGATGGATTTGACTATCACAATACGTCAGGAAAAAAAAAACCTGTGGTAATATTTTTATGAAGTCTATCTCCGTAAAGGGAACCATTGGATAATCCCTGTTTCAGTAAATAGTTTGTCCATGTTTTTTGTTTTTCCAGAAGTGATTCATCTGGATAACTTGACTGCAGAACTCTGTACAACTCTAAGGCAGCCCTCGAATCCTTCACATATCGTCCCGGTGAATTGAGGAAACGATCTTCAGAAAATTGGTTTAATATATCTACTCCAAACGAGTTACTAATTAAAGCTATAGTGATTAAAAGATCCTCAAAAGATTTAAACATGAAATCTCCCATCTCAAGAAGATGCCTGAAGAGACATCATATCCGTTCAAACGTAATATCCGAAATGCCAACCTTAAGTGGCATCATCAAGAAATATCTCTTCCTCCCCCTGCCACCAGCACCTGTTCGTTTGCTAATGTCATGGTTACAACAATATTAGGACCTAATCATGGGTCTATTAAGTTAACCAGAACCTTAATGAAGAATTTGGTTTAAACATGAAGATAAATTCTGTTCTCTAGAAAAAGTTACTTGCAGCAATAACACTGGTATTTCATTTGCAAGGTGAAAGTGGCACTTTACCGGTATGTTTCGTCCAGTATGATTTTCATTTCCTTCTGGAAATGCCGATCGATTCCCAATCTTTCTAGGGTTTCAACCATAGAAAGAAGAGAACATATATCCATTGCACAAATGGTTGGAGCTGAAGAAATCAATTGAAAGTCAATAACTAGATAGTAGAGAGGTGTGACGTTATGGATGGCGAGTTATGTAGCTGACCCAATTGCCTGACCCAATATTTTGAGTTCAAATATATACTAAGTTCAAGTATGTATATATGGAGTTTAAGTATACCTGGATTTGTTAAAATCTTATATTTAATATCCTTAACTTCAGCTGTTCCGTATTAAACTAAAAAACATATAAATTTAGTAAGATGTGAGATTCAATATCTTTAAATTCAATTACACGTTGAACTTAAATACATATACGTTTAGCAAAATACCAAACTTTATTGTCTTGAGTTTAACTCTACACTGAACCCAAATGCGTGCGGGTTGAAAAAAAAATCAAAATCAATATTAAGTCATTGTAAGTCATTAAATTTAAAATTAATGATAAGGTTTAAAACATTACCGATACTGTTTTTTTAATAATTACATGAGAAAATACAAATTTAAAACTTTATAGAAATTTAATATAAAAACTTTTCTTTCAATTTCATCAAATTTTGTTCCTAAGAGAACTAGCCTGTCAACACTGAAAATGTGATTGGGGATAACCCCAACATTGGTTACAAATTCAATCAAATCGGAATTGCCTGAAGACCTTCTTAAACACACCGTAGCGTCTGAAAGTTACTGTGTTTATACAGCAAAACATCGGCCTTGACCAGGAAAATACATTGAACATCTATAGAAACCGTCTCTTCTTAATCTTAGAATGAACAGACCGAAGGTCGGACGAAATGGGAACTGAGTGCAGATCTTATCTTTTCTTGTAAGAGCTTCAGTCATGTCCTGGTAAGTGTCCAGTAAAAATGATACAGCAGGTGTGCAAGTGGATACTGCACATCAGCTATACCAAATGACAGGCAGGGCTGATTGTGCTTGAGGAACAGCAATTATCTGATCTTGGTGGATGCCACCATGCCTAGCATAGAGAGCAGAACGAACCGAGATAAGCTTTCGATCATATCCCTGGGAGGAGGACTAAACTAAATTTAGGGTTCAGGTTTTGGAACAGATGCACTTAATTAATTAATCGATCACTTCTTTAAAACTAAGATAAAAAGGTTATAGTTCAAGAATTCAGATAAAGAATTGGTTGGCCTAGAATTTAAATAAAAAAATTAATAGAAATCAAGGCAATCTTTAAATTCTTAAATTTTGGTGTCTTTATCTATTTGTTTTCTGCAATATTACCCTCTTTTATTAGGTTCTGCTCACTGCCATTCTACCACAACAAATTATGGTCACTCAAGTATTTTTAGGGGATATTTGAGAGTGTGATAACGATTATTTTTTAAAATATATATCGCTCTAAATGCATTAAAAAATATTTTTTATTTTTTAAAAATTATTTTTTATATCAACATATTAAAACAATCGAAAAATATATAAAAATTAATTTAAAGTAAATACAAAAATTATTTTTTAAAAAAATATCTTTAAAATGCAAAAACAAAGGAAGTCTATTTTTCTCCATTTCATTTTTTTGTCAATTTCTTTTAATAATTTAATTTCAGCATTAAAATGATGTCCATTTTAAAAAATAAATAACATAAGAAGTTAACCAACATTAATGTTATTGGTCTAGTATGCACTTAGACTTTATCAATTTGACCTCGCATTTAATAATTTTTTTAGTAAGATCTTTTCGATAAATTGAGATTTCTCCAAAAATAATGCAAGACACCAAAATTAAATATTTCAAAATTGGGAATCAAATTTCATGGATGATCGGACTGGCCAGAATAAGAATATTATAAGGACAAAAAATATATTCATATTGAGATATATTCGGATAAAATTAAGGACACCAAAAAATGATTATTTTGGTGAATAAATTATAAATTAGCCTCTTTAGTTTTGCAAAGAAAATTAAATACTCTCTCTAGGTTCAAAAATTAATTAACTATTCTCTTGATTGATGTTGACCATGCTTAATTTAAATTTTTTTTAAAAAAAAATTATCATTAATCTTTTTGTATTATCTATTTATATTTTTAAATAAATTAAATTAAATTAAAAAATAACGTGAAATGAACGAAAATGATTAATTTACAAATATATTTTAAAAAATAAGGAATAATTAATTAGTTCTTGAAACTAGGACTATTTAATTTACTTTGCAAAACTAGAGGGATTAGTTTATAATTTACTTTTATTTTGGTTTGGCGTTTGGGTACTTGGAATTTGGAAACAAAGCTTGAGAAAACCCGGCCCGCATGCGGACAAGCCCATCACTTCAGGTAGGGATAACATTAGCTTCCCAGTTACTTCTTTGAACTCTCTCTCTCTCTCTCTCTCGTGGTGGGGGTTTAAGACTTCAGAGCTCAAAAACATGCAGCAGCTGAAGCTTTCTGCCCGTCTCATAAAATCTCTGCCTATCTCTTCGCTGCCATCCACCCCCTCCTCCACCCTTCAACAAATTGCTTCTTCTCACTCTAAAGGTATCTCTCTGTATCTCTATGTATTATATATCCAGGTGGGTGTTTGTGTTTTTGCTGTGGCAGTGCTGCCCTTTCTTTTCTTTTCATTTTGTTATTGCTGTACTGGGCTACATTGTTCTTTTTTCTCGTTTTTAAGGAAAGCTGCAATCTTTGAGCTTTTTTATGGCAATGGGACTTCTTTGAACTGCTTTCTTGATTTTTTTCCGGTTAATAAGTTCTTCACCATTTGAATTGACTAAAAAGGGTAATTGTTTCTTTATCACTTTGTTTCTGCGTGTATAGAGACTTCATAGGGTTGTGAGTTTGCATTTTCAGTTAACTAAAAAGACTAATTAGGCTATTAAGACTTAAAACCATCGGTGGCATCATTTGGGCAATTGAGCTTTATATTGTTTTGTGTGCTTGATTTTATTTTCTTCTCGGTAAATGCAACATTTTGCGCTTGCCATTCATGTCATTTTCTATATTCTGTGCAACATGTGGAAGCTGTTATAAGGGTTCTCCTAGTTATCATTGGTTGGTTCTATAATGATTTCTAAACCTTTTTGTAATTGATATGTGTTCGGCAGGAATTGCAAAGGTTGTGTTAAAAAAGGGAAAGACACAACTTTTCAAGGATGGAAGTCCAATGGTGTATAGTGGAGCAGTTGATAGAATAATTGGTAGACCGCCACCCAAGACAGGAGACATTGTGCTGGTTGCTGATGGAACAGAGAAACCTATAGGGTGGGGATTGTATAATTCAGTTTCCATGTTCTGTGTTAGGCTCATGCAGCTAGAAGAGGAAGCAACGAGGTATCTATATAAAGACGGCTTTCTGGTTTGATTTTATATCCTCCATCTTTTAAGTTCTTAATTCATGTGTAGAGATCCTTCTTGCGCATTGGACATGAAGAAACTGCTTGAAACAAGAACTAACGCAGCCATAGAATTACGGAGGAGGTTGGGTCTACCCTCATCTCATACAAATGCATATCGCCTTGTCAATAGTGAAGGAGACAGGTACATGATCTTGAGCTCTCCATAACCTCAACTAGAACATTTCCACTGCATGAGATGAAGAAATTCTTTGTGTGCTTTTGTTAAACGTTATTTCTTAACATATACGTTGACTCATTAATCAGAACCATGGTTTGGGGTCTAGTTATTTTTTGAGACAGGCCAGTATGCTTATTAGTAAATCACACATAGCGGCATCACTGCAGATTGTCTGGATTAATTGTTGATGTCTTCGGGGATTTAGCTGTGATAGCATCATCTGCTGCTTGGGTTGAGAATTACAAACCAGAAGTAGAGGCTTGCATCAATAGAATTGATGGAATTAACCATATAAACTGGAGACCATCTGTTGATATTTTAAAAGAAGAAGGAATGGATGTGTCAGACATGAAAGAAGTGCATCCCTCTACTTGCCCTGAAAGAATAAAGGTAGAATGTGCCTCAAAAATTACAAATTACACAATTCATATTTTTATCAGTTTTCTTATGCTAGCTCTTTTTTTTTTTTGGTAATTTTCTGATTGCTACCTCCAAATTCACAGTTTTACTTGGTGAAAATTGAAAATAATCATTCTCACTTCTGATTGCTACTTAAATCGCTCCAAATTGTGGTTTTCATTATCAGCATCTATATTTGGGTCTGCTGATCATGTCGTAATATTTCACTGGAGTTAGGCAATGGGGACAGTTAATGACAATGTTATGCTTGAATAACAAGTGCTGTTGTTTCTAACTCTGTCTGAGCCCATCGCCATCCATTTCTCAAGTGCTTGCCAATCTCTGGCTGAACTCCTACTCTGAAGTGTCACTATCTATGAATCATCTACCACCTATTTCCCCTTGCCTTACTGATCTAGTTTGTGCTTCTGCATGAATTCATAGCTGCAATATTGATGCTGTTCTGCAATGTTCATCTGCCAGGTTATGGAAAACGAGATCTCGTATGCAATTTCATTGGTGGGCCAGAAGACTGGATTTTATGCTGACCAGCGTGAAAACCGCCAGTTCATATCTACAATTTCAAATGGCCAGAAAGTTCTTGATATTTGCTGCTACAGCGGTGGTTTTGCTCTAAATGCAGCACATGGAGGCGCAATAGATGTCACAGGTATTTATTTTATTTCTAAACATTTTTCATTTGGCCTGGTACAGTATTAGTGAAATGCCCATGTCTATTAATCAATGATCCTTGGGCTATTACAGCCTCCACCATATCTTCTAATTGTCACACATTCTTGATGATTCTGGATTTCATTATAAGTAGGCTGCTCAAATTCCTTGCATCTGCAATGTTAATTTAGCTCTGGTCATCTCATGCTTTCTTACAGGAGTCGATACATCTATGCCTGCTTTGGAGCTTGCTAGGGAAAATATTGTTCTTAACAACCTGGATCCAGGAAGAATATCATTTTTGAGAGAAGATGCCACTCAATTTATGAAGGGTGCCCTTTCTAGAAATGAATCATGGGATATAGTGATTTTGGACCCTCCTAAATTAGCACCGAGAAAAAAGGTACAGTAACATACGCAAGAATACAGAAGCCTGTAATCCTGTCCAATACAGTATTTTTCATTCCCTGAGGTTGCATGAGGAAATTTCTCCTAGGTACTTCTCATAATAGCGTCAAAGAATTAAGAAATTTCTCCGATAAGAAAAGTTCTGCTCAGGAAAATGTTCAAAGCTTGAAACAATATAAGTGGAAAATGTGCTCCTGTGCCTTCATCAATATAGACCCTCAGGAAAATGCCCAAAACTTGTCTATATTTTGGTAATTTTCATCAAAGGCAGTTTATGTCCACAACCGAGGCTAATGCCCTGCCTCCATATATTTGTCAGTTTGTACTAATTCTGGGGCTTTTCCTGCTCAGGTTCTTCAAAATGCATCAGGCATGTATAGAAATATGAATTCGATGGCATTGAGATTAACAAAGAGAGGTGGCCTTCTCATGACTTGCTCTTGTTCAGGAGCTATGACCCAAAGTGGGATGTTCTTGCGTGTTCTTCAGGCAAGAAATTTTTTTTTCTCGTGTGTACGGGAACAAAGAACTAATTTTGGCGGGTTGACCACATTGCAGAGAATATTGGAGATATTTTAAACTGTCATCGTCAGCAAAATACATAGACACGGGCTTTAATATGAGAAATGGAAATTTAATCACATTACACTTGGAAGTTTGGCCATGAAGATTAGGTCACTTGACGCATTTCAAAGATTAGCTTACTCCTTGCTGTTGTATTACTTATCATTTTATTCTTGCCTTTGTTTTGTGGAATCAGGGTGCTGCATCAATGGCAGGAAGGAAAATCTCTGTTCTGCGAGAGGCTGGAGCAGCTTCAGACCATCCTATAGATCCATCCTACCCAGAAGGGGCGTACCTTTCCAACATTTTACTAAGAGTATTATAGATGTTAAAAAAACAATGCAGACAAACAAAAAATGCAAATTCTATAATGTTTAAGTGAGTGAAGTTTTCGGGAAACAAATAATAAAAAATTGTATTCAATACTGATGTTGTAATTATACATAAAGATCACTGGTGTATTGCCTAGAAATCAAAAATTCAAACCAACAGAATCCTTCCCGAGCCAATGTTATGTTTTAAACATTCCATAGACATTAAAGTTACAATAAGAAGGGATGTGCCGAAGTGACGCCATCAAAAGAAATCCACAGGCATTTTTAGTGCGATCCAGGACCTCTGTTCCATGATAAGAAGGTAGGATCACCAAGCCGCCTGAGATGACACAGTAAAGAGAAACAGTAAGAAAATATTAACATATATCTCACAAACAATCGAATACACATAGCATATGAAAATTTTATGCTGCCGACTATGGGGCCATGCTCCACAAGTCAGAGCCTCACTCCATATATGATGCTGGGCACACTTCGAAATCCTCACCATAAAATGCAAGCCTTATGAAGGGCAATTCTAACAGCCTCACTCTTTCAAAAGCCGTAACGCCGCACATGTGTGACAGCATGTATTTTGACTTTAATAACCAGTTTATTAAAATCATGAGAACTAGGCCCCTAAATTCAATAATTAATTTGTATATGTGATCAACTTACCTAGGCTTGACAAAATACACAATTGTGAAACCCATTGACAAGGCGAAGCATATCATCCCAACAGTGAGATAAGCAATGCCAAGAAAGTCATTTCTTCCACCAATCCAGCTTGTAGTTGAAAGCACAAGTTTCTTCTTGCCATTAAAACTGTATGTGTTATAGTTGTTAGCCAGTGTAACATTTATGACTTCTTTTGCCTCAAGATCCACCTCTATCTTCCCATACAACTTTCTAAAAGTTGGCAGAGCTGCAGTTCGCATCCAAACCATGAGGTCCTCCTGATCGCTTAGCTGTTACACAAAATCATATAAGACCAGGTCAGTCACATGCCAATTACTTGAAGCAATTTGCATCAAAAGAAACACGGAGAAAAATTTATGGTTCTCTCGTATATTTTCACGTTTTAGCAATAGAAGAGGGGAAATGACATGCAACAATATCTCATCATTTTAAGCATTTACACCAAGTCTCTCACGTCTCCAAGGTATAAGCCTAATACTCAACACCTTGGGTTTAAAAAAATCAACTCCTTCATGAATGAAAGAATAACTGAGGTCACACCTTCAATACTAATCCTGAAGTGGAGGTTAAGCAACCTGAAAATACCACTCTAATAACACAACAGCAATGCAGTTTTGAAATCTACCAATGTCCAGAGTGTTATTAACATTATTAAAGCCTCTAAAGGTATTTTCCAGGATGAAGTTGGAACAGTTATTTAGTTAGTGATAAGATGAGTTGCTTATATATTAATTTGAAGTAATAGTAAAGGGAGGCTTACACGTATTGATGCCTCGAGACTTTTACCACCTACAAGACCTCCACCCTGAAAGTTTTTAGGAAAGACATCTTTACCAAACCTTTTCTCCTTATCACTCTTCCAAGCAATTCCCTTCTTATTCACTGTCAACGACTGGTTCCCGCGGGAGAAGCTATAAGTATCATTAAACAAACTCCAAGCTATCAGACCACAGGGTACAATTGCCCCCCTCCCCGTTGCAGTATCTTCTGGCTTACAAGAACTTGTATCATTCTCTTTACTCGCACTTTTCAACTGTTCATCACTTCGGCTCTTCACATACCTGATTTATTAGAGCAATCATTAAAATTATGCCAAATAATCACCACATAAACTCAATTACATGTGCTTCAACTTTCAGTGAGTAAGCATCCCAGTTTATGATCATGATAATCATGACAGTTTCACACTGTTCAATAGTTTTTATAAAATGATGGGTTGCTTTTATTATTAAACACTTGAAAGAATGTAATTTTCTACCATCAACAAATAGTCAAACACACTATTCTGAGATGAGAAACATGATATTAACCACCAATTAAGCATGCATAGAGGAGCCCTTTCCTCAACGTGTAACAACATCCTAGGTCCTAGGCTGTAATGTCTGTAATTCTTGAAAATCACAAACATCGCCATCTTGACTTATAAAATGTGGCAGGAAAATCTAAAAGGGTGCACTTCCTGAACCACATGTTATAATTGGTTCCCTGGACCATCACCTATGATCGACATAAATTACGCACCTAGATAGTCCTGAATATCAATGCTCCCAATTTATATGAACAATATACCTCTGACCATTATGTAAAAATCTACACATGATTACTTGAACCCATCAGAAATTACATGCTGATAGATTACATGAGGTTGATGACATACCTACGATGATTCTGGTAGAAGTTGTCAAGCTGATAGTAAACATAAATAGGTTGCTTCATACGCTTAGGGATCTGGCAAGAAAAACAAGAGTTGAGAACAGAAGATCGTTATTTACTGCTTAACCTCAGGTCATGATGGCTAATTTCTATAATTAGCATAAGTCATGTTGCATGGGAGAAAAAGATATCGGCATGGGTTTTTGTAAGGAGTAGAATAAAGTAACCTACTGGCTACTAATACACTGCTGATATAGCACCACTTACAGCTCTGACAAAAAGGGAATGCCACCCGTGAACAGATAACAATAACATGAAGGTATATTGTATAACAGAAAATAATATTGGCACGGGTCTTTCCTTGTTAGCTAATAAATCCACAAACACTGCTAATAAAGAACATAGAAAATGACAACAACACATCAACCATAATAATTGCAAGAACAGGACTTACCGTCATTGATATTGTGCATGTTTTATCAGCAGCGCTTTGTATAAATTGGACTTCATTGCCTCTATTTCCAGCTGGAATGCATTCTATTTCATACCGTTTAACAACTTCAACAACCTGATTAAAGGAGAATAACCCATAAAAAACCATAGGTGGAAATATAACTAGAATTGCAAGGATTTAGGTGACACTAGAGCTCACATCTCGGGAACCAAGCAAGCAAGCAATGCCGATAGGGATGAAGACAATGGCAACAAGCATGAATGCAGACACTACCTGCACAAAGAGATATATTAGGAGTTAATAACTTTGAGCAATCATTTGCATCAGACGAAACCAGATAAAAAGAATGATAAAAACTTACCCATCGTGGTGTGAGAATTGGCTTGCAAGCAGGAAGTTCTTGTTGAGTAAACTTTGAATCTGAAAGAAAAGGAAACATTTTTAGTTCCATAAAAATCACATGTACACCCATATGTGCTCGTGTACTGAAAGACAATTTGCGAGCTGTGATTGAAACATCAGATAAAGAAGCTGCTCAGCTGTGCTCTCTCTATTTTTACTTTTCTTGTTTTTTTTAACAGCTACACTACAATAAGATTACAAGTGTATTTTAATAAAATGACCAAAAATCGCATTTTTTTTGCTCTGGCAAATACAATACATCCCTATAAATTTAAAATGTTTTCATCCCTCTATCTTGCTTTGCAGGATAACAATTACGCAGTCAGGCAACTATTCTGAACACTGGAAAACATTCTGTTTTCAATCTTAATGTAGATCACATGAGCATACATGCTCAGACTTGGATGCATGTAATGATAATACAGCCAAAATTACTAAAATTCCTATTCGTGTAATGGAAAAATGCCCAATTATCTCATGGCATGTTATAGCTGAGTTTCATTAATATCTTGTTTATCAAACCCAATTTAGTTCATTTTATTGCTAACAAAGTTTAATAGCCGTATTTCTCTTCAAAAGGGGAATTTCCAAATATATCTTGATGAGGAATTAAAAAAACCAGGAAAGGCTATTCCAAAAACGGAAAGACTAAATGATCAATATAAAGAAAATTAGATTCTTAATATGAAACAAAATAATCAAAAAAGAGCTCACACGACCACTCTCATGCAACAAAACCAACAGCGAATCAAAATAACAAGAACCCATCAAAAATATGCATAAACCTCCACATGGATGCCTATAAAACCCACCAGTGATCCCAAAAACATTCAAATACCTGAGTCTCTGAAACAAGCTAACAAGAAAATTAGGACAAGGTTCAAAACTTTGCAATTTAAAAACAAAACTAGCACCATGATCACAAGAGGGCAGACATGAATTTGCCCAAAATAGAAAAAAAAAAAAAACGAGAAGTAAAGAAGAGAATCACATTTGGGTCGCTTTGAATTCCTTCTTGGAGCACCAGAATCATCCGATCCGTTGCCTCCATTACTGGAGGATGCCGTGTGGCTACTCATGATTGTGTTAAAAGATGCAAGCAAGCAAGCGAACACTTGTAGTTTCTGTCTCTCTTTCTTAAAACACCAAAACAACCGAAGAAAGAAAAACCTTAACAGAGAAAGAGAGAAAGTTCAGAAAGAAAGAAATGGTGGAAAAGACTGTGTGATCAAAGAAAGAGATGGACTTTTTAAAGGCTAAGAAACAGAGAGGGGAAATATAAATAAATAAATTTTCTAGAGGGTCGCAGTATATGGTTGAATTGAATCTGCAAGTTTTTGTTTGACTTCAGAAACTGAAGAGGATGTTTCCTTATTTTCTCTCTCTAGGCTTGATGAGCCCTCGGAAGTTCCTCCCTTTCTAGAAGGTGAGTTTGTAGAGAGAGAGAGAGGGAAGCAAATAAAAAAAATGATAGCTTTATTCTAGACCCTTAAGATTCGAAAATGTTTCATGTAGGTCCTCATCGTCACCAACCTAAGGTTCAGAAGCTTTCAATATCATCTGTAAATAGGTATTAGCTAGCAATGAACATTTTCGAAGCCTCGTTGAGTTGAGGGACTTCTCAAAAATCGCTATAATTACATATAAAAATATTGTAGAGTTATATGTAATTGACCCTTTAATTGAAAAATCCATAGAAGAGGGTTAAATTTATAGTTTTTTTCAAAAAAAAAATTATGTATAATATTACAGCGGCTAAATTGATTAAAAAAAATTATGTATAATATTACAGCGGCTAAATTGATTAAAAAAAGTTATACCATTCCAATTTTTTTTTTAAATGCAATCAATTTATTTGATGGTGTTCAATAGGAAAGTAATTATTTTTAAAGTATTTTTTATTTAGATTAAAATAATATTTTTAGATTTTATTTTTAATATTAATACATCAAAATAATTTAAAAATACTAAAAATTATTAATTTAAAATAAAAAAATTTATTTTTTAAAAAACATGGTAATACCACAAAAACAAATACTACCTTCCTATTGTATATTATTCTTTTATATCTAATTTAACTTTTTTTAAAACCCTTTCCTCGTTTAACTTTTATTTTCCTTTTTTTTTGTGTTTTTTTTTTTTTTTAAGAATCTTGACATGATATTACTTAGGTCCAAATTTTCAATGGATGATAAAATCAAAATAAACTCAACTAGCTTATTTTGTTTGTAGTTTGAATTTTTTTTAGTGTTTTGAGATTTTATTTAATTTTTCTAAATAATTTTAAAAACAATTAAAATAAAGAACTGTAAGTTTAAGTTTTTTAATAAACTATAGTGAGAATAATTGGTAATTGATTTTTTAGGACTTCGTGGTTGTTCTTTTGGAGCTTTTTATGAGTGGAAAAAATCTTATTATTCCGACGGGACTCGAAAAATCTCACCTCGTCGGAAATGGCACAGGAAAAATCTTCACTGCTATCTGTTAATTATTACTATTAATCATAACTTTTTAGACTTTAATTTTCAGATTGAAAGGTCAAATTCCACCCGGACGGTGCACAAAGTGGAAGGCACGGTGCCTTGCTGGACGGGCTTTGTGGGAGTACGGGATGACCATGGACAGCACACTAGTAGAGTTGTATTATAACTTAATATTATTAATATAGTATATTAATATTTTTGCACATTCAATTTTTCCATCCAGATTGAAATGCCAATTGTTTAATTCTTCTTTTTTGCTAAAACAATTATTTACTTATTAGAGTAATTGTATAATAACTAAGTATTATTAATATAGCAAAATATTGTTTTTTTAAAAAATCTGTTGAGTGTTATGCCCTCACGAATGAAGTTTTCTAAAAAAATATAATTTTTTTTAATTGTTTAGATATACTAATCAAAATTAATTTTTTTAAAATAAAAAATACTATTTTAATATATTTTTAAGCTAAAAATATTTTTAAAAACAACTTAACAGCTAATATTTTTATATTTTTATCAACTATATATGGTGTTTTTTTTTCGTTTTCTATGGCCTCCAGGGTTGAACTTGAACGTTTCCAGGATCATAGAGAAGTCCACTCATAGTTTGAATAATCTTTCTACAACGGCATGTAATAAGATATATTTTTATTATTATATATTCCACGCGATATGTTCAGCTGGCTGCCTACGAAAGCCCTGTTTCTTTGTTAGCTACGAAAAAAAATATTGATATTTAGACAAAATTAAACAAACTAGCTGGTAATGTCCGCATGCACTGGGATTTAAATAATAGGTATTTGTGAGGTCATTGTTTTCACTACAGTGACGTTCAATCGCCCGCGCGAGCTGGTTAATATTGTAATGGAATTCGTAGTGTAAATGCGAGTTATTTATTAAGCTGTGCTTTCAATCTAACGATGACGAAAAACTCATTCAATATTTAGGTTTGAATCTCGCCACTGTATTCTAAAATTTATAATATGAATGCTCAGTTAATAGCCGTACCGTTCCATCTGAAGTTTTTAAAAATTTTGATTTTTTTTAATTTTAAATAATTTTTTTATGTTTATTTTTTATATTGTTTTGATGTGTTGTTGTTAAATTTAAACTTTAAAAAATTAAAATATTATCCTGATGTATTTTTAAATTAAAAAAATTACTATTATTACAATTTCTTGGTATTGAATTTTTGTACCGTGAAGGGGTTGTTCCGGCAAACCAGATCTGAAAACGCAACAAATTAAAACCTCTGCAGATTTCTTTTAACGAATTGTGAGATCTTATTACTGTCGTCGTCGTTGTTGGCTTACATGAGAATTTTATCCATTAAAGCCGGCCAGCATATGTTTGCAGTCAAGGGATTGAAACTTTATAATAAAACACATACGTGAAATTCGGTGATGGCCGCCCTTCTTAAATTTATTATAGACGAGAGAGGGAAGGAGCTAGCAAGCCAGTATTGAATTACAATTTGCAATCCGAGCTGTAGCCACTTTTAGATGCTAAAATACTGGAGGCAATCGACGCCCGGCCCTGGGAGGAACCGCCACTGTTCTAGGTTATCTAATTTCAAAGTAATTAAAATCAAAATCTATAGTCAAAATATATTTGCCTCTGTTAGTAACATTTAATTTTCTTGTATCAGGTAATGAATGAATTCGTAACCTATCACTGCTTATCCACCCACAAATATACACATCACGAGCTCCATATTCCAGTGTGTTTCGAATCCTCGTTAGAAAAAGTCAAGCGACGCCGTAAATACTCTCGATGGTAATATATATTGGCAACGCGTCGATTTTGTCAACCCCTCCATTGCAGATTCGGAATGCTAGAGCCACCCGGTGAAATTAAGAGGCCAATTATCTTGACCGTTAATAGGAATTTTATTGGAGAAATTTCCATGTTAGTCAAACATCTGTGTGTGGAAGACCACGTTATGTTCATAGAGATGAAAAAACAAAGATTGATGGATGAACTATACGTGGAGCACAGAGTCAAAAGGATTTTCCATCCGTTGGGAAATAGCTACGATTAACATTAGACCAGGAGAGAATAATAATCTGGGTTAATTAAATATACTTAAAAGAGGGTGAAAAAAATCATCCTCGCCATACAATCATGCCTGTGATCACATGAAAGTCACGGTCATCCATTAATTCCACCGTCAGTGCCGCCATTGTTGCCATCAACCGGTTGCTTACATACCAATAGAGAGGCCTGCGTTGATTTGCCCAGATTCTTTTTATTTGCTATCGGAGTTGATTTGTTAGACGAAGCCTGCGTTGCCGAGTATATTTAGAGTGACTGTGGCTGTTGATGATCATTTGCATGAATTAATATACAGAAGAAGTTGATAAATTCGTGAGCAATTATAACTTCTTTTAATCAAATCCATTTATTGAACTCAATATATCTGATATACGCCATTTACCATGTATGATTATTTTCAGGTTTTTGTTATATATATATTTTATGAGCTAACTGTTAATAGTTATCCTATTAGAATATTACTAGCTTATTTTTCTTCGTTAAAAAAAATATTCAAGTATTACTAATATGTGGTTTAAAAAAAAATTATATAAAGATTGATCTAATATAATTTAGTCAACTTGAAAAAAAAAACATAGTTTGACTTAAAAAAACTTCAAAATGGTATCTTTTTAAAAAAATATTAAAACGATAATATTTGAATCGGCTTAAGTTAACTCATATTAACATGTAAAATTTATGATCCGGGTCATGAGATCGTAATAACATTATGAAGAGCAAATTAAAAAAAAAAACATATTAAAGTCCAATTCTTAATCAACTCAATATTGAATAATGAAATAAAAAAATAATTAAAAAATAACAAAAAAATCCGAGTCAACTCAGGTTAACCTGTCAAACCTGGATTACGAGACCAAAATAATCCAATAAAAAACAAATCAAAACAAAATATAAAACTCACTTCTCAATCAATTTATCGTTAAAAGATGTAGTTGAATAAAAAACTATTAAAAAAACAAAATCAATCTAGTTTAATTTACTAAACCTTTAACTCGGGTCATAATACCATGATAACCTCATGAAAAATAATTAAAAAATAAATATGGAGCTTAATTTCCTATCAATTCAAATAATAAACAATGAAATTAAAAAAAAAAAAGTTTATACAATTGCTTTAATTCACAAAACTTATAACTTATGATATAATATTAAAATAACTTAATAAAAAATAAACTGAAATAAATAATGATGATAAATCACTAATAACTATAATATTAAAAAAATATTATAATTCATGAGAAAGAGGACGGTAATTTCCCTTCTTCAATCATCTCTAGGTGATTAAAATAATTTGTCAATTTTATCCATACTTCTTATGTGTCAAGATTTCCTTCGCGCAAACAGATGATTTCTCTCCAAAAATCCCGAAGTTGCAGCATTTGCCAGATTGCGGGTCGGTGAAGTTAATAAAGAATCAAGCACAACTCCATTGACCGTCCTTCATAGACATGATTTGGTATTTTGCTCTGAACCAATTACGAGTCTAATAATTATATGCTTGGATAAAGGAAGGGACGAGTGGTTTGATACATGGTGTCTCGTTTTCTCTATCTCAACGGTCCATGTATGGGAAAAAAAGCAGATCATTTTACTTTTCCTTTTTAAAAACAGCTGTTTCCTTGATTTGACGTGGTCTCTCGCCTGTCTTGAAATTAATATAATTGAGGGTGATTAGTAGTGTTACCTGAAAAAAAAAACCTTTCTTTAATCTCGACGATGAACACGAAGCTTTCTTCTGCCATGAAACTTGATAGATGTTTTTGAGCCAATCAAATTATGCTTTATATGAAGTTTCGGATCACTTGGATTCTATTCCTGTTGTCTCAGCTGTGCTTGCAATAACTATTTGTTCTGATCTAGTAATCCTGCAACTGTTAATGAGAATTACATTGCCTCCGCTCATTCGTTGATTGCAATTTCTACGAGTAAATTGAATTGCACCGCCATTCCAAATACATTTTAATATTTGAAAATTGCGGCTGCCACGAAGGCTGCGATTGTGTTTCTAAAATATTTAAATTTGTTTATTAAAATTTAATATAATTTATATATTTTGGATCATTTTGATATGCTGATGTCAAAAATGATTTAAAAAAATAAAAAAACATCATTGACATGCATTTTGGCACGAAAAGTTATTTGAAAAGCACCCACAACCACACAACCAAACACGCTCTCTTATCATTTGTGTGCACAACAATGGTGACTTATGTACCAACACTTTTTTCTAAAAAGATTATTTTTATTTTCTAATTAGCTTTTATTCATAAAAATCAAATTTCTCACAGAGGAAATCTTAAGCGTGTTGTTGACTCTGCTGTGTATGTGTGTGTATCATACAATTTCTATTTTTATTTTTATTGTACAGAGCAATTGTGAACTTTTTTTTTTCACACTGCAATCAGAATATTAAGGCACGCATCAAGTCGTCCAACAGTCATTGATTCTAAAAAAAGAAACGAAGAAATTGTCCTGTAATTTCGATCGAGAATTGGAAAGTTCTTGCACATGTACCAAACGGAGTGCACCCTCCTCCATAATTTGCCGGAGTGGCCAAACCAGCCATCCATTAATGGCTAAGTGCCTTGAGAGAGACACAATTTTCACTTTATATAGCATCAGTACTGGTGTGGATAATACGCTCTTCATTTCTTACTGCCCAACTCTTGTTATGTAATTCTGCGTTGCGTATTATGGTTTCTTTGACCTGAATAACAGTATTCTTGGGGATTTCGCTAGACAAAAGCAGCAGTGATTAACAATCGGGTGTTACAGTACAATTATATTTTAATTTTTTTTGATTTTTTTAGTTTTAAATTTTAAATTTTTATTGTTTTAATTCCGCACTAAACCACGCACCCGCCATTTCTAGGCTGCTTCAATGGACACTGGACCTTGATTTTATCGAGTTTTGAATGGTCAAGAACAAAGGTTGGAGCCATTGATTGAAATTAGCTCCGAAGACACGCGGTTCATGAACAAGACAGGACCGACTGTATAAATCATATCGAAACCTACTTTATGGCACAAGTCATCTGCATCCAGTCACAAGTCTAAAAAACAATCGCACTTGAGGGTCGAGCTAGGGGTAAGGCTTGCGTTACTCCCGTTCTGAGTTTGATTTTCTATGTGTATATCTGTTATTTTTGTGATATCTTATCTGTTTTTTAGGTTTGCAGAATATTCAATGAATCGTGGAATTAGTTATGGTACACACAAACTAATCCAGACATCCAAATAAATAAATAAAAACAAAAACAATCACATTGGACACCCCGAAACCCACCAAGGCAAGCCCTACCCTCCCCGTACGAACGGACCGAAGAATTATTCGGGACATTCAAAGTTACGTTCTCCTCCCCATCTAAAAGACGACATCCACAGGTAAAACTGTTTGCATTAAGTCCCATGTAAGAATAATACCACCGATTTAATAATTTTCATAACTAATTCATTGTCTCATAGGCATTGTAGTGTTTGTGCTTTCAAGACAAAGTGAATCTATTATGAATTATGATTGTAAAAATAATAAAAAAAAATTCATACAAACTGTAAACCATCTTCTTTTTTTCAATATATTTTTTTATTGGAATTTTTTGGTCAAATCCTTTTACTTTTTATTTAGCAATTTTAGTTTAATTTTACAGAATTGATGCTAGGTAAACTATTAACTAATGTTTTAATTGTTAATGATGAAAACTTTTTTTTTCATCCACGTCCTTTTTTTGTAGAGTAATTTACTTCTTATTTGACAATTATAGTTTGGTAACATAAAATTATGTTGAGTGAACCATCAAAATAGTGTTTGAAATCATGATATAATGTGAGATAGAAAAAATAAAGAGGAGAAAAAAAACAATTTATTGTGGGTTACAATAATTTCTCATGATATTTTTTTTTCTTTTCTTTTTTTATCACTTGACTTTTTTTAATTTCTCATTCAATCTTTTTATATTGAGTTCATTTAAGATTTAATTTAATATTTTGTTGCGGTTGGTTTTGTATAAACTCTCATGATATTAAAAATAAATTTTGATATAGAGTTGATATTCGATTGAATAAAATAAAACCCTAGTTAATTCAGATAAATTAAAAATTTTAAGGCTGAATTTTAAATTGATATAAATATTCAATTTTTTTTAAAATAATATGTTTATCTTGGTTTCTTAACTCAATTGCTAGTTAAAAGCAATATATTTATTATAATTTATTAGTATATATAATTTTGATTTATTTTTTTAAAAGCACATGAAAACTTTTTAATTTACCATTGAAGTTTTATTAACAGTAAAACAGAAACCATAGCAGACGTTTACACCACTTTCTTGCGTTGAAAAAAAAAATACTCCCACCATTGCATTAGGAATAAACTAAAAAGAGGTGTTCAGGGGTACAGTAACATTATTTTTCCAAAGTATTTTTTTTAAATATATTAAAATAATATTTTAAATTTTTAAAAAATTATTTTTAACATCAATATATCAAAAAAAAATTTAAAACGTCAAAAAAATTAATTTGAGACAAAGAAAAAAATAAAATAAAAATTTAATTTTTTCAAAAATACTTTTAAAATACAAAAACAAATAAAGCTAATATCATTGATAATAATATCTAAGATTTTTATTGAAACCATGTGTGTGTACATATATTATAGAGTAAATTATTGATTAGTTTCTTTAATTTTGAAAAATAAATTAAACAGCTCTTCTAGATTTAGAAACTAGCTAATTAGTCTGTTTGTTTTAAAATATTTATGTGAATTAATTAATTTTTCATGCATTTCATGTTTTTTATTTTTTTACAGTTAAAAAAATAACTAACTAATACGGAAAGATTAACGAGAAAATAAGATTTTATTTACAATTAAGTAATGTTAAATTAAGAATCATCCACACCGATTAGGAGTCTAGTTAATTAAAACTAAATTAATATTTAATTAATTCTTCAAAACTAGAAAAATTAGTCTATGATATTCATTTAATTTATCCCTTTCAACTTAATAACTACTCCGATATATATATATGACACATAAGTAGCACGTGGGATTAATAAATTATTTATTAGTATGAACATTTTAATCATCAAATAAAAAAATATTAATGACATATACTTATTAAAATATTTTTAGTATGGTAAAGGCTCGCAGCAGCACCGATTCACGATAATATGTATGGCTATTTATTTTTAGACCCGTACAGTGTTCATTACATTTATAAAAAAAAAAAAATCAGGATTTGACTGCACACGCAAACTTTGTTCACCGTGGATTGAAGGTGAAATGACGAGTTTGCCATTTCAAAATAAAATTATTTGAAGTCAGTACAATATTTTTACATTATTCATTAATTATTGCTAGATTAATCGAGTACATCTAAATCTTTTCATATTTTTCAAGCAATGTAAAATGACTGTATTTCATGCTTTCACTTTTCATAAGATAATTAAATTGTCCTTAAAGTAAAAATTTTCTAACTAGTGTGCATGTTTTTTTCTTTTTTTCACTTTGATTTTTCATTATATTTAATTTAATTATAAAATAAGTTGGTATTTTAATAAATATAAAATATAATTTAAAAATAAAATAGAATCGTGTGTGCGTTTAAATTATCTTCACTGGCAAAAATTCTCTAACTAATGTCCATGGTTATTTTGTGTTTTCATTTTAAGTTTTAATTATATTTAATTTAACTATAGGATAGTTTGATATTTCAATAAATATAAAATATAATTTAAAAACAAAATGGGCTTATGTGCGCTCTAGCATGTGGGCTACTATCATGCTTTTCAATGCACATGAGGCATTCCATGACAGCCAAACACAATCTTCCGTAAAGATATTGAAATCATCTTAACGACTCTCAATTCTTAGGTGTGTGTGGGGCTTAATGATTTTCGTTTTAGCGTCAACAACCTTTCTTTTATTTATTATTTTCTCATTTTCTCTTTGAATTCCATGCATAGCCCTCCAAAATTTACAAACAACCCTTCAAATTGTTTTTTCTTCATATTTGATCCTAGTTATTTTAATCACCATATATTTTATTTAAAATGATTTATAGATTAAGATTTTTTTTCAATTTCTTCCTTCGTTTTTTTCATATTTCAAATATGGTCTCCATCATTTTTATTGTTGTTTGTTTATTTATATATTTTTAAAAATTAATTTATTTTACGACTTGATATTCTATTCTTTTATATTAATTCTGATTTTAATTCTCTAGAGTGTTTTTTTACTTTTAACATTTTTTTTTAAATTGATTTTTTTTTTGATTTCATCGTTCAATATTAAATTAGTCGAGGGTTAAATTTTTTGTTAAGTTTGGGTTTAGTATTTCATGGGTCGCGACTTGAAAGATTAACCTGGTTTAAGAGATTTGTTTGAGTTTTCTTGTTCTTTTATTTTTCAAGTTTTTATGTTTTTTAGTTTTATCATTTAACATTTATTTAACTAAAAACTAAGCTCTGTTGTTATTATTTGTTTGTTTTTATAAGTTTTTTCACTAATTTTGAAAAAGGTTTGGTTATTTAATGTCTAGTCTTTTTATTTATTATTTTTTGTTAAATCTAGCTTTTTTATATAAAAAATCTTGTTTTGTAATTAAATTGATTAATTAGATATAAGCATTAAATATTTGCTTCATGCTATTTTATTTAATTTACTTTATAGATCATCACTCTAGCAATATATACAATATCTTTCAATGTCATGGTATAGATTTTTTTTGTAGTATCATAATTGTTTCCTGAGCTCGTTTTGATAGTGGTGTGATAACCACAGCTAAATGGGAATAAGTTTTTATTTTTTACTTTTAAGTATGATATTTACTGTTTAATTTTTTATAATTTGTTGCTGTTAATTTTTTCTTAATTATATTATTAAATTAGTCAAATTTATTATAACAAGATATGAATATCTTGAAATTAGACTCTTTATTTAATTTTGCCTGACCTTTTTTTTCTCTTCAATTGAGAAAAAATACGTGACTGTACGTGGCGAAGTGCGTGCATATCCAAACAGGCTCCAAACTAGCACTTCCCTTCTCATTAAGTGTCAGTAGCCCCTTCTACTGTGACTCGCTTGTGGCTACAACGAAGGAAATCATTAAAAAAGACGAGGAAAAAATGACGTTAGGGAGAATAGCCCTGGCACGCCTCCCGGCGATTAGGTGCAAAATACACAGTCTCTTCTCTGCTCCACACTCGTCTTCTTCCACGAATCGCACCTCTCCTCCACTCTCTCGCCACGTAACCGCTACTCATCTTCTTTTCTTGCGCATAAGCATCAATAGCTTTTCATCCTTGTGTTGCTAATTGAATACAGCGATCGCGATTTTGATTTATCTACATTTTGTTTAATTCATGTTTTAATCGCTTAGAAATAAGTAGTATTTTAGTAATTACTGGTTCAATTGATAAATAATTTGTTTCATTAATGTTCAATGGAAGTATAATCTCTGTTTGAATGTATTTTTGTTTTCTGGTATTGTTAGTTGCGAATTCAGCTAGGTTTAAAATTTGTTAATGTTTTTATGGCAGATGAGCATGAAGAGTGAAAATCTGGTTTCAAAGCTAACTAGTTCTGGTCTATTAAAGACCCAGGGTCTTATCGATGGAAAATGGGTTGATGCACATGATGGTGACACTATTGAGGTCTGCCATGATTGTGCGTGTGTTTGCGTGTAATTTTGCTGTACTGCGGCTACTAGTTTTGGGTATTGTTTCTTTCTTTGTCACACATGACATCACATGTATGTGTTCTTTTCATGGAATGGCAGGTTCTCAATCCGGCCACGGGTGAAGTTGTAGCTATTGTCCCATGCATGGGTCAGAGCGAGACGAATAATGCTATATCATCTGCCTATGATGCATTTAGATGTAAGAAACTTCACACTGAACCAACCTAACGTTCAGTAAAATGTATTTATGCTAGTTAATCTTCTCCTACTGGCGCTATCATTCCCGAAGTTTTGAATTTTGTTAGAGGAATATGGTTTATTTTGCATGCGTGGATTATCTTTCAGTAGTAATAGGGGGAATTGCTAGTAGAGGATTGGTCATGGAAGTGCAGTTATTGCTGTGCTGTCTTTGTAGGTTAGAATCCACACTTTCAGAAGGTAATGGCACTTGGATGTCTCTTTTACATTATATCAACCTTATTACTGAATTGGAGAGCATATATATGTTTTTTACTGAACTTATGTGACACCATCTTGGTTATTCCTTTCAAATAGTTTGGATTTCATGACAATTGGGTGAAGTCTTTACTACATCAATCCACTATTATTGTTCTGCAATTTGCACCTGCTTTATAGCCTGCACCACGTAACTAACTGCTACAATACATCAAATACTTTAACTCATACTCAAACGCTTGTGGTATTTATGATAATAATCACCGTAAACATGCAGTGGTGCACACTCTTGAAATATTACTTCCAAGCTTCTATGTGTTGCATTTTTATTCCTCTTATCCTAGCTTTTTGCAGCACAATTTGTTGGTAATTTACTGTCCTACAGATCTCATTATTTTAGCTGTCTCTTCTAGAGTTATGTGGTACTCTAGAAGCAAAGAGTGAATGGAATGGATTAAATTGAGTACCAATTTAGTTTTTATGACTTACAAGTTGATATGCCCTTCAAAGTATTACATAGACCTTTGCATAGATACAATCTTAATAGGATCTACTCATCTGACTTAAATATGGAAATCTCTTGTTTTTTACCATAAGCTTGCTAAACTCCTCATTGTTTATATGGATTTTTCTTGTTTAGCTGTAATACTAGCATATTTTGATGCCCCTTTTCTGATATAGCTTGACATTGTTTTTATTTATTTATTTATTTATATCTTTTGCCTTACTGGACATCAAATGATATTGATTTTTTTAAAAAAATTCTTGCTGATGGTTGCAACATGTTCATTGTCTTTTATTTGGCCAGCATGGAGGAAACTCACTGCTTCTGAGAGGAGCCAACGTATACGAAAATGGTATTTAACCCTCCAATACGATCTTATTAAATTATATGTGTTGTGAATGTAAATACTTCCAAATTAATCAAATAGTTGAAAATAACTGTGTTGTATTGGTAGAGTATTATGGTTCTCTACCCTTTACTGAATCTCATATGATTCTTTCCACCTGTATTGTAAGGTATGACCTGCTAATTGCTCATATGATTCTTTCCACCTGTATTGTAAGGTATGACCTACTAATTGCCCACAAGGAAGAGCTGGGACAATTAATAACCTTGGAGCAAGGGAAACCTCTGAAAGAGGCCATGGGTGAGGTATCTCATCTGAACTTTGCTTTCAGAAATTAAGAGATAAGCGTTAACCCTACATTGTGTTACTGGTCATTGTCAAGCAACATGTGATCCAAGACTCTAATAACAGGTTAGCTATGGAGCTAGTTTTATCGAGTTCTACGCAGAGGAGGCGAAACGTGTATATGGAGATATAATTCCAGCGACTCTTGGTGATCGTCGGTTATTTGTTCTAAAGCAGGTGAAATCCTGTTTAATTGCAAATACGAGTAAATTAGTTCTTCCGACGGCCTGGCTACTCCTATAGACCTCGTCAATTTGCCCTTGGTTTGAGTCTCTTTAACAAGGCCTTTTCAAATTGTGTTTTAATTTCTGGCACCAGCATGTATGTTTAATGCACCAATATTTGTTAAAACCACAAAAAAACTCATGATTTTTAGGAATTAAAATCCTCGGGTTCAATATCTATGAGAAGAACAGGGCCTGAGATCTTGGGACACATTCCTTGCATGAATTGTGTTTTAGTCAACTTTATCCTGTTAGCAGTCCAGAAATCTGTTTCTTAATGATCTATCTTGATGAATAGTTCTTGTCACAACTTTTCTTCTCTGAGCTGTTTACATGGCTTTGATAATTTCCCAGCGTTGCTTGTTTCTATGCAATCCATTTATCCAGCTATTTATCCAGCAATCTTCATGAGTTTTTGCAGCCTGTAGGTGTTGTTGGGGCAATTACACCCTGGAACTTTCCATTGGCAATGATTACTAGAAAGGTGTGTTCATTTTAGAATGATTCTGTGCAAAGAAAGTTAACCTTTTCTGGTGCATGAGTTTGTTGTTGAAGAATAACATACTTTTTTCCTCACTTGCATAGGTTGGTCCTGCTCTTGCTTGTGGTTGTACAGTTGTTTTAAAACCCTCTGAACTCACACCTCTCACAGCTTTAGCGGCAGCTGAGTTGGCCCTTCAAGCTGGAATACCACCAGTGAGTCTCAAACTTTTTACGTGCACAGTGGAAGTTTCTTAATTATTTAGGCCGTGTAAGATGCAAGTGCTTGGATATAATGTGGCCTTGGTTGTCTTTGTAAATTGTGTCCTGTTAGACATTGATGATACAGTTGATACTTTATGGTTGTTTCAATGAGAAAGACTTATCCTTTGCGATGCAATGAAGTTTTTGGAGTAAGTTTTGGTTGGAAACTAGGATACTTGTAATGTTTTATTATAGTCTCAGCATCCAAAAATATTCTATTATTTGGTTGTGCAAGAAGAAGCTGCAGCAAGCTAACATTTAGAATATTTACTAAATAGTGCTTAAAAAGTAAGGAGGGATGGGAATGTAACATAATAAAATCCAAGTATCATCCCATGGGTATTAGATGTTTATCACAAGATTCCAACTAAGCGAAGTACTGAAGAAAAATGCCCTTGCTGACTGTTAAATTGAGTGACTTTGTGTTGCAGGAACACCTACTGAAGAACCACAATTGACAAATAGAGTGAAATGCTCATTTGTATTTTATATCTCAGCATACCTGTGTTATGATTGCTAACCTATGCTAATAATCAGTTGAGCATCCTTACCGAGCATTGAAACAGAAAATATCTATCACTGGCAATCTTTTTAGCTCTGTTCTGGTTTAGCATGTCCTTGCATCACCGGACAACAGCAGGATCTGGTCTATCGTCCTGATCAAACTGCTTTCTGCTTTGAATGACATAATGATGGAATGAATGGAGCTTTTTCTGGTCTGCTTTTGTAGATGCATGTCATACACAATTGATGTGTTATATTAGCTAATATGAGTTCAAATTTGTTGGAATTCTGTTCATTTGTTTTTAATGGTTTTAATTTTCAATATTTCAGGGTGTTCTGAATGTGGTTATGGGGAAAGCTCCTGATATTGGTGATGCTTTACTAGCAAGTCATGAGGTTTTACACCCTTCCTCTATTTCCTTAAACCAACCTTCTCTTCTCTTTGACAACATGGCATTGTCCTGGCCAGAGTAGTTGGATATTCAAATGACATAATGTTGATATTCTTGCTTTATACATCTGATTCAGGTAAGAAAAATCACTTTCACAGGATCAACAGCTGTGGGAAAGAAGTTGATGGCTGGTGCTGCTGGAACAGTTAAAAGGGTATGCATAGGATGCAAAATGAATCAATGTGATGATGTTTCAGAAATCATCTTATGGCTAATTATCTTTTCCCTTAATCTTTCTAGTTATCTCTGGAACTTGGTGGCAATGCACCCTGCATAGTATTTGATGATGCAGACCTAGATGTGGCAGTTAAAGGATCAGTAAGTTAGAGGGGTTCCCTGTGCATGTTTATTTTGATTGTGGTATTGTCATGGATATTTCTGAGTGCCATTTAATAATGTTTACTTGACATGTTTAGACATATCAGATGGACACACTAAGCCTCCTATCTGACTGGGATGGATTTTGGTGCTGAGTGTTGTTAATTGTTGGTTAGACATGGGGGTCCATGCCTCCATTTTTGGAAGTGAACCTTTTGTGTGAATTGCATTGGTGAAGCCATTTGATTTACTGATTTCAGGACAGCCTATTACTGCAGAGGCTTTGATTCATGATTTTGAAAATGTGTTTTTGTTTTGCATTCATTATTGGGAGGTATTGTCATGGTGGTGGTAATCTTATCAAATCATTTCATATCATTGCAGCTTGCAGCAAAGTTCCGTAATAGTGGACAAACATGTGTTTGTGCAAACAGAATAATTGTGCAAGAGGGTATCCAACTACAGAATTACAGCCCTGATTTTACCCCTTAATTCTAATTTTATATGTAATATGCAGCCATTTTGATTTGTGATAAATTGCACCTTTATGTGCAGGTATCTACGACAAATTTGCAGATGCTTTTTCAAAAGCTGTTCAGAGTATGCAAGTTGGGGATGGCTTTAGCGAAGGTGTGACGCAGGTAGGGGTTGCATTTTTTTTTTTAAATATTTCGTAATTGTTCCCTTGTTGAATAATAATTTGTGCAAAGCTAGTCAGGTATTCTATGTTTCCTAGATTTAGCAGTTTCTAGGGATGATAGCATTTCAATGGTTGGTGATACATGCTAGACTGCTTTATCATCTTTATTGCTCCCTATCTCGAAGAGTTTGTACACCTTTCCATTTTGAGCTGTCCTAAAATTATTTCCGACTATGAAAAGTCAAAATTATTAACCATTTGGTCTTCTTGCTATATCCTTAATTTTACTCATTTTATTTAATTTTTAATTCAACTACTTTCTCCCTCGTAAAACTAGATTTAAATGAAACTCTTTATTTCTTGAGTTTTTCAAACACAATTCATATTAATTGAGGGAGTAAATATATCAATGAATTTACAATGAAAAATTGTCTTAATTGTACTAATTATTTAGATTATAATATGGGATTTAGCAAGAAAATAATGCCCACACATGGTAAAAAAGTTGTGATTAATATACTTAAAAAAAATTGTTCTTTCTTTGTAGTTTCAAACCTTGATCAACTGCTTTGCACATCAAACCTCTCACCACTAGCCCAACCATCTTGATATGATTGGTTCTGGAATATAATAAAAGGGTAATACTAGAAAGTGATGAAGGAATGGATAAACATGTCATCCCATTAATTGTTCCTAACTTCTTAATCTTTGTGAGAAGTCGAAGGGTACTAGACTTTGGGTAATAGGGGGTATGTAATTTGTTTGGATGAAGATATTCTGATCACACATTCATGCAGAGATGTAGTTTGTTGTGTTTATACATCTAGAACCTTTTATTAGCTACTTTCATGAGATTTGAAGTGAACAGATCATGGTGATAACTATTAGTTTCCTCACAGGGTCCATTAATTAATGAAGCTGCAGTCCAGAAGGTTAGTTGCATTTTATACATACAATTGGTCAGCCATCTTGCTTGTGATAATCCTTTTTAATTAATGAGATTTGTTGTCAATTGGTCCCTTCGTGATTTGGGTTTCAGGTTGAATCATTTGTTCAAGATGCCATCTTTAAGGTTTGCCTTTTCTGCTTATTCAATGTACTAGGTTGAATAAAACTTCATGCATTATATTGTCTTTACATCCTCCAATATTTCCTCTTCCTCCCCGCAATACACTCGACCTATGATAGCATTATATTTTTATAACCAAGGGAGAAAACTTTTGGAGGTTGGAGTAAACTTTTGTATGTTTTGGTGAAACCTAGAAGTATTTGTAATATTTTCAACGCTAAAAAATTCTATAATGCAATTAGGTTACTTTGACATTCTGTTTCTTTGTTCTCTCGCACTTCATTATATGAAAAGCTGAAGCCAAATAATAGACTTGGTTACAGTAATTAAGTTTCACTGGCATAATTGTTCTTCAATTATTTGTTCTGTATATATCTCATTTCTAATTAACCAAAATTGTACTTGAAGGGAGCAAAAGTCCTCCTCGGGGGAAAAAGGCATAGCCTTGGAATGAATTTCTATGAACCAACCATAATTAGCAATGTCACTGAAGCAATGCTTCTGTCGAGGTAAATACATGAAGATAATATATTCATTCTGCAATTCTCAGCTGTATAATTTAAGATGTCCATCAGCTTTCTTACAACAGGTAAAAGGATAGTGGCTGTTGTTCTCTGCCACTTGCTGATGGGTATACATTCTTACCTTCAGTGCAGCTGGTTGAAACATGCAGCCCTGCTAAAAACTAACAGGCCAACCTTTAGGTTTTGGCATCTAATCATGGACACTCATGGTGGTTTTGTTTTTTAGCTCTTTCTTAACAATGGCATGTAAAATTCAATTGCAAACTTTAGGTTAATGTTCTTAGACAAACCAAAATTGAGGTCTTGTTTATTGATTGGGGACTAATCCAGGTTCACAGTAGATGACAAAATTGAAGGCTCCTTAGGAAATGTTGCATCCACAAATACTGCCTTTAATCAAATGAAGTTGAAGGACTGGCCACTGCTATCAGTTCTTTTATGTGATTTTGGAGTTGGTACTTCATAATTAACTTGCTGCAAATTCATTTTCAAATTATAGAACTTTCTTATTAATCAGAGCTTAGCTCGAAGAGTTAATGGATATGTGTAGGTTTATAATGGAGCACGGTGTGGTTTGCATTTTCATTTTTGCTCTTTGAAGTATTTTGGTTTGCACATTGTTGATATCAGTAGCATTAGCTTTTGGTTTGTTAAATGCGGCATCATTGATTTGTTTACATTAACATAATTTTAATCCATGTCATTGAAGTTCCTTAACATTACCTATAGGTTTATACTCATTCAGGATGTTAATATGCTCTCCTCTGCCTTGTTTCAGGGAGGAAGTATTTGGCCCAGTGGCACCTCTGTTGCGGTTCAAAACTGAGGAAGAAGCCATCTTGATGGCTAATAACACAAAAGCAGGTTCTTTCACCTGCCTTTACATGCATACATGCACACTTATTTATCTTTTTGTTTCCTCATTGCTATCATTTTAAATATCAATTATCTGAGAGTATTACAGATGAAAGTATGTAATGTACTCCTTAACCCAGTTTCATTTTCCATGCTATTGTCTTTATCTATTGTCATGGTAAACAGACTTATGGTCAATTGTAATACAGTATTCTAGCTTATCTTTTCTAGTAAACGATGCAGGGTTAGCTGCATATATTTTCACAAACAATGTTCAACGTTCATGGCGTGTCACTGAAGCTCTTGAGTATGGACTTGTTGGTGTCAATGAAGGACTTATTTCAACAGAGGTGGGACTTATCCTGTGTTCCCCATTGGAAACCATAGATTGGCTTCTTAAAACTTAAAAAATGTCTGTTGCAAAACAGGTAGCTCCATTTGGAGGAGTTAAACAATCTGGTCTTGGACGGGAAGGCTCCAAGTATGGAATGGATGAATATCTGGAGGTAAAGATTACTTTTAATGCATCTTAGGAAAAAGTGAAAGCAATCTTCTCTCCCTCTCGCTCCCATGTTTAAGAACACAAATTGGGTATTCTAATCTTGTAGCTTGCTTTTAGGACTGCATTGTTTATCAACTTAATCACACACATACAGATCGACATTTCTTTATTCTTTCTATTTGAGGGTTTTCAACCTGTATTTATATGTGAGGGAGATGATTTACTAATTACCCTGGTTTTCAATTCCCCAAGGATCAAGTTCTTGGTTTATTTTGCACCTCTTTTACTACCATAACGAGGTATTCTTGCATGCCATGCAGATGAAATATGTCTGCTTAGGCGATATGAACAGAAAATGAGGTTCAAGGTTTGTATGTATCATCGATTGCCTGTTGTATTTGGAATCTGGTTGCTCCCATTAAACTTAAATTTTCAGTTAAAATGCTTGTTGTTCGGTTTATTCAGGCAATTAATGCAGCTCATAATCTTAAGGTAGCTGGATTTTGGGGGGGGTGTGCAGTCTCGACTTTCTGAATCTTAAGCGTAGAAGATGACCAGCAAACAGGGCATCACAACATGTGTACGTAAATAAATGCAAGTTTGCACCGTTTCCCAGATAAATTAACGTATCGTGCTGCTGTCTGTTCTAAACCCTTTCATCGAGATAGTTTTCTTTTTCCTTGCTTCTGGGTAATACTTGTGATCCTTTTTATGCGCAAATGGTTAATTGCCTTCTCTTTTCTTCTGTTAGTGTTTTCTTTGTTAGTATAATTAATGAGAAGAAAGCCTTAGAACACCGGCCTAGCAATCTTGCTTCTCTATTTGCACTGGAGAAAGGAAGATACAAGGCAGGCAGATGTGAAAATCTGCCATGCCTTGTATATCTGGTGTAAATATTACTGATATAATCATACGTTAGAAATTACGAGGCAACAGCTCCTTTGTATGAGTATATGCCGCTGTTGTTTCTAATATAAAGATAAATTAATGTTTTTTCTATCTAAAAAAACAAGACCCGTATTTATTGTATTTTTTAGGTATTGAACTAAGGTCTCAATTTCCTCCAAGAAAATTAAGTTTTCATTTTTATTAATAAAACTAAAAAAATTAACACAAACAATTCAACCTTTCCAGTTCCTGAACCCTTTTTTTATTTGTTTGTTTCCATTTTGTACACAAAAGTCATCTCAATTAATCAAGAACTAATAGGATTGATCTGTCTTCAAATTGAACATGCATGTGCCAAGATTACTAGGTGGAGTTCGAGAATCTGCGCTTTAGAAAGTGCTTTTGATGTTAAAGTAAAATAAAGGGCATCATCATCAAATTATAATATCAATATAACCGAAAGAAAATTACTTAATTTTGAGGGGAAGCGATTTTTTTCAAATTATTTTAGGAAGGGTCCGTTTGGAAGCTTTAGAAATGATTATTGTTATATTTTTTCAAACACTTGTAACCACGGAAAAAGGTGGTCGCCCAGTCCTCATATCATCTTCACTTAAAAATGAGAAAACCCTCCTAAATTATTCCCCTCTCTAATTAATTATAATCCATCTAATAATGCTACAGTTTATAGTTGTACAAAATCCAATAGTGGAAATGTTATTATCTATCTAGGCTAGCTATAAGAATATTTTAGCTTTAGCACATCGTAAAGTAAAAGGTAAAATCGAGTATCAAAATGAGAGAAAGGCGGGGAAATCTAAGTTGTGTAGACGGTCTGATATCTTGTATTCCAAACAAAAGGTGTTTCGCCAATGGAATGTCATATATTCCATATTTTATGTAGCTTTGCAAGATCCTCTTCTGCCAACTTACTTACCGGTCCTTTATCTTCTATATATTTTTAGATAAATCCTTTTATCTTCTTCATCAACGCTGTATGTATATATAGCTGAACCTCTAAGCACATTTCAAGAGAACAGGTCTTTTTATTAATATTTAGCAGTTGATTTCTTCGTTTGCAGTACTATGCAACGGAGCAGTCTCGTACTTGTTCTTGATGAAATAGACTAGAGACCCATTCGGGAGATTTTATGGAGAGTTCAGAAATTGTTCTTTGGTGAATTCGATTCATCAGTTTACAAATCATTTGGGGACCATTTTTCTTAATTATTATTTTTAGTCATAGAGAATGAAACATCCCATCAATTCACTTGGGCGAGCAGGATAGAAAAGACACTATTCTAAAGTATTGTAAGCGTACATAAAGATGGGTCCCTCAAATTCACCTTCAAGGGAATATATTCATTTTTAGAGAATATATTCATCTTAAAGATGCTTGAAATTCAAGCTAGCATGGCCTTAAAATCAAGCCAACCATTTTCCCACTGGATTAGAGGCTTCAAATATAATGAACTAAAAGTTAGACCTTAGCTTTGCTTGGTTATATTATAAAGGTACAAACAGTGAGCTCATGTGTTAGTCCCAAAAGCTAGGAATCTTCAAATCTAAATGAAATGTCATCTTCCGCATATATGGATAGATCAGAGAAGCCAAAATACAAAGCAATTTCATGGTAATTAATTAATTATTGCCAAGTGTGGTGGGGGGCTGGCCATTATATATATATATATATGGCCATATATACCACCTGCACTTCAATGTTGACCCAAACCAGCTTGTTTTCCACTTGGTTTACATGCATTGGCTTGCTTTGGACGTACGGTTAACATATAACTCGTATGGCTTCCAGAAAGAAAAAAAGAAAAAGAAAAAAAAACATTTGAGCTAGATTTTAACTCTTCATGGATATATATGAACTTGAAGAAACGTACTCTTCATAGAAACACAAGTCTTTGAGCGTGAGATTGTTTTTTTGGTGGGAGAGGATCGAATCTTCCTTTGATTGTCAAAGACGAAAGCATTTATTCCCATTTGTTAGATTTCAGTTAATAGCTTCCATTTCCCTTTTTTAGATCTCTCAAGACTTGCTTTCCATACGAGGGAACGCGCTAATTTGCTTTGTTTTAAAATACTGAGTGATTGGCTTTGCCACGAGTTGGATCGACGTTTCAAATTTTTGGAGTCTAATTGCTTAATTAATTGTTACTAAACCCAGTTAACAACAACAACAAATCTAGTATATTTGGTTTTGAATATGTTTGAACATGGACTCCCTTTTGTTGATGATCATCTCAATTATTTACGAGTGATGAATTAATCTTCAATTCATACCGAGAGACCTGACAAAAATAATCTTATCAGATGAGATCTGTGAGTGTGAAAGTTTTTCTTTTCCTTTTCAAAACGAACATGGAAACAAGATAAGAAAATGCTACCAAGCTTTGTGCAAATTCCAAACCCGATGTACACACACAGTGTTTTTGGTTTTTCATCAAATATATTTTTTGAATGATTGATGATTTTTTAAAATAGATTCAATTAATATTAAATTTGCCATTTTTTTTTATATTTAAGTGTGTGTCAGTCAGGACTTAAAGTTCAATATTCATAGACTTAATATTTAGTTTTACTATGTATTAATTCTTATATGTTATATTATATTTATAAAAATACATATTTAAATTAACTGAGAAATAAAGAACTGAAAAGTTTAAAATACTTGATAAGTAAAAACATAAAAATTAATAAAAATATATTTGTATATTCTCCCACTTATTTCTCTCTTCTTCTTCTTATATTTATTTATTTTTTATCAAGTAAATACTAACAATTAATAACCGAATACCACAAATATTTTCCTTTTCCCACCCCTAATCTGATTTAATTACTATACTTCTTTACCATGCGCGCGTGGGGCCCAGTGTCAATTTGTTGGCTTTGACCCTATTAGGGCTCTTTTGTTTGTTACGGCTTGGATGGAAGCAGAAATGCATGTCAGGACAATCTTTAATTCCAGAAGATGAGGCCAGCAGCAAAGCTTTAGAGGAAGAGAGGTCCCCAAATCCTGTCATCAAAAGCTCCATACTCGAAACCCTAGCTTTATGCATTGATGTTCACGTCCTCGGTACCAGCTACAGGAGAGCTCCTAAAAGGTGGTTCAACCTTGTCTATTTGTTCGGTGCTTTTCTCATCTCTAATAAAAACTACATTTAAATCCAAAATGATGCATTGTTGAATCTCGTTTGGTATCATTGCATGCCTTTTTTTTTTGTTAAAATTTTAAAAATAAAAAAATAATGGTATAGAACTAACACTACCTGGCCAAAAAAAAAAAGAAGGGAAGGTAAAACTTAGCATGGCTGATGAAAATCTTGAAAACACTAGTTTTTAAAAAATTGAAAATAAATTAAAACCAAGAGCAAAAAAGAATTTTTTTTTAAAAAAACAACAACACCTAATTTTTTTTTTTAAAAAAAGATACCGTAGTTTTAAAGTTAGAGGGCTTGCTTAAATAAAGATGACAATTTAATCTGAACCAGACGAATACCGACTTGATTCAAACGAGTGAATACTTTCTGAATAGTTACATTACACGATATGTAATGAGTAGAGTATGATTATATTGTCAAACTTGACCCGAAATCAGCCCTAACTTAATCTGAAATATATATTTACATTATATAGATATATTTGTAAAACAATTAGATTTTTTGAAATACAATATGATATATACATATCTCAACTTGATATAAAACATACATATATGTATAATATTTATTATTTTTTCATTTAACATACACACACTTCATATATATATATATATATATATTAACTATTTTATTTTTTATTGAATAATAAATAATATTCAGATAATATTTAATATTCATATGAATACTCAAAACTCGATAAATAACTTATAAATATCTAATTTTTTTACCTAATAAATAATAAGTAAAGAATAGATATCAAGAAATTCCACTTGCAAATATCCATTGCCACATACAACTGCCTTTAAATATGTTTTTGTTTTTGTACAATTAAGTATAATTATAATGTAACTCCAATACTGAAAGCAAATCTACAATGATACAAAAATCTTCTCCACAGATCATATAAAACTTAATCACCACATGGAGTGATGTTCTTAAGAGCTAATTAATTGTGTTGATCTAAAAGAGTTTAAAGTAAATTAAGGATATTGCGGGCTTAACTATTTTAAAAAATAAACAAGAGTTGTTTTTCATGCGGGACACGTCGTTCCTAATCTTTATCAGCTATTCACTGTACGTACTTATGACCAGAAAAAGTAATAAGAACTGGATACAGTAGTACTGATAATTGCATGAGGACACGTGTGAAGATTTCGTCATCATCAACGATGTTCGTACACCTATAGATCAAAGATATTCCAACAATTATCGTGGAGGGATCGGCTGGCTTGTTGAGGATTTTGCTTCCTTTTTTCAGCATTTAGAATTCAAATCTATCAACATTTTCACGAGGATGTATGCATAGATATTGTAAATTATAATTTAATTTCAATATATGAAAATTAATTGATATGAAAATATATATTTTAAAAGAAAAGACAAAAAAAAAAATAAATTAAACGAACAAAGATATCCCACGGTAATTGTGAAAGTACTCTATGTGCACAAAAGAGGTTTAGAAAAGAAATTTCAAGATAATTATTATTACAAACATATCAATCAGTTCTTTTAGTAGGCCAAAGAGATCTAGATACACTTCTTGCAAAGAAAGTCAAAATAAATTCAGAATCTAACAAGAGGATAATATTAATTAATGGTTGATTAATATATCCTCTACCTAAAATTAATTTCAAGTCAATCTCTAGCTATATAATGATTACAATCTCTGAGTGACAAATGCACATGGATTAGATCTCTTCAAGTGTTTGAGAGAGTACTTTTACTTCTGTTTTTAGATGTTTTTTAAAAGTATTTTTAATTTTAAAAAATCAAATTAATTTTTTATAGTATTTTCTAATAGTTTTGATGTACTAACGTTAAAAATTACAATAAAATTACTTTAATATATTTTAAAATGAAAAATACATATAACTTACCTCATAATCCAAAACACACACTAATTAAGACTACACAGGGCATTAATTATTTGTAAACTGGAATATTTCTAAAGTTTTAATAAAGCTAATTTTTTGAATAAACTATATCTTGTCCCGACTTAATTATAGCTAGCTGAAGTCTCTGACTAGACCTGGGTATCAAAGACACAATATATATTCCTTGGGGGCTTAAAACAATTTTTGTAATAAAATTAATAACAATCGGATAACTATGTATATGTAATTATGACAAGAAAAGGAGAAGATTTTCAATATATATAAGAGTTAGATAACTATATATATATAATCCGAAATGACAATCATTATTGTGCCAATATATATATATATAATCAACAAGCCAAGATAGAGACTGTCTTAATCATATAAGGCATCATTGAAACCCTTTTGTTGGCAATGACATGAACTAAAGCCTGTCTTTGCGCTCAAAACCATCTTGGCAATTATAATCTTATTGGTTCATAATAAGCTAAAAAGTGGATTGTACTACGACACAGGTGAAATGATGTCAAGTGACCATCCATGCACATAATGTCTGGTAAGATATATCTAGGTTTATATATATGCGCGCAGAGCATGGCTCTTCCCCGGCCCCTTCCAAAAAAAAAAAAAAAGGGAAAAAAAATAGAGGTAAAGTACAAAACATATCGTGGTCATCATGATTGCAAGAGGGCCTCCATTTCTCATATCTTAATACCAGAAAAAGCTTCACATGGTAGAAGAATAACACTACAAAAAAGATGTATTCTTCTTTTGGTGATATAAAAGGTATTCTACTCTCCTCTCTGACAATATTACAGGTACATATATACAGCCCCAAAACATAAAGATTCTCACGCGCTCTATCGCTATGAATTCTAATATCTTTTTAGAAACAAGTAGTCTGGCAATGGTGTTTCAATTTAGGGTAGATTGCTACAGTTAAGGAAGAGAGATAGAGAGAGGGTATCTTTTGACAAAGGTTGTAGGGCTGCACATTAGGGATAGATACTTTATTTTATTTTATTTTATTGGTATTACTATACGTTTTCTTTTATGCAAGGTTAACTTGTCCCCCCCTTGCTTTCTACTAGTGTGTGTGAGAGGGAGAGAAACAAATCCCACCCTCTCTTCTTCTTCAAAAACGCACCCTATTCTTCCCTATTTGCATCGCATTTGTTCTTGAATCTCTTTGTATTCCCAGAGTCTCTTAGAGAGAGAGAGAAAGAGAGAGAGAATGTTCCATACCAAGAAACCCTCAACTATGAATTCCCATGATAGACCCATGTGTGTTCAAGGGGACTCTGGTCTTGTCCTCACCACAGACCCCAAGCCCCGTCTCCGCTGGACTGTTGAGCTCCATGAACGCTTTGTGGATGCCGTTACTCAGCTTGGAGGCCCAGATAGTACTTAATCTCTCTTTGACTAGCTAGTCTTTAGTTCTATTTTTATGTACGTTCCTAATTTGTTTGTGCTGATCACTTCTTCAATCTCTCTAATTAATACGTGTTCTATTGCCCCCCCTCTCTATGCTTGATCAAAAAATTTGCAGAGGCCACTCCAAAAACCATCATGAGAGTCATGGGTGTGAAGGGTCTTACCCTTTACCACCTCAAAAGCCATCTTCAGGTTTGAATAGAACATTCTTTCATACCTCTTTTGCTTTTTTATTGACACCTTTGCGGCATTTTCGATGTAGGGTTGGCTTGATTTCATTCATTCTTTTCCTTCTATCTTTAATTTTCATTTCTTTAACGTTTCTTTTCTCTTAATTTAGAAATTCAGACTTGGAAAGCAACCACACAAGGATTTCAATGATCATTCAATTAAGGATGGTAAGAGAGCTAATTAAGCCATCTTTATATACAGGGTTTTTATTTTTATTTTTATTTTTATCCTTTCGGTTGTTAAAGGTGGCAAGGAAGGACTCGGATTCGACTCCTTTCCTTCCTTTTGCTTTACACAGAGAGTGCTAAAATTAATCTAAATACTTACCTGTTCTATTTTAATTTTCCTTGCTTTGATTCCTATACATGCACAATGTGATCAAAATGATCAGATTAATTTTTTCATAATTTTCCATGGCAAGCAGCGTCGGCGTTAGATCTTCAACGAAGTGCAGCATCTTCATCTGGCATGATGAGCCGCAGTATGAATGAGTAAGTATTACATTCAAAAATACCTCTCTCTTAAACCAAACAATTACGAACAAGCAGAGTTCATGCAATTTTCATTTTCTTCTAAGGATAACAATAACGATATAAACAAAATCGCTTAAGTTTCTTTCTTTCATTTCTGTGGAATATATGTGTGAAACTGTACATAGCAGTAACTCACACATGATTGATGCGATTAGGATGCAAATGGAGGTGCAGAGAAGACTGCATGAACAATTAGAGGTAAGCACAGATCGATTGTTCCTCAACATCTACTCCTCCCTTTTCTTTATATATATATAAATTATTTTCTTAATAAAGACAGTCCGTGTAGACTTTATTTGATGCATATAAATTAATTCCAGGTTCAAAGACACCTTCAATTAAGGACCGAGGCTCAAGGGAAATATATACAAAGTTTGTTGGAGAAAGCTTGCCAAACCCTAGCAGGTGATCAAAACTTGGCTTCTGGAAGCTATAAGGGAATGGGGAATCAAGGAATTCCTGGTATGGGTGCAATGAAAGAATTTGGCACGCTGAATTTTCCAGCATTTCAAGACCTTAACATTTATGGGGGTGACCAACTTGACCTTCAACACAATATGGATAGGCCATCACTCGATGGTTTCATGCCGAACAACGACAACATTTGTTTGGGAAAGAAGAGGCCCGGTCCTTACGATGGTAGTGGAAAGAGCCCTTTGATTTGGCCGGACGATCTGCGTTTGCAGGATTTGGGATCAGGACCGGCATGTCTTGAACCCGAAGATGATCCTTTCAAAAGTGATCAAATCCAGATGGCACCACCATCAATGGATAGGGGTACTGATCTGGATTCCATATCTGACATGTATGAAATAAAGCCAGCGCTTCAGGGTGATGCACTGGATGAGAAGAAATTTGAAGCATCAGCAAAGCTAAAAAGGCCATCCCCAAGAAGATCACCACTAGCAGCCGAAAGGATGAGCCCTATGATCAATACTGGCGCCATGCCACAAGGCAGAAACTCACCATTTGGTTGAAGCTGACCTATGACTTGTGTAGATGTAAGTGACATGATATAAATTATTAAGCTTCTTTATAAGTATGAGATGTAGGGTTTTTGGACTCGAAAGTTACTAGCAATTTATTAAATTAGGGTTCTGCTCTGGGCATAACATAACGCCATGCGTGGCAAACAATCCAGTTAAATTGTTATGAATTAACAAGTACATTAAACTTGTACTTATTTTGGCACTTGGCTTCTTCTTGCATACCTCGTGCATCTTATATTTCATGGCTTGGAATACGGTAGCATATTAATTAACACTTAATTTAATAAATAAATTTCGTGGCAACTCCTCTACTACTATATATTAATATTAATTATTTGCTTGTAATTAACTCCCATCCCGTATGTTTGGTGTCGATACAACAAGGTGTCTTCAAGCTATATATATATATATATATATATATAACTTCATCTCCTTCATTTTATCTCTTTATTGAAATTGACAAGTACATATACACCACAGCCCTTCTAGTTTGTGCATAGAATTACATACAAAGGCAAATGCTACGGATTCTTGTCATCGCCTTGCTCCTTTCTTTATTCCATGCATTAAATTAAGTTCATACTAGCTAGCTTAGCGGATTAAGTTCATGGTGTTAACATTTCACGATATCTTCAAATGTCATCCGAAAACAGTTTGGTATCATCATTAAAGTATGTGACTGGGTTCAGTTTCGAACCATGAAAGGGATATCTAATGGAAATTCAAGGATAGAAAGAAAGAAGATATTTCATCGTGTCCTTGAAGACCCATTGAATCTTCTACTGAACAAAAAATATAAAAGACAAATGCCACTGACTTTGCCATTATCCCTGCGAAAAAAAAAAGCCACCGGCTTTAATTTTTCAATCAAGGCCCCAGCTTGATCATGAGGGATACAGGCATGAGTTCTAGATCAACAATTTGCGTACTTGACCTTCCTCGACGTGGTCGAAGAAAACAAACTGAAAAGACAAGAAAATAAAATTATGCAGAGTAATCCTCTTACATGCATGCAAGTTAAATTTACCAATATCATCACTAATTATGGCCCCTATTTATGTGAGAACCAGGGATTTTTTCTGGAAACAATGAATAATTAATCCAAAGAAAGAGCAACATGCATCTTCCTTTTTTTTTATGAGCGAAAAGGGAAATCAAGCAACGTTTATTAACCAGCTGCAAGACCAGGCCGGGCTAATACCCTCTCGAACAATAAGAAACGGCAAACAATATATATAGGCAAAAAAAAAGAAGAAAAAAATCCCTAAATTTGAATAAAGTATATGCAATATTTATGTAAAGCTAAAACCACATGAAAAAACATGTATCATGGAGGAGTGAAACATGTGTATCCAGAACCTCAATGCATTACGATACAGCTTATTTTATGAAACCGGAAAATTCAAAATTTGTTCTGATGGGGGCTTTTACAATCTCATAGCCCTGTACTTGTACAATGTCATGTTTGGTCCTCCTGGGTCAATGGTCAAGCCATCATGCCTGTTAGTAATCCAGAAATCTTTTTCTAACCGTTGCTTTTAAGTTAGTTGCTCTCAGTTAGTTTGTCCTATCATTGCAGACAAAGCCATTGGGGAAATGAACATAAGAAAAAAAAATCCACTATATCCCTGTCAAAAAAAACATTCTAGGGTTTTGGGAAGCACACATGCAGCAGTAAAATAATACATTTGATCTGAGTGAAGGGAGAGATTACATATATGGAAAGCTTTTTTCATGAAGAATAATATTTTACCCTTGAGAGAACCCGACAGGGGGTATCTAGCTAATTCATGCTCCTTTAATTAATTACTACTGTGTTCCAAGGGCATCAAAAGGAAGAGGACAAATTACTAGAGGGTAATCTCATCATTATTTTGGTATGCATGCATCAGCATGACGTGAAGGAAAAACGCACATATCCCTTTCACCATATTCTTAACTAAGATTTTGCCTCCCCTGATATTGAACCCTTTTTAGAACCATCATATGATCATTATATACATCGACAATGTATGCCATTTTATTAATTAGTTGATCTTATGGTGCATACTTTTGACTGATAAATTCTCTACCAATACTGAACCAGAACTCAGATTTTCATCCCAGTTCCATATTTGCCTATATTCGTGTACACACACACACACACACACACACATATATAGGCAAACTAAATAGTAACCAAATAAAAATATCACCCTTTAGTTATATATCACTAGGTTGGTGATGTAGCAAAGATGAGAAATATGCAGAGGTTTCTTTCTCTTTGTTGATGACAAAAAAGATGTGGTGCCACGACCTTTATCGGTTGCAGAGAAATTGTCAGGAAAGCTCCTTCTCTCCACACAGACACAAAGAGAAAGAAGAAAAGCTAATAAAGCCTAAAGGAGAGGAGGAATACAACGCACTTTCATGAGTGCACATATCGAGGAAGCTTCTACCTTTATGTGTACAGAGTTGAGGGTTTTCCTTGCCTCAAAACCTGCTGCATGGATACGTTTTATATTACATTTACACTAATTTACATGCATAATGTGAGCATTATGCTTTATGTGGTAATGATCATATAATAAGATTATGAATCTGCCAAGAAAGAAAATAATGATAGGGTGATTGAGGCACGATGTTCGAAGCAAATTAAATAATTGTTTGCATCCTAATTAAGGCACCTTGGATTCTGTTTAGCTTCCTCAGTCGATACGTTTGGGTTCTTGCTTTGAGTGTTTACTAGAAAAGTACTGGCTAGAAGCTTCTTTTGTCCCATGTCTCTCATGCTTTTAGCTAGGCATGTAGAAAATTTGTTCGTGGGGATTGAGTTAGTTAAGGATAAAAATAAGGTTGGATATGTGGTGGTCACGCTAAGGACATTGACTGGCGTATACCGTTTACTGTGATAATTATCGAAAAATACACCCGATGTAGATTTTTGTGTGCTCAATTTCACTAATCATTGCCAAAATAATGAAAATAACATTCGTTAGGACCTTTTTTTTACAAAAATTACACCCATTATCTTCACTTAGATGTTTTCAAATTATTATCACCCTAATTTATCCTTTTTTTAACAAAGAAAAAAAAAATGCCCATGTACATCATTTGAACCACGAACATCTCTTATTGCTTATTTCTTAGAAAACAGTACTATAAGATTTGTGTTTCACAAAAAAATAGGTAAAACAAAAACAAACATTTTTGGTCGAAGAAACGAACTGATACATAAAAATAAAGCTCTATCTAGCCATGACAGATACATGAACTCATTTATCATGTCTCAAATGTACATGAGTCTTTTGTTCACCAAATATTAACTAAAGTAATACAAAATAAACTGGAATTTAAATGTCTATAGACAATGACAAGGGGACAATTTGTTGAGATGGGCACATAGAAACAAGGATGGTTCACGTGATTTTAGAAATAAAAGGAATGATTTGTATAATTGTAAGCTAATTATAAGACACATCAAGAATCCTTTAGTTTAACTTTTCACATGAAATGATCATGAAATATCACTTATATATATCCAACGGGATAATAAATATTTATGAAATCAACTACTTAACTTCCATGGGAACACGGATTTAAGAGAATTTTAAGAATATTAAGATAAGTCCTCATGTTTAGAGCAAAAAAAATAATAAAACCATTACATGCAAGCATTTATACACATTAAAATTAAAAAAAAAAACTAAGATTGATCGGTGTTTCACTATGGATTCCATCACAATTCATTGTGGACTTGCTCAAATGAATTAATGAATTTTTCCTTCTTAAACAAAGCAAAACAACATGATTTGAGGAGTGGTATGATCTTTTTCATTAGATACATTTGTCATTATAAGATTGAATAGGGGCATATCGGTTTTTTTTTTGCACTGTATAATGACTTAAATACCCTCAAAAGAAGAATTTAATTAACTTTTATATAGGTATATTTTTTTAGTTTTCAATTTCAAAAGGACAAAAAAATATATAAAATACCCTTTAGGAAAAAAAATCATGTAGTTGTTGTCTTGGGGCTTTTTTTTCTTTTTGGATGAGAGTTAATTTGGTCTTTTAATAAATGCAAAAGAAAACAATTCATAGGTGCAGACTCCTGTGATAATTAAACATAGCCTTTGATGGAAGCGTTAGAAATGACCCACTAAGGTCTTTCTAGCGGGTAGACACGTGGTAGTGGAGACTGCTGGTATGGCTTTGATGGACTTTTTTCTTGTCCTTTTTATATAGGGTTATTGTGGGTCATGAGTTAGTCAATTTAACCAGGTTTAACTTAGTTTTTGTTTCAATGTTTTTTCTATTGATTTAGCTTTGGTCTTCTTTTTTAGGCTTTTTTGTTAAATGGTTTTTTTTAATCCCGATCTCATATCGGAGGTCGCAAGTTTATCAAGTTAACTCATTTTTTTTTCTTTTCTATTTTTGAAATTGTTTTTGTTTAATTTTATCATTTAACGATAGGTTATTGGGCCTTGAATTGTGATTTTTTTCCCTTTTTTTTCTGTTGGGCTATCCCAAGTCACAAGTTAATTAGTTATCTTAGATTGACTCAATTTTTTTCAATGATTTTTTATTTAATCTTTTTTAAAAGTAATATTATTTATCTCGAGATCATATTATGAGTGGCAAGTTTGTCAAATTAATTAGAATTGACTCAAATCACCATTCATTACCCAAACATTTTATTTTTATATATTAGATAAAATTTAACCCGATCTGGGATGCAAGGCAGGCCAACCATCTAGTAAGAATAATAAAGGATGAGGGTTGAAGCACTCAAGAGACAGTACTTTAGCAGGAAATAGTTGAATTTTCCATGGAGAGATATCAGATTCAAACCATGGAAAAAATGGGTTGGCGATTAAGATGAAGGCTTGGGAAAAAAAAGGGGGGCATATACGCGCGCACAAACTTCCTTTATTCGATTATGAATTTATCATTGATAATAAAAGGTCAATTGTTTGCCTTTGAAAAAATAAAAAGAGGGCACGGGACATTCAATATGCTTGGCCCAAAATAAGAATGAAAACCTTTCGGAGACGCTCTAAACTCGCCTGGGCCTTACCAGACCGAAATGCTCTTAGTGGAGCTGTTTTCGTTGAACGAGCTAAAGCTGATGAAATAGAATTTCTGTTCAAAGTACACGACGTCCTATCGAGCTGCCTGATGCCCCCCAATGCTTAAAGTTTTAAAAATCCTAGGTGCTACTTTGTAACAAGCAGGACAGTCCACGGCAGAATTTTATGAACCACCGCAACAACTTGTGTCAAAGTGAAACTAATATTCAGCACATATTAGATTCCACATATCATCAAATCACCACAGTTACATGGAAAAAAGACCTCATAACTCATCTTGCTTCCCATAGACTCCGATCTGTAGGCTAAGGGGCAGCACCTCCTACGAGGTGGGCCTGTGAGTTGTCAGATGTCTGTTCTTGGGAACTGGGATATGTTTTTCTCATCTTAAAGTTATGGGGGTGTTGAATTATACGTGTTAAATATATGATTTAAGAATTTTCTTCGAGTTATGCTGAAAAATAATTGGACCAGACCTCCCCCCATTAATTTCCATGGGTTAATGTCGGGACAATTCACCGTTTAAGCTTCAACGCCTCCTCTTATCAGCATCATTTTAATGCTTCGTATTTATGGTGGATGCATAAAGTTTCTTATGAGAAAGAAATGTTCGCGACTTTTACTTCATGTATCACATTTCTTTCTTGGATTTAATAATCTAACATTCTACATAAATGAAATCTAAATAACAGTATTTATAAAATAAATAAGAATATATAAAACATTTTAAAAAAAAAGGTGTTTTCCCTTCGAATCCAAGCGAAGCAATTATTCTCAAAAAAGAAAAGAAAAAAACCTCCATGACAGGGTTTAAGGCCCAAAACAGGCTGAGACAATTACAATATGGTTTGTTGCTTGATTACAAGGTCACAGCGCATTAAGCCCATAATTACAAATGGCCTACTAAAAATTATTTCTAAGGTTTATAAGTCCAGCTTAGAGTTTTCTCTGTGTCCTCATCAGGCTCTTCCCAGCCCATGCTTTATCCCCTTCAAAGTTCGAAGCAATCCCAGTTCATGAGTTTTCTTTCAGAAGAGACATTATAAATGACAAACACTCGCCAGTGTCAGTAAGATTCGTTCTCTGATTTTCAATTTCCCAGTAGCAACTCAAAAGTAGACTCGGGAAGATTATAACAAGCTTGAATACAACTTTTCACCTAGCTATATTATAGATTTAACGCCTGTGAACACCTAATAAACTTAACATCTTATTCCATCCCAAGCTTGAATTGGTCATTTTGTTCTTCGTGGCTTGGAAACCGGTTACATACTACACTTGAAGATTAAATACACCACAAACCGCACCAGTATTGCAATTAGATCAAAAACATAGTTAATGCCAGTTAATCATGGAGAAGCATCATAGATATCAGCAGGAGGGATGAAATAATCCATGGAAAGCCCTGGCACATTGAACACGACATCATCGATCCTCCATACTTCTTCCATTCTAGTCCTACTGTGTTGCACTGACACTTCCTCGAATCGAAAAACTGTAGCAATTGACCTTCCTTGATGAGCAATTAACACACCATCCACATCTCTATAGTCCCCAATACTACTTCCTATAGTAGTCTCCCAATAGATAGTTTCATTTTCTGGAGTTTGTACCCTTGTTAGATGGGAGTCCTCCAAATACATTAAGAGGCCACTTTTTTGGCAAAAATAGCCATACAGTACATGCCTAAGCACCTCAGCTGGCCCTTCACTTCTTTCCATTACAGCTTCTCGATCAGCAGCTACTTTTAAAACGAAGCAATCATCCTCGCCAATTCTTTTCTCCCCCAAGCATTGTGCTTTAGCAAATAAGCTGGCTGTACTCTTTGGATCCAGGCCCTGGAATACCACCACATGATTAATTAAGTGCACGAAGAAAAGTTCTAAGTTTTAGGTGATATTAGTGTTCGAGCACATAATTAGATGCAGGACAGGGTACTAATAACTTGTAATTTAAGAGGTTTCAGGTTTGAGCTTATATATATATATATATATATATATATATATAAACTAAGGAAGCATGACAAGACACCTGAAATCAAATGAAAGAACCACAAATTAAATTCATAAATTTCAAAGAATTCAATGAAATACTGTTAGACACTGATCCCTATCTTTTCGTCTGAGAATGGAGGATAGCCGATCTAAGTCTCGAATTATTAATTATTAAAAGAACAAGGATATGATGACGAGGGAGGTCCAAATATTTTGGTACTTCTACACATATTCTAGCTCAGCTTTGACATCCTTATAATTTCAATAATACACGAAAATAAAGGAAGTAGAATCATATGCTTTTTATTCAAGGTGCACAATATCTCAACAGCTGCAGGCCAGTGATTCCTCTCATGTCATGGCAAGCAAAGGAAACATATACAAAATGGGGATGCCACTCCTGAAAAAAAAAGAAACCTAAGCATAAATGTTCCTTCACGAGTTATGACTAATTCCCTGGTTTTTTGTGGGAAACGGGGCTTGGCCCAAAAACTCCAAAGGAATGTTCATCCTTCTGTCACTTGGGGCTAGAGGCAAAGGAAGGAGCCCCGGGCGAGGTACTGGGATTTCAATTTTCAAGTATGCCACGATAGTTTCTAACTTTGAAACTCGCCATAATTTCGAAAACGAAAAAAAAAAACAGAAAATTGGAGAAAGGAGAGAAGGAAAACGATTGACATGGGAACGAGAAGAAAATAAACAAAGAAGAGGGGGGGGGGGGGGGGGGCAAGAAAAGCAAGGGGCGATAATGCAATAAATCAGGTGCTATTCACTAAAGTGCAAAAAAGGAAAGTAAAGTGCAAAGGGATGATTACAAGCTGCAGTCCCACAAATATATGTGTATATACTTTGAACATGATCAAAGATGACGTCAAAAACAAAATCACGTGCCATTCTTAACTCTGAATAACGTGAGAGTTCAAAAAAAGAAGCTAGTCTGTCTGGTAAAGCTCAAGACAGTTTCCCTATCATGTCAGCTACTTGTACATAGATCCTACCATTTCTCGGGATTGTGATCTACACATATAGATAGGTCTTCAAATTTTATTTTATTTTAAAGAAAAAAACTTGTATTGGTCTTCCATCCCCATCCTTATGTCTGGTATGTAAATTCGATTGAAGTAGATTAAAAGTAAATTGTAGAGTAAAAAGCAATGTTCCTAATTTTGTCTTATCGTCTTCAACCTAGAGAAAAACAGAAATATTCCTCAGCTCACCCTATTGTTTCTTCTCCCTCATAGCCCGATATTGCACTACCAGTTTTAGATCACTAGTTTTCTGGCTAATGTTTCTTTATGGTTAACTAAAACTATGGTCTTCAATCTTTAAGGGGGCAATTTCATCAAGATTAATATTGAATTTGATGCACTATATATATAGTTTGTACCTGGATTATGCGACGTAGAGGGCGTTGGGGTCCCTTGGCAGCATGAGTGCCTAGCCAAGGAGTGTGACGCCACACGGTCTTCCCATCGCTGCCTGCTATGACCTTATTTTCCCCAACAACCAATTCAAGAGACCACATCCCCGGCAACATTTGCCAAAGAACAAAGCACCCATTTTCGCCACTTCTCGTCCCCAAGCTCTTCACGTTTTTTCCCGAGGAAATTTCTGTCTCGCAACGAATCATCTTCACACTCCCTGTTGAATACATGTTTTTCATACATTTTTGTTGCTTTAAACACCCTGTTGCTGCCAAATATTGTTGGATGATATAATGCGCGGCAGAATTTTCCTATAGAAAAAATTGATAAGATGGAGTTGCCGAATTAAGAAAATAAACATATGGATAAGTAGTGTAGAAGAACTTACAATAGGAGTGTTTTTAATGTGAATGCGATGAATGGGGTCGTTAACTAGAGGGATTGGAGCTAGAGGGCAGCCCAAAACTCCAAGTAAAAGCCTTAAATCTTGTCCTTTGACTGGAATACTCCCATGTAACGATACTGAAAAACTGTTACCTGCTGGAAGACCCTTTTGCAATCGAAACCATTCACGAATTACTTCCCATGAGCTTTCCTTTTTGCTACCTTCTTCTTGCATGTCGGGGTCAGGACCTTCTAGCAGCGGAGTTAAGGTTTGTGTGCACCATCTTTGCTTCCTTCTTGCTCTGGAGCCCATGGTTGCGAGGAGATTAATGTTAAGAAATAGAAAGTGAAAGTTGTTGAAGATGAAGAATGGGGTTTAAAGTAAAAGTGAACAGAAGTTGTATATAAAAGCGTTTATTACGGTTGTGAGTATAGCTAGGAATGAGAAGGAAGAGACAAAAAGGGACAGCTTATCTGTCCAACGGCAGATGATGGTAATTATTATAATACAGACCTGCATGTTGGGATGTCTTTCGCTTTATTCTTTTTTTTTTCTTTTCTTTTAGACTCCTCTTGTCGTTTAACTTCTGCAGGGATTCTCTTGAGAAACTCCAGGTGAGAGGAGCCGGATGGTTTAGGGGCTGTATCTTTCTATATTTTGGAGATAAATATAAATTTAGCTCTCTCTTTCTTTCTAATGCATGTCTCTGTGGACCCTTTGATCATACCCTACATTTTTTTTATCTCCTAATTACCCTGGTCTTCAGGGGTAATCTTCCTTAAAATCACTGCCCTGCGTAATAAGAACAGTGAGAAGTCTTCATGATTGGCCCACAGCAACATCGATACTTCATTTCATTCATTTCTCCAGTGTTTATTCATCTGCTACACATTTCCTGGGAGTTTTCTGGTATGGATGTAGCCACGTCTATCTGCACTAGAGACGTACATAGATAAATAATGTTGGTAGGGTTCTGCTGACAAGGACACCCTTCCGTTTCAACCATCTCCGCTGACATATTTCTACCTGAAATTTATTTTTATATAATAAAATAACACACTATTCAAAATCTGAGCTCTTAACTTTTTTAATGACAAATATACCCTTCTCATCACTCCCCTTGAATCAAACTCTTTCAAGAACTCTATATTACACTTCCAATTTCCTACCATTTTCTATGTGTGTGTGTCTATATATATATATATATAACAGCGCATCTTACAGAACATATTTTATTTTAGAATATATATTTTATTTTAATTCTAATATCCCGCCAGTACTCTAGATAAAAGTAATATTTTAAAAAATAAAAATCGACATTATAGAAATTGAGTTTTATTTTTGAAATGATATGTGTCATAACCTAATTTTTTAATAAATAATACAAAATAAATGGATAAAAATATATTTGAGAATGGAGTTAAGACAACACAAAATTTGAAGTTTGAGGATGTAATTATTAAATTTGAGAGTCAATTGGTCAATAATTGAAGAATTAATAAGGTGGAGACTTTAATTAAAAATTTGAATTAGTTTAATTAATAAATCAAGTGCTTAATTAAATAATTAATAAGTTTGAGGATTTAGTTAAGTTTTGATTTAATTGATTAAAAAGATCAGGGGTTTGATTAAAGAAATACCAGATTTGTGGGTTGATTAGAAGCAAAATTTCAAGAAATTAAGAGACTGAGGACCATAGTGAAATTATTGGTTTATTTTATGAATTTTGACTGATTTTTCAAGGATGATTTTGAAAGAATTAAAAATTAAAGATTTAATTAGGGGCCAAATTGAACAATCCGGAAATTAAGGACTGTTTTTGTAAACATTGTTATAGATTAGGGATTCAATTGAAATTAATCCAAATGGCAAAATTGAAAGGAATTTTTAATTAATTGAGATCCAATGGTTAAAATTCCAAAGATCAGGGGTCAAAATGAAAATGTTCATTGCTGCGGAAACATCGCCGTTGCTGGTGGAACAGCCGTATTCGTCTTCTCCATCCTGATTCAACAGGCTGAAAATCTGCAACGAACTTGATCCAATCGTGGGCCAGTGACTGGGCTGGGTTGGCTGGGTATAGCCTAGCCCATGTGGGCTGAGCTGGACCCAGCCTAAAAATGTAAAAAAAAATAAAAAAATAAAAAATGTGTATGTAAAAAATATAAATATGAATTTATTTTTTTTATTTGATGCCAGAGTCAGAATAAAAATACCGATTCAAATTTATTTCATTGTATTTTATTTAGTTATATAAAAATAAAAAATGTGCATGAAAAAAAAATAACATAAGATAAAATAAAATAAATTTATTGGTTTATTCATTGATGCCAAAGTCAGGAATAAAAATATTAACGTAAATTTATTTTATTTTATTTAGCTACATAAAAATAAAAATAATGTGTATGTGTAGAAATAAATTGATTTTTATTTGTTTATTCACTATCACCAGAGTCAGGAATAAAAAAGAATAATGATTTAAATTTATTCATTTTGATACCTACGTAATATTTACCAACACCAGAGTTGGAAATATTCATAGTTGAATATTCACTGACGCTAGAGTCAGGAATATTACACGCAAACCATCATAGTATAAACCAACAAATATGTTAGCAATCAATAACAAAGATCAGCAATGCAGCCTGCCTCAGGTATGATGTTTGCGGGGTGATAATATCTTTCCTTTTATGTAACCAGTCCCGAACCATAGAATCTCTATTGACCAGTTAGAATTTTTAGTGACCATAATAATATTAGATAGCAGCTTTTTAAATAAAACTATTTTTTATTCAAAAATAAAATATCAAAAATTTATTTTTTTTCTTGATTAATTTTTAAAGTCGCGATATCTAATTGCAACAATATGCTAATGATGTTATAGTACACTTCACTTTTATCGTAGATAAAAATCGGTTCAGCGTAAAAAATAGTGGGAGGTGTTGCCACTAAAAGTCAAAGGCAAACATTACCAAGGCCATGTTTGTTTCCTAGAATTCACTTTCCGGGAAACCACTTTCCAAACTTTCCTGTGTTTGTTTGCCATTATGAAAATTGGTCAACGGAAAACACTTTCCGGTCAACGGAAAACACTTTCTAGTCAACGGAAACACTTTTCGATCAACGGAAAACACTTTCCAGTCAACGGAAACACTTTTCGAATTTGGTTTGATTTTCAGGAAAGTGTTTTCCCTTTTGGCTGTGTTTGTTTTCCGGAAAGTGATTTCCGGAAAACCACTTTCCAAACTTTCCTGTGTTTGTTTGCCATTAGAAAAGTTGGTCAACGAAAAACACTTTCCAGTCAAAGAAAAATTTGGCTTGGTTTTCAGGAAAGTGTTTTCCTGGAAAATTTGGGCGGAAAACACTTTCCGGAAGTTGTGAAAAATTTAGAAATGTCATTATTTGCTGATTATATCAAATTTGATCCTCAAACTTTTGATTGATATATATAATTTGTTTTGAATATTTATTTTTCAATTCCATCTCTTAAAATTTAATTTTTATATTAATTTTGATCTTTATTTTTATAATTACTATTTTCTTTTTCCTTATTATTTTTTATTGAAATTTTTTATCTATCAAATTTGATCCTCATTCTTTTGATTGTTACTTATTTTATTTGAAATAATTTATGAAATGTTAATTATTATTATTTTAATTTCTTCACTTTTTATTTTTTTTAATTTTTTAGATTTGATCTCTATTATTTTGATTATTATTTATTTTATTTGAGATAATTTATGAAATTATATTTTTTTTCAATTTCATTCTCATTCAACTTTTTAATTTGTAAGATTTGTTCCTCATTATTTTAATAAACTTGAGAAAAATAAAATATTAATAAGTTATTTTCCAGCTCATTTTCCATGACATAACCAAACACTGGAAAGTGTTTTCCAACTTATTTTCCATTACACTACCAAACATCGAAAAATACTTTCCCGGAATTTATTTTCCTGGAATTTATTTTTTCCAGAATTTACTTTCAAAAAAAAAACTACTTTCCAGCAAACAAACGGAGTCAAAGAGTGTAGAAACGTAGCAAACCTCTTTTAAAAATATAAAAGGTTATTTTAATAAATTTAACTTCTGCGCGGTGACTTTAAATTTAAATAAGCAATAATTACAACATTCCCTTTCCTTAGTTAATGGACAGCGATTAACCTCACTTGAATTCCCGGGTGTCTTTTCAACGCTCTTGATTCGGTACGATGCTCTTGGTAATGTTTGACAAATACTTGAGTACAAAATCCTCTCCGGTCATTAGATCCGAGCTGACACGGGGCAATTGAGGTTCAGTGCAATCACTAGCTTCCTGGCCGTATCTTCTTTAATGGTGATTATTAAATCTGCATTTCCCAAAATGGTTCCCTCGAGCGTATAATCTTGCCACCATGCGATAATTTAGTTTCCAAAAGAAGAATCGTCGAATATAGGCCTACCTTATCAGTAATCATTAGCATTAATCACAGAATTTCGTTTTTTTTTACAATTAATATCAGACGAATTTCGCTTTTAATTTTATATATAACTACTATCAGCCAATTTATCAAACCTTAAATATCAGTGATCATGATTTGTCAGTGAATACCAGAAGGAAAAAAAAGAAAAAACTAGGTGCCCACTTGCACTTATATTCGACGTTGATAGTAAAGTTGTCTTAATTTTTTTGAAAAAAAGCTTATCATCTGGGATCCACAAAGAGGTGGGCCGGCAATTGGATCTCAATATTACGATTAATGTGGTGGAGAGTCGGCATCAATGGCGAGTGGCAGATGGAGGGAGATGGGTGATCTTCCAAGCCGAAAGCACTCTCGGTTTTGGTGAAAGGTTGAGACGTAACTTTCATTTGCTGGGAAGTATAAGCAGGATCGATATACTACAATATTAATTTGACATCGAAACACATGGTAAGATTTATGCACATGATTACATAAGAATAGCTGGTCTATCACATCTTAGTCTTGTATTTCAAGTAGACAACCATGACGTTAACATCATCTCACCCTGCAAAAAACTGCAAGATACAAAAGAATGCTTGACAAAAAGAGGGCAACTTTGCACTTGAGACAATCTCATGAGACCAAACTCTAAGACATCACAAGTACGGGTGTTCCTTGTTTCGTTTATAAGAAAGTTTGTTTCGAAATTAACTCCTTTTTTCTTAAATAATTTGGGTTTTAGTATTTTTTACTAAACATAAAACCATTTTTAAAAACCTTAAGAGGGGAATATCATGACAATAGGTCTACGGTGGAGTTGTAACCCTTTTTTTTACATGAATATTAAGAACTCATTTATTTATGTGATTGTTTGTTTTTGTAATTGTATCACGTTTTGGTTGAACCACAATATATAAGTGTTTGATTACAGTTTAGATCTATGTTTTTATTAGTTGAACCCATCACTTTACCAAGTTTATACTTCAATTATGAAAAAACAAGTTGAGCCTGCTTTTTGCACACAAGTGTGGAGTGATAGATTTTCTTGTTACTGTTGAAGCATCGAGAATGATCATTGTAGTCTTTTCTCTTCTTGTTTTATCATTCTAGAACACCAAACATGTCCAAGATGATGTGGTGACTCAGCCTCCATACCTCGGTAAAGATGGAACATGACAGGTAGAAAGTTACCCGAGATAGCCCATTCATTTTGACGTTGATGCGTTCGCCCTTCGCTATCTGATCAGCCAGCTTTAGAAAGTTTACGCGCATTGGGCCCTTACAAAAATAGACACTTGCCCAACAAACTAGAAACATAAAACGCAGGCCCAAGAGCCTTAGCCCAGAAGTTCATGACCCGCCTTAGAAACCCAGCCCAAGTGAAATACAAAACAAAACAACAAGTGCTCTGCCTAGCAGCAATTGTTTGGTGGACATGCTGCCTGTTTTGTTACCTTCATATTGATAAAAGGGTGAAATAGGAGAAGACGACCACTTGAATTTTGTATATCAAGTGAGATATGTATTGTGTAGCATGAACTGTCTTGTGACTAGGTATGAATTGCATGTAGCATTATTCCTCGGTGTTCGTGCACTGTTTTGTGTGTCACTGGCTTCATACTTCATAGTTGTCGGATATAGGCTTGTAATCTGATGAGTTAATTAAAGTTTAATTTCAATCAAGGATATGATTTCAACTGCTCCTGCTATGACAAGGCTGCCAACTGCCATACAGTGCAGTAGGCAGACAATAGTCACATGGATTATGGACGTAACATGTAACCAAGAGATCTGCTCGATCCAGCTTTAGAGCATCTCTCGAGCGAGGAAGACATATTCATCAATCTGTGTCGGCAATTGTGAAAAGATTGCAAAAAAAACATGAGTAGGGCAATTGTTGCACGTCCTTTAATAATTGATGCGTGTTTTTTTTTAATCATTTTTTATATTTTTAGATTATTTTTATATCTTCATGCTAAAAATAAATTTTAAAATATAAAAAAAAATTATTTTATTATATTTTTAAATAAAATACTCCTTTATAAAGCTAAAACACTACATGGTGTCTTTATCTTCATTGCAGAAGGTATTTTTTTTAATTATTATTATTAATGTAAGATATTCAGTTCAATTTGTGTATACTTTAACTAATTTCTATAAATTCTAAAATTAACAACCAGATAAATTTCTAGTTCCTATAAATACTAATAATTACAGGAAAAATAGATCCTTTGATCCTAGGAGAAGGTGTTCTCGGCAACCCATGTGGTTGTTTCAAAGTTGTGGGCTCATTTGTTTCAAACTTTACAGAATGTTCGTTTCTTGTGGCATGAAAGATTTTATCTTAACTCAGTATTTTATTGCTGCATTATAAAACTCAGTAAAACAAAAATAATTATCAAAGCAAGATGGCTATAAAAAAGAATTAATTAAAAATTATTGTTTTATTTTACAAATAAATCACGTTCTTCTCTCTCTATGTATATTTATTTTATTGCACAATGGATGGATTTTCCGATCCATCCAGGTGGAGTTTGGAAACCAAAACTAGGGTACAAGAATTCACCCGTAGAATAACTTAAAATAACTTCCATCAGCACCACAACTTTATATTTGCATATGGCCGAAAACAAGCAGGGCCGATCACTAACATGGCCCTAAGCAATAATTTGTCCGCCATAAGTGGTCCATGCATGCTATCATTTCCATGACTCCAGCAAGAGTAGTTTTGATTTCTTGTTTGCTATTTCCATGATTCTTCATCATCACTAATCTTGTGATTCCTTGTTAATAATAGTCCTTGGTGCTATTTCCATGATTCTCCCTGACGTGTTTTATATGATCATCCAAAACTAATCATCAGCTTCGCTTGGTTTTATTTTTTTTCGACGCGATCCTTGGACAAAAGACCTATAGTTACCGGCCAGCCTGTAATTTCTTACCCCCTATGGGCCAAGATTTATTGTTGAAAACAAGCTAGCTTCACTATTTTCATATCTCTACCACTCAAAAAACAGAAGAAAAAAAGGTTCATAGAACCAAATACCAAAACATGGCAACTTCAGCTCCACTTATCTCAAAATCCCAGTTATCGTCCGGCATAGAAACCTTGGATCATCAGGAGCAACACTCGCTAGATGACACCATCGAAAAATACATAGAAGGTTTTGGACCGGCACAATATCTGCAAGTCATCCTTGTGTCATTGGCATTTCTGTTCGATGGGCAGCAAACCTTCATTAGTGACTTTTCTGATGCTGTACCCTCATGGCACTGCACTGATTTTAGTAATCAAACTTGTTACTCGAGCTCCAATTTTTGCAATCTCTCAAACAGTGAATGGGCCTGGGATGAGCCAGCCAGCTCATCGATAGTTTCCGATTGGGCCCTTGAATGTGGCGGTTCAGTCATCGTCGGCTTACCCGCTTCAAGTTACTTTGTGGGCTCCCTGATTGGTGGATTTACTCTTGCTACGCTTGCTGATTCCTGGCTTGGTAGAAAGAAGTTGCTCTTCCTAACTTGTCTAGGTATGTCCACAGTGGCACTTATCACTGCCTTCTCCACCAATGTGTGGATGTATTCAGGTTTGAGATTTGTTAGTGGACTTTTTCGCGCATCAATTGGAACGTGTGTTGTTGTGATGTCAACAGAAATGGCAGGGAAGAAATCGGGTGGATTTGTAAGGGTGGTGGGCTTCTTGTTTTTTGCTCTAGGAGCACTCTCACTGCCCCTTATAGCTTACTTGAATAGAGGTTCTCCATGGAGATATCTTTACATTTATACCTCTATTCCAGCCATCGTTTACTGTATAATAGCTTATTTCTTTGTTAGTGAGTCTCCAAGATGGCTTTGCATGCGGGGGCGTGAAGCTGAAGCAGTTGCAATTCTGAATAAAATGGTTCCAACAAAAAATATTAGTAGCTCTATTCTAAAATCTGCCTACAAGCCCCTCGACCATGAGCAGTCGAATCTTGACATTTATTCATCGATGAAGAGCTTGCTGGAGAGGAGATGGGCTTTGAAAAGGTTGTTGGCTGCAATGACTCTTGGTTTTGGTGTGGGAATGGTATACTATGGCATGTTCTTGGGGGTTGGAAGCTTGGGTTTCAACATCTACCTTAGCGTGACACTTACTGCATCCTTGACCATACCTTCTATTCTTTTGCTCCCTTATGTAATGGAAAGATTTAATAGGAGAAGTTCAGTTGTGGCCTTTGGTATTGCAAGTGGGGTATGTAGCATTGTCTGTGCAATAATTGGTGAAGAACTAAAGACTTTCCAGATTATCATGTCTTTAGCATCTGCTTTCTGCTCGTGTGCCGCACTTAACGTCCTGCAAATATACACTACAGAGTTGTTCCCTACTTGTGTAAGGATTTCAGCCACATCAATGTTTAGGCAAGCTATAAACTTCGGTCCCATATTAGTTCCACTGTTAGTTTCAGCTGCCAGGAGAAATAATTCTGTAGTTTATGGAGTCTTTGGATCAGTAGAAATATCCTGTATCTTCTTTGTCATCTTCTTGCCAGAGACCAGGGGTCTGTCACTTTCCAATGCCATGGATGAACAAGAGAAGAAGGATAATACAAACGCGTATGTAAGCTGATTATAAAATCTTTATGGGTTTCTGGTAAGAAATTGAAGAAGTCAAATCATTTATGTATGCATCTAGCTACTTTTAATATTAATTCTGATTAATTCTCTATTTTCCCGCTTGGAAACTGTCCGCTATTGAATTTTCCTCTCTCTCTTTTTTTCTCTCCTTCTCCTGTAATTTGCTTGCATTTTTGCTAGATGATACATTTGGGTAGCAACTTAATTAGCAATCAAGTTCGGTCTAGAACAACATGCAGTACTCATCAAACAGTTGATGATCTCCAATAAACCATTTGGTTGACAACTAGCAAGTTCTGATGGGCCAACTATTGGCAAATCCATGGCTGATCGACGACTTTTGCCCAACTATCTACATTTTAGTTACTTGGCAAACAGTGGTCCTGTGTATATGTTTTTCTTTTTTGTTAGCAAATAAGGAAATGTCTGGCTGTGTTCTTAACTACGCTCTATAACACTGTTTTCATGCTTTTAAGTATGCCAGACTACAATTCTGAACACTTTGTTAGCATATCTCCACCTAAATTTGAACTCATCAGTACACCCCAACAAATCTCCACTCTCGGGAAACATATAACTTGATAAAATTATTAAATTAAGATACCGTGGGAGGAAGAAACAATTTTATATACAGATTATTTATGCTTACACCTCCTACTCAAGAGCGGCTGGCAAGCGAAAATCACCATGCTCGTGGTTCTAATTAATTATGAATAATTTTTCTACCGTTCAAAGACTGATTCAATAATCAATACCACTAGGAATTCAATAATCAAATTAATCACCATCCTCGTGGTTCTAATTAATCATGCTGTAGCCATTTTGCCCAAAGTATTTCTCTCATCGAAAAGTTCATCATGTTTTGCCAGTGAAGGAATTTAAGAAAATTATCTAGTACTAGATTTCTTATCAGTATACTCTAAATTAGCAATATCATAATTAGAGCTAAAATAATATTATTATCAGAGATGAAAAAACTATAAATCCACATGTAAATAGGAAATGCAGAGGAGGCCGGCAATTCTAGACTGCTAAAATAGCCAGTGCAAATTTGTTTTTGATTCTCAAAAAAAAAAAAAACAAAGCAATTACAAAAAAATAATAATAATTAAGGAATGGAAGACCCATCCGAGTAGCTTGTAGCGACGGGTGAGCGCATAATAGCCTTTTTCCTCTCTTACTCGCCCAATCCAATTCCAAGTCCAAAAGGCAACAGCTTCTTCTGATCGAACCACCCTGAGGTCGGAGGCATATCCATCGAATTGCAGAGAACTCGAGCTATTGTTTCGATATAATAATTTTTATACCATTATACAATTAATTTAAGACGAAAGAACACTAGCTAAAATTACGATTTTACTAATTGGCGTATGCTTCTTGCTAAAAAATTTCCAGATTGTAATTTTAGATTTGAGTGCTCTCTAGTTTTTAGCCACGCAATTTGTAGCGTCAGACTAAACAATAGTAAATTCTATCGTCACCAGGGCACAACGTGTAAAAGCCTTTACCAAACACTCTCGTAACGACCCAAGCGAGATATAAATGATGGTTACACGTGGTGAGCAATTGGTGGGTCTAAACAAGCTTAATTCATTTTTTATGTGTTTCATTTTTAAAAAATTAAATTAATATTTTTAGTATTTTTTTAATAATTTTAATATACTGCTATTAAAAATAAAATAAATAAATAAATAAAACTTTAAAAAATATCATAATCCACTCATTTTACATACATCTAAATGGTGTGGGGAATCGTTGTTTCCCTACATCCAAAAATACTATGGATTACAACAGTAATCCATAATGTATTTTTTATTATTATTATTTTTTTCAACTTTACTTTTTTTTTTTCAACTTTTCTCTGGTTTTTTTTTACATTTATTTTTTAAAAAAAATTTTTTTGTTGGTTTTAATTAATTAACTGTCCATCATCTAAAGGTTTACATTATCCCACATCGAAAAGGGCAAAAATATAAGAGAAAAATTTGGACACCTCCAACTATTGTGGAATTTTTATTTATATATTATATTTCATGAATCTCAAGAACCATAACATGCCAATTCATAGTCAAAATTACCTGCTTGCTATATGCTGTAGCGATAAGTTTATTTATGGAGATTCCGAAAATAAAAAGGTTTATTTATGGATTAACAACAGATGTTACGAGTCATCCACCATTTCTGTAGTGCTATTCCAGTTTTTTTTTTTAATATGGAAGTTCGGGTTAACTTGTGTGCATCTCGACTAATTTTATAAATCTTAAAGTTAATAACCATATAACTTTTTGATAACCTTAAAGTTTGTGAGACTTGAATTGATGATCAATAGAAAACAAACTTAAAATCTGACTAGTTAAGTTATACTTCTTAAGATTACTAATCCAGATTTTTCTAGTTTGGAAATGTTGTCTACATGTAAATTGATTAAAATTTAATTTTTTATTTAAAATTATTATATATAATTTTGATTGTTCTAATAAATTGATGTAAAAAATAATTTTTAAAAATAAAAAATATATATTATTTTTATATATTTGTAAAATATATTTTTTTAAAAAACAAGTATATCTATATATTAAATATTGCGATCATCTTGTTTCTTATTAGAAGATTAAAGTAACTACCATAGATAGGGCAAGTAGTCAACAACAGTCGATCGGCTGGATCCTCCTCCGGAGAGATTATTATCACCAACTCGAGATCAAACAATTTCCTTTTCTTCCTCGATCGAATGGTTGTTGGAATACATGCTGGTAATTTGTTTACTTTGCTCAATTCAAGCACTTGAGGTCGTATGTTTTAATTTAAAAGAAAATCTAAAACCTGATTAACTGTTAGATACGGGATGAATATGGTCAGCTCGGGACCTAAGAAATCATGGATTTTTTTGGATTCCTGACGGGGCACATGAACCCACTTTTTTTTGTTATTTATTCATTAAATAAAGATATAGATAAACACAAAGTGAACTGAAATAATTGGTGACATCAATGTTGGCTTTCCCTGTGGATGGGGCAGAAACCTCGAAACTTTACAAAGTAGATTATTTGTACTCTGACTCCGAAGTCGAATAGTTTACATTTTTCCCAGGAACCCCGGAAAAAGAAGAGATTTTGACGGATGACGATGATGATGCGCGCTGCCGTTTACTAATCTCGTAGCTATCTTTATTTATTTATCATACCATGACATAAACAGATAGGACCGTGATAAGTAGGCGTAGCTTGACTTGATATTTATGGGCACACCATGTCTCCTCGTGGCCTTCCCTGAACCTCATACTTTAGAATCTCAGCAAAAGCCAGTTTGTGTGCTTATATATAATTTTGATTGTTAATAATTTT